>Ga0207676_10002961_pt1 | contig 12111 bp, 11 predicted proteins | sample KBSSwiS72_FD_184307 | JGI IMG/M metagenome (GOLD analysis project Ga0207676, IMG submission 184307) | Switchgrass rhizosphere microbial communities from Kellogg Biological Station, Michigan, USA - KBS Switchgrass S7-2 (SPAdes) (version 2) | ecosystem: Host-associated > Plants > Roots >... | reverse complement strand
AGGGCATCGAACGATGGCGGTTGCACGATTGGCATGTCCTTAGTGGTCTTGATCGTGGGACCAGCGACATTCGAACCAGCGCTGGAGCCGACGTAAGGCATTCCGTTTTTCACTCTCTCACGGATGGCGTTAAGCACGTCATTGTCGTAGAGCGCTTTTAGCAATCGGAAGGTGTTACCGCCTCCAATGAAGATTGATTCCGCATCGTTTGCTGCTTGCCGCGGATCGCCCGTTGTATGGATCGACTCAAGCACGTACCCCATTCCGTCGAAACGTTTTTGGGCCATTGAAGCGTACGCATCACGGTCGTATAGCGCGTATGGAACAAAGAGAACGTTCCGCACGTCGCGCAAGAGGTTTCGAATTTCGCTTTCAGCGTGATCGAGATACCCGCTGCCGTACAGCGTTGAGTTACTAATCAACAGCACTCGTTCGTGTTCGCTTCTATTCTTCATTTCGTTTCCTAACTGGCGTAACGTTCCTTGACCGTCATAGTGAAGACCACGGTTCCAACCAGTCCGATCACTCCGGCAGTAACGAACGGCACTTGCGGTGCGATCTTCCACAGCAGTCCACCGATCGCGGCTGCCGGAGTAATTGAAAGACTGCGAACCAGGTAGTAGAGCCCGACAGATCTCGCGCGAATGTTATCGCGCGCAAGATCCACGATCATCGCTTTCCTTGAAGGCTCGCCGATCTCTCGCAGACCGCCGATCACATAAGCGACGATCAACCACGCAAAATTTGAGGCGAGAATGATCGCGACGGGAAACAGCGCAAAACTCAAAAATGTCAGAATCACGAAAGGCTTGCGTCCAATTCGATCCGCAATCCTTCCTGCTGGAATGTAAACCAGGATCGACGTGATCATCTGAATGGCGATGAGAGTTCCGTAAGCCGCGACGCTGACACCGTGAATGTTGGTCACATAAAGAATGGCAAGCACACCTGTCATGCCTTCACAAGTGCGGATGATGATATCGGAGATTAGCAATCGCTTTAGTACGGCATGGAATGAATGCCAAACGTCCCGGATGTTGATCGAATGTGGCCGCGCGTTAGAAGTTCTGATCTTGAGTACGAGTATGAGCGTCACCGCTGCCAAAGCCAGTGTGATCAGCAGACCAGCGTGAATACCGTTGACCAGGCCCATCGAGGCGATCAGAAAACCGCCAACGATCGGCGCGATCACTATTGGCACACGTTTTAAGATCGATTGCAGAGTAAAGCCCATGGCTCGACGTTCGCGGGGGAGGGAGTCGCCGATCACCGCAAAAATTGCGGGAGATGCCATGCTTTGCCATGCCATCACTAAGGCGAGACCGATAAATAAGAAAGGCCACGAAGTACTGAAAAGGTAAACGACGTAACCGAACGAGGCGAGTGTAATAAAGATCAGGAAAGCTCGGCGTCGCCCAAATTGATCGGCCACAAAGCCGCCTGGATACTGATAGCACGCGTCGAAAAAATCTTCCGCTGTGCCGAAGAGACCGATGATTGCTGTGGTTGCACCAAGCGCCTCAAGATATTTAGGTATAAACTTTTTCCATAACTCTTCTCCGAACCCAAGAAGGAAAACTGCCACAGACGCAATCGTGACGTTGTGCTCGAGAGCCAGGTAGTCAGCGGCTCGCCCACGCCAACCTGCGTTTCGATCGGCCAGCACTGCTTCCTTCATGAGCTCAGCCAGAATCCTTTCGCTACCGCATACAAGATGCCGCCCGTCATAGTTCCTAATGCAACTTTAGCTACGTCAACCTTCAATACCGTGATGACCAGAAAAACGACTAACGCAATGACTATGGTTGGTAGATCAAACAAGGCGGCTGGAAGGAGTTCGAGTGATACGACAATGATCACGCCGACGACGGCGGCGCTTGCGCCGGCAAGAAATGCCTGGATAAAGCGGTTGTCGCGAACCTTCTCATCGTAGCGAGCGCCAGCCAGGACAAATACAAACGAGGGCAGAAAAACAAAGAAAGTAGCAATGATTGCGCCTTTGACTCCGCCCGCAAGAAACCCCACAAAGGCGGCGAACAGCATGAATGGACCAGGTGTCGCCACACTCAGAGCAACACCGTCGAGTAATTGGCTGCTGGTCAGCCATTGATGCTGTTCGACCGCCCCATGCTCAAGAAACGCGACCGAGGCGTAAGCGCCGCCAAAGCTGAATAGACCGGTCTTCAAGAATAACCAGCTCAACTGAAACCAGCGAGACTCTGCAAACGGAAACAATGAAATAAGTACCGCGGAAACTGTTTTCAACGGAGCTCTTACACTCCAGAGCCTGGGCCATCCTTCCGCCCTTAGGAGATTAAGCAGTCCTGCCAACAGCAGGATCAAAAGGAAATTGATCCCGGCGAACTTAACTCCGACAAATGTCGCTATTAGAAGAACTGCAAGAAAAGAGTTTCTAATCGATGCACGACCGAGTTTGAGGATGCCGGCCGCGATGATGCCCAGGACCGCTGGTTTCAAAATATAGAGAACGTTGTTGACTTGCGGCAGGCCACTGTAGGTAACATACAGCCAACTTAGCGCGATCATTATTAACGCGCCCGGCACGATAAACGTCAGACCGGCAAGAATTCCTCCGGCGAGTTTCCTTTTTAAATAGCCAACGTAAATGGCTAACTGCAACGCCTCCGGACCAGGCAACATGTGACAGAAGGCCATGATTCTTACGAACCGATCGTCCGAAAGCCAGTGACGTCGCTCCACCATGTGGTTGTACATCATCGTGATCTGCGCCACTGGACCACCGATGTTGATGAAGCCAAGGGTAAAAAAGTAGAGAAATACCTCTCGCCAGGACGGCATCTGATCGGTGTTGTCTTTTGTCGCAGGGTTATTTTTTAGAGCGCTTTCCATTTCGTTTCGTCTTACGTCCCGGTTTCACGCCATCCTTGCTCAATAATTGGAACTAGATCATCGTCTTTCGCTGCTCGAGTTCGAGTTTAATTGCTCGTCCGGGGATTATGCTATGCTCAAGGTGCGCGAACACGATTAGGAGCACATCGACGAGTTGACCCAACTAACGACGCAACTTCACGCCCTGACGTGCCACTGAGATTGGGCAGCCGCGTCAATTTAATCACCGGTGGAGAGTGAAGAATGGCAAATCATCCTGTTCAACCATTGTCCGGCCTCCCTTTTGCTCCAAGACAAAAAGTTACTGTCGAAGAAGCTCTGGCACAATTACCTGGACCTCAGGGGGAACGGTTTGTTGAGGTATTTAAGCATGGCAGCCTTGTTGTAGAGATACTGGCACCGCCCAGCCGGGTTCCATTACCGCCACACACGCGCGATGAAGTCTATGTTGTGGTTCAGGGTACCGGAGAGCTAATGAATGGTGCGAGCCGCCTGCGCATCGGTTCAGGTGATTTCCTGTTCGTTCCCGCGGGAGTGGAGCATCATTTCGAAAACTTTTCCGACGACCTAATTATATGGGCTCTATTCTATGGGCCTGAAGGCGGTGAAAGTAATACCGATAAAGCCCTGCATGGAGGATAATGGTTTCGCGAAAGGGGGTGGATCATGGCCGAACACGAGAACGAAAAAATAGTGAGAGAAGTCTACGCTGCCTATTTAAGAGCTGACTTGGGAGCTGTCTTGGAGACCTGCTCCGAAGATACTGAGTGGTTGGCTTTTGGACCACCTGACTGGCTGCCTTATGCCGGTAGCCATCGTGGTCGAGAACAGGTAGCGCGCTACTTTGCAATACTCGACGACAAAGAAGAGAGCAATCACCTGGTGCCGCAGGAATTCGTCGCGACCGGAGATAAAGTCATAGTGTTTGGGAACTACCGCGCGCGCGTGAATGCCAACGGGCAAAGGTTCGAGACGGATTTTGTCCATGTCTTCACCTTGCACGGCGGAAAGATAACAAACTTCCGTGACTACTATGATACGGCAGCGGCCGTTGCGGCCTACCGGGGCGATTGAGTACGTGTGCTCGAGCAGCCGCCGGACTACCACAGGCCAGGCGTCAAGCACGCTTGGCAAGTGTGAATGGCGGAACGGAACTTCAAACTCGAACGCGGAGTATCGGCAGGCTGCTAAGCGCCTGGCTTATGTCGATACCTTCGCCGGCTTGTGGTGTTTACCTGAGGATCACTTCCTTGGTGATCTTTCCGCCTAAAAGCGTCCTCATGCCGGCACGCTCCCGGAAAGCCATAACCACCTTTTCATCGCTGCCAGAGATCTGTCTTCCGATGGCATCATATGCTCCCTGCTGGGCTTCATCGAGGGTTGCTCGATCTTTATACTCAGTCATGAGCAGCACGTTGTAGTCGTTCTTGTGGACCATGTTCGTCTGCATGACCTTGTAGGAGAGGATTACCCCAGCTTGCTTCAATGCTTCTTGCTGTTTCTTCCATCCATCGGCGAGATAGTTGAAATAGACGGTTTCGGCAGGTGGAAGCACTCTTACGAAGAGGATCACCCAACAGCTACCCGACTTATAATCGCGACCTTCGAGAAAACCCTCCTTATCCTTTCGGACATTAACGTCGGGTGAGCCTCCCCCCTGAGCAAACGCAGAAAGGCACAGTATCAGCACGACTGAGGTAATTAAGGTCCTTGCAATTGCAATGTATAGTTTTCTCATATTTCTCCTTTCAAAGCAGGGTCAGCAGACTAGTGGCCCAGCCAACCGAGCAGATCGAAATGTAGGTTTGACTGCAAGCCGAGGTCGTTATCTACGGCCCTCTATTTAGACGAACAATGACTTAGCTCTCTCACTCGGACGTCTTAAAAAGGATCTCCTTGCTGACATTGTATCCGAAGTATTCGAACACTTTGTCGTCGTTCAGGGTTTTCCATGAGGCGGGATTCTCTTGCGCTATTTTTTCGAGGATGACCGCCTGCTTATCGGCGTTTGCCTCCCAGGATTTTATGTCCTTGTATTCGACCAGCAGCATAATGTTGTAGTCCTCAGGCCTGGTCGCGTTGGTCTGCAGGACTTTGTAAGAAAGGATCAATCCTTCCTTCTTCAAAGCTTCCTGCTGCTTTCTCCAAACGTCCGCAAGGGCACTGAGGTACAAAGTGTCTTGCCCTGCCCTGTGCCTGATAAATGTTGCGATCCAAGCCGTCCCTTCTCTGTAGTTGCGGCCCTCGAGGAATCCTTCCTTATCCTTCTTGACTGCAATCTGACTGTAAACAGACACGCAAAGAAGCGACAGCAATACAGCCACCGACACGGCAAGTACGCGAGTTGTTCGATTCATAGTTCTTCCTCTAGAGGGGTAGGAATTCCGGCGTCTGAACCCTGAGGATGTTGATGACGCCGGAGTTATTTAGGTTAAGACGGAGGCTTACGGTAAGCGCCACCCCATCAAGCGCGCCAAAACCTACGTCTGTTAGCGTTGCGATTGACCGGAGTTGAAACCCGGTTAAGCTTAATGAGAAGAAGGAAGGATTGTTGACGACCAGCGTCCGACGATTTTGAACTCTATGCCTGTGACCTGCCGTTTACATGGGCGACCAGGCGGTCGTTTAGGCTCTCCACAAAGATCATCGCCTCCCTGAGCGTCGCCTGGAGCACCGGGGGGTCGGTGCGCTCGGCTTGATCGTGCTGGATCTTTACTATCTGATCGAGGACATCAAAGTTGACGCCGGTGAACGTCTCTTTCAAAACCGGTATCGATTCTTTCTGCACGACCCAGATGCCCAATGCCATGAGGGCCAGCATCGGAAGGTCTCGCTTGATGGTCATCAACAGATTGAAGATTGTCTGGCAATCCTGCTCTGTAAGATCCTTCTTGTGAAGGTAAACCATCAGGGGAGAACCCAGCCTGCGTATGTCAAAGAATGACGTCTGCGCGACGAAGCGGCTCGGCGCAGTCGTTTTTATTCGAGAGCGAATATCGTCGCCGAAGACAACTTTGCTGTGTACAGTTATGTCGAGGTCGAAGGTAGCCGGGACCGGATCAACCTCGCTCCAGTAAAAGAATGGGTGGTATGGCCCTGGTGCTCTATCGGCAATTTTCTCGCAGGCTTGGGCCATCACTTCGAGAACCTCCAGGAAACGGGCCTTGTCATTGAACACTTCTTGCTTCAAGAAAAGGTACACGTCCATCATGTCGCTATGGCCTGGAAGGACATCCCCTCTTGCCATCGAGCCAAAGAGCACGGCGCAGGACACGGCATCTCCCATTCGCGCGACATCTGCAAGCAGCCCATCAAGAGCATCGTCGTAGTCTCTTACGCTTGCGGTCATCGTATATGGCCCTCAATGAAGTGAATAGCCTTCTCAAACAACCATAACGCTTCCTTTGCCGATTCACGCGAGGCTTGGTTGGTCGCCACCTGGCGCAGAGCGAGCGTGTTGATTTCTGTCCAGGTCTGAATCGCCCACTTGTCTTCGAACAGCCGTTCAAACCGCTCGGGGATTTCCTCCAGTGCGACATCCCACTCGTTGCGGGTTAAGAGCGCGGTCGCCATCAAATACCTTGTCTGTCTCTCAGCTTCCTTAATGATGCCCAGATAGTTTCTGCGCCTGAACTGATCCAGCGCCCAATTGCGAACGAACTGTTTGCACCTCTGCACGTGAGTTTCCAACAACAACATTGGATCGTCGGGTATCATTACTTCGTCACGTATGTCGCGGCCATAAATTAAGACCCCTTTGAATTTTAAGTGGTAAGCCAGCAGCGGCTTTTCTTCCAGTTGATTGGGCCACCCGAAAACGCCCGGAAAGGAGAGTTGGAAAAGCTCCGCGCTGCGCAAGCAATGCAGCGTAATAGGAGGCGGCTCACAACTGTAAACAACAGAGATAAGATCTGGAACGAAACCAATGTTGTCCTGGAAGACTATTACGAGTCCGCCTTTAGTGAACGGGTGTGAGTAGAAAGTAATGCTCTCGAGACGATCGCCGATACGATCGACTAATCGAGATGCGAAGTCATTGACTTCTCCGTTGATCATAATTATTTCTTTGCGCGACCAAAGCTACTAAACATCAGGCTACCTTGCTTAAAAGAAAGGAACCATTCGGCTGCGTTATGACCGCCCCCGTGATCTTGTCTTGTTTGTCCTTGATGAATTCCACACTGTAGCCTGGCGTGTTCTTGAGATCGAACTTCACACCCTTACCAGGAACCAGAACATAATCAGGTTGACCGGCAGAAGTGATTATCATCTTGCCGTCTTCAAGTAGCGAGACCTTCAATGTCTTACCACCGATTTCATATTTCCCTGCGCATTTCCGCATGTGTTTTTTGCTCAAAGATGGGGGTTGGGCCTCGCGCGTGAAGACGGCGGTCCCTCGTTCGCCCATATCGACGATCGCGCGCTCGATGAAACCGTTCTTATCCGGGATGAAGGTTATCTTGAACCCCTTGAAGTCGTCGGAGGTCGCTTCAAAGAGATCGTCAGCCACACGCGACAGCAAAGTGGCCTGCAAATTGTAAATCCCTTTCAACTGACTTCCTTCCTTTTCGATTTTCAACACACCGGTGGGATTCTCATAGTCCCCCACGTATTCCTTGAGAGGCCGCCGGCTTTGCATTCCGGCAGGACCGCTTTCTTTATCGGTCGGACTGTCAGCTTCAGGTGGCACGTAGTTCGGAGTTACGTCACGTCCCAGCAATACAGTGTCTCTCTTTTTCACAATCACATCTTCCAGCAGGCAATAATCGATGCCCGTGGAAAGAAAACACAACAGGGCGTCCTGCGGAGTCTCTACGATGGGCATGCCCATGATGTTGAATGATGTGTTTAAGACGATGGGGACTCCGGTTCGTTTGCCGAACTCCTTTATCAAATCATAGAAAGGTCCGTTGGCTTCCTTCGTAACAGTCTGAAAGCGGCCAGTGCCGTCAGCATGGACCACGGCCGGTACCAGATCTTTCTTGTCGTCCTTAAACAGACATATGCGCAGCATGTAGGCGCTCTCGGGATTGATCCCGTCGAGTTCGAACCAATCTCGTACGTCATCAAGTGGCACGACCGGCGCAAAAGGACGGAATGCCTCCCGATGCTTAACCCTGCTGTTGAGCACTTCCTTGCCATCAGGGCGTCGAGGGTCGCAGAGGATGCTGCGCTGCCCTAGGGCTCTCGGACCGAGCTCCGATCTTCCTTGAAACCACCCGAGAATTTTTCCTTCCACCAAAAGATTGGCGGCTTCGGAAATGACGTCGTTCACCTCGATGACTTCAACAGCCGGCGTTTCCGCTATGGTCTGCTTGACCACCAGGCTCGTGTAATTTCGGCCGACGGCATCATGAAGCAATCTCTTGCGGGTGTTCTTACTGCCCAGGTGCCAAAGACCATAATATGCGGCCCCAATAGCCGGACCGCTATCTTCCGCTGCCGGTATTATGTAAACGTTTTTGAATTTCGACTCGCGAATTATCCTCTCATTGGCGACGCTGTTGAGCGCCACGCCACCCGCATAACAGAGATTACTACTGGGGCAAAGATCATGAAGGTGGTCCACGAGATAAAGCAGAGCGACCTCCAGCGCACTCTGCACCGAGCAGGCCAGGTTCTCGTACTCGGTTTGGTGTGCCGGCCAGCGTTCACCATGCTGAAAGAGCGAAGGGATCTTATCTGAGAAAACAAAGCGACCATCGACAATTTCAAAGAAATCGCTGGGCGGATAAACCGGGCGGCCATAAGGGGCCAAACCCATTACTTTTCCCGCCTCCAGGTCACCGCCAAACAGTTGCACGGAGGCCGCAGAAAAGATCCCTCCGAGGCTGCGGAACCTGGGCATGCAATTCCGCTCGGTACTAAGCCATTTGCGTCCTTCGGCGACATGCTTTTCGAGTGGCGTGATCGTGGTGTTCGAGGCCGAGTAGAGAGATATTATCTCCCAACCGTCTTCCATCGGATTTACTATCACGTTTCGTTCATCGTCCGAAAGGTCTTCATCGGGTGAACCGATCCCGTCAATTACCAGGACCGCCGACTCACCGAAACCCGAAGTTCCAAATGCGCTCGCAGCGTGAGCTAAATGATGAGGAATTATCAGAGTGGGAGTGTTGTTTTCTTTGACTTGCAAGAACGGGTTCAGCGTCAGGTCCTGACTGGCTGCTGCTGCCCGGCCCTGCACGCACAGGACTATTAGACTGAGGTCACACGGCCGTATACCCGCATAGTCGAAACAATAATCGAGTGCCAGTGAATGTTGGGCGCCGAATATCCTGTGGCGCTTTCTTCGCGACAGTCGCTCTTCCTGAATCGCGACGACGATTTCGTCGCCTTTCAACAGGCACACCGCCCCATTGTGAGAAGCGCTAATTCCCAGGATCCAGGGATCGTTCTGTTTTGTCATCTTGAATTTCCCCGCGGTTTCGTCAATGCGCGGCTACGCACCATTCGAGGACAGCCATCGCACTGGTTAATTTGTGATAAGCCTGCCGGAACGCGCGGCTTTGCGGTCCGTCGAGAACTTCGTCGGTTACGTCACTGCCACGCATCGCAGGCAAGTCGTGCAAGAACACCGTCCCTGACGGTTTGGAGACTTCTGCCATCATCTTTTGGGTCACTCGGAATGGCTCAAATATCTTTCGCCAGTTGGGATCGGACTTAGGTACTCCCATGGTTTCCCATCGTGTGGCGTACACGGCGTTCACGTTCCGGGGAAGCTTGTCTATGTCATGGTGTTCCTCGACGCATGAGCCGTATTGGCTGGCGAAGTTCTGGGCCATCTTCAGCGCAGCATCCGGTAATCCGTATCCTTCGGGAGTAACCAGTGTAAGCTGCATCCCAGGTGTCAAGGCGACTCCGAGCGCCAGCGCCGCTGCGGTGTTGTTACCTTCGCCGACATACAAAACGTGGATGTCGTCGAGGTGTTTGAACTCCTCTTTCAGCGTAGTCAGGTCTGCAATCGCCTGCGTGGGATGTTCGTTCTCGCTCATAGCGTTGATGATCGACATCCGTTCCTGTGCAGCCATGGCCCTCATCTCTTCAATGGACGCGTTCGTGCGAATGACCAGCGCATCAAGGAACCCCGACAGCACCCGCGTCGTGTCGGCGACGGTCTCGCCAGTCACGATTTGCAGATCATTGGGTCCGTAGGCAATGGTGGCGGCCCCAAGCCGCATGGCGCCGACCGTAAAGGCGGTGCGCGTGCGAGTAGATGTGCCGCGGAAATATATGCCCACTATCTTGTTTGCGAGCGGAAGGGCCTTGCTCCCGTCGCCTGCTGCTATTTCAAGAGCGCGGTTGACGAGATGAGATAGGTTTTCTGACCCTAGCTCGGAAAGCGATAGAAGGTGTCTTACACTCATTTCTATCTCCTTTGTCGAAATGCAGATTCTGAATATTCCCGTTGAGCTTCCGAATGAGCCGCTGTCAAGCTATATGGCGATTGAGTAGTGCCTCAGTTTGAAAATTTGACCACAATTACGCCGAAGGCGTTCGCTAATTTCAGCCCGGGGTTGGAGCGCAGCGACAACCCTGGGTGCACAACCTAAACAATTAATGAACCCTGTAAGGGTTCGCCAACCGCCCAACCCTTTCAGGGTTAGCGCGTGTATTTGAATTGGATACCCAGGGTTGTCGTTGCGCTCCAACCCTGGGGTGAAAATCATAAAAATCAAACCAACCCTGAAAGGGTTTGACACTTGGCGAACCCTTTCAGGGTTCAAACGTTTCTTTGTGGCTTTACCCCAGGGTTGTGGCTGCGCTCCAACCCTGGGCTGAAATTAGCGAACGCCTTCGGCGTAATTGCGATCAAATTTTCAAACTGAGGCATTACCGTCGATTGAGTCAGCAACCGGTTGGCATTGGGTCGGGGATTGTGTCGGTTACCTCATCTTCCAGAAGGCGCAAGCGCGGATAGAAGTAGCCGCACGCAACTATCAACAAAGTAAGCCCACCCATGATGACGAATAAAAAGCCGATACCCCGGCCTGGTCCAGTTCCCGTGAAACGCCCTACTGATCCGGCCAAAAGTCCACCCTCTAATAGCATCGGCTCGAACACATATTGGGCGAGTGGTCCTGCAACCAGATAGGAGAGCGGGATCGAGGACCACGCAATCATGCGCCGCACTGCAAACACGCGGCCTTGTATTTCGGGTGAGACCTTAGTTTGCCAGATGGCCTGAGCTGAACCGCCGACGAACGGTATGGTGAAAAAGAAAAAGAAGGCGGCGAAAGTTATCAACACTGCCGAAGGCCGCAGCCCTGCCAGGATGAAAGAGAATCCGCCCAGGAGCGTAAATCCGAGTACTCCATTAATCCGCCGGCGTGGTCCTCCCCACGCGGCCATCACCAGGCCACCGATGAGCATACCGCTTCCGCCTATTGATAAAACTGTTCCGAGCACCGAAGGAGTGCTGAATGACAAAACCAGGGGTGTCGTGAGAACGAAGATGAAGCCACTAAGAAAATTCGTCGCGGCAAAGAAAAAGAGTAACGCCAGCAGTCCCGGGCGTGACGTGATGTATCTCCATCCGTAGGCAACTTCGTTTCTAAGAGACTGCTTGATCTCCTGGTCCTTGTTCGGGGGTGCGGGTATCCGAACGAGAAATAACGTGGCGATCGAAAAGAAAAACGTCACAAAGTCCAGTAGGAAGATCGCAGTAAGACCCAGAGAAACCAACAACGCTCCGCCGAGTGCTGGGGAGACGATTTGGCCGAGCGCCTCTCCGGTTTGTACCATTCCGGCAGCTCGCCCAAAATGCCTCTTTGGAACCAGCATTGTGGTGGCAGCGGAATAGGCCGGCCACTGGAAAGCGCTTAGCGTGGAGTTGATTGTCATGGTTAAGGCGATGTGCCAAACCTCGAGACGGCCCTCAAAGTACAGCAGCGCGATGGTAAGGATCGTAAGGCCCGCTACGATGTCGCTGTAGATCATGGTCCGGCGGCGATCCCAACGATCAATCAAGGCTCCGGCTATGGGAGCGATGGCAATCCCCGGCAGCCGGGAGCAAATTGCTATTAACGCAAACTGCGTTATCGACCCAGTGCGCTGATAGACCCAAACCCCCAGCGCGAATCCGGTCAGACCAGACCCCATCAGCGATACAACCTGCCCGAACCAGACCAGGGTGAAGACAGACATCCTGGGGGAAGCGGTTTGCCGGACCGCCCGATCCACAGTTACTGCCATCGCATACCTTTCGTCACCATTAGTGAGTCTTTTCTTTCAGACTGG
>Ga0207676_10002955_pt1 | contig 12125 bp, 13 predicted proteins | sample KBSSwiS72_FD_184307 | JGI IMG/M metagenome (GOLD analysis project Ga0207676, IMG submission 184307) | Switchgrass rhizosphere microbial communities from Kellogg Biological Station, Michigan, USA - KBS Switchgrass S7-2 (SPAdes) (version 2) | ecosystem: Host-associated > Plants > Roots >... | reverse complement strand
CTCAACCGAACAATAACGCGCTGCTTCGTCCATCGCTGCGCGTGCAGCTTGCGACAGTGGCGCGCGGCCCAAATTCGTATGCAGCAACACGCCAGTCGCGTTAATAACGGGCGTAATACCCGTCTGTTTCTCGCGGCGCGCGCTCGCCTCCATTCGCTTCACAGCTTCGTCAAGCAACGATTCCGCGAAGTCGCCGTTGCTTTCGCTGAACCCCTGATCGCTGCGAATCACGGAACGGATTTCTGCGGTAACAGACCGTGCGATGCTGGTCAGTTTCTTGATTCCGACCAACGCGCGCAGCTCCCGCGCCGAGTCAGTTCGTAACAACTGATCGACTGACGGTAAGTGACGCAGCCTGTTTTCCTCGTCCGGCATAGGTTTTTGTAAGAGTATCCACAGATTACCCAGATTCGACAAATCAATCAGTATATTGTGTGGGTAAACAAAAAGTTTGACACGTCACTTTCGAACCCCCTAGACTGCTAATGACGCGTCAGACAGGCGACGCCAGCCCCGCCATATTCCTCACTCAGGGAGAACATCTGTGGGATTAGGCCAAAATAAACTTCTTAGATCAAAACTGCTCGTCAAGTCGAAGAACAAACAAGGTAGCGGTGACAGTCAGCCCACCCCGGACGAACAACTCACCCGATTAGAAGACGATATTCGCCGTCTGCGGATCGAATTCGATGTCTTTTTCAACGGCGGCTCAAAGCGTCCGCCCTACGATACCAAAGGACGGGTCGAGACTTTACTCAAGCGACTCGCCGACGACCGCACGTTAACCTTCGCGCAGCGTTATCGCTACAACTCGCTGGCTGCTCGTTACAACGCCTTTAGAGATCTCTGGCGCCGCACGATGCAGGGCCGTGAAGAGGGTCGCGATCTTGCTTCGGCAGCTCGGGCCAGCGCATACCAGGAAGCGCGCCCCACCCAGGTTGAAGCGGTTTCGTTTGTTTGTGCGGACGCGCATCATGAAGTTGAAGTGGTCAAAAACTTGTACGACTCTTTGGTCGAAGCGAAGCGCCGATGCGGTGAGTCGACTGAAGATCTTTCGTTTCCAAAGTTTCATCGCTTAATTGCCTCGAAGGCTGACGGATTGAAGCAGCAACTCGGATGTGAACTGGTGCGATTTTCTGTAGCCGTCGAAGGCGGCCATGTGAGTTTCAAGGCCGGAGCCGTCCGGGCCGGCGAATAGAAAAAAAGGCGACCGTCAAGGTCGCCTTCTTTTCTTGTGAGCTTACCGGACCCGTGACCGGAAGCAAGTCAGTGGCTTTGCAAAAAGCAAGCCGGGGAGACACTTACATCTTGGTCACTTTTTCAGCCTGAGGTCCCTTTGGGCCTTGCGTAACCTCAAACTCAACTTCCTGACCCTCTTCGAGAGTCTTGAAGCCGTCGCCCTGGATAGCGCTATAGTGAACGAAGATGTCCGAAGAGCCTGGCTGCTCGATGAAACCGTAACCCTTCGAATTGTTAAACCACTTGACCTTACCGGTTATTCTAGACATAACAACGAATCCTCCTAACGATTCGGTAGAACGGACGCAAAGTCGCCGCACGACTTTTACATCGACTTGGGTTAATGCTTGTGAGCCGGGTCGCATCTTGAAGTGATGCTAGACGGAAACACACAACCAACAAAAAATGCATGGTGAAAAGCGCGGGGAGCGCTATTTCATCATGCACAGCATTACGGGGGCAGAACTAACGAAACTCATTGACGTACAGCTTGTGGCTCGGGATGCTGGGGGTCCGTAATATTACCGTCCCCGCATTGAACGACGGCGCATACTAAGCGGTTTTGTCGAAGCTGTCAAGCAAGAATGTTTTATAAGTTCTCCCCTAAGTTAAAGCCATACCTCAGGTTAGGCCTGCCACCACGTTTTATGACATCTCAGGGAGTCGCCGTGTCGGTAGCGTCTTTGTTGCTCAAAAGCAAATACTGCGATGGATTTACAGGCTGATCATTGATGCGAACTTCGTAATGAAGGTGTGGTCCAGTGGAGCGTCCGGTCGACCCGACTTTTCCAAGTAATTCGGCTCTCGAGACGGTCTGGTTGAGTTCAACATCAATGTGTGAAAGGTGTCCGTAACGCGTTGTGAGGCCGCCGCCATGGTCCACCACGACGAGCTGTCCGTAGCCATTCTGCCAGCCGACAAATGAGACACGGCCGCTGGCGCCGGCTACGACGGGCGCTCCCCAGGGAGCCTCTATGTCCTGTCCTGAGTGAAACTCCCAGCCCGGACCGCCAAACGGATTGCGGCGACCGCCAAAGCCGCCTTCGAGTGTTCCATCTACCGGCCACACGGTTGGTGTGTAGCCGCGCTGCCGCAGGACCGCTTCGTAGGCGCGCATGTCTTCCTCGAGCCGGTTCATCTTGGCGATCACTGTGGCCAGGCCCATTTCATCCAGGGGTAAAGCCGGACCGCCAGAACCCGAATAGGTTGAATGCTCCGACACAACGCCGGACTTCTCGGCAAGTTTGCGAGAGGTGTCTTCGACTTTCTCGACGCGGTTGTTCAGTTTTTCCAGTTCCTGTCGCTGCCGCTCGTTTTCCGCCCGGAGTCTTTGGTTTTCAAATTCTGTCCGGAGGTGAGCCGCCTGTTGGGTTAAGCCGTAGAGTCCATAAAGCAGTCCGACGGCAACAACCACCAGGATTGCGCAGAAGATCGTTACTGATCTTTTTTCGACTCGGATTCGCTGGACTCGGGCTCGGGAACGGGAAGTGTGGGCAATAATAAAGGCATAAAATCGGTCTTCTCTGGCCATTGCGTGCTCCTGTTGTTGCGTAAAGTGTCGGGTACGCAACAACCGAAAGGCACAAACTCGCCAAAGGCGATTTGCGCTAACGGGGAAAGTTGTCTTTGTTACCTACGTTTAAGAATTGCAGCGGGTGGATTGAAAACCTCAAGGTCCCTCCGAGGTGAAATCCATCCCGGCCGGTTCTGCAAGGGCCTGACCCTATCACAGGGCACTAAATCGTTGCAACTTTGGCAGGGAAATATAAGAAGAGTGCAGGGAAAAGAGAATAAAGCCACGGACTACACGTAATCAGTGGCTTTGAGTCTATACCTCGCCGTCTCTTCGCCTTCGGCGGTCGCGGAGAATAGCGAGCACAATCATTACCAGCAGCGCCACAAACACCACGATGATCGCGATCTTCACTGCCGCCAGCAGGAAACCTACGAGGACGATGAGTTGTTTGAGTAACGCAACAACGACGAGGATCAGCGCCACGATCGCGCCGAGTCCGCCAAAGGTTCTAAGAATGCCGCAACACATAGAATTTCAAACCCCGTTTAGAAGATGAATTACGATCTCCGTTCGAATGGAAGCGGCGTCACGTCTCGACGCCCGAGCTGAGTAGTTTCGCCAGTGCGAAGCGTTGCCGTATCAACCGGTCTTGAAGTCGCCACTACCGACGGCGGCGGACGTCTCGAATCAAACCGAACAATCCGATCCGAGCCCTTTCCGCGCCGAATGTAATCAAACAACATGTAAGCGCCGAGGCCTACCAACGCAACTGGAAGCAGTTCCTTGATCGGCAACTTAATTCCCAACAAAGTATGCAGCAGGAAAAGAGTACCGATAATAATCAGCGTCGTTCCCCAAGCAAAGGGATTGCCATAAAGCCTCCGCGCAATCACATCATCTTCCGCATCCGGACTCAATCCTGACCGCATCAACTGTGCCGTCCGGCAAGCGTCTACTGCTGAAAAGAGCCACGTTCCAATCACGCCTAGAATAAAGAAATGCATTCCCTGACCGAAGGTTACTACCGCCATTTGAAAGAAGCTGGCGAAGATGGCGAAATGCACGATCGCTTTTGAAGTCTGGCCGTTGTAGGCCGCTCCTAGTCCGGGAACAAACGAGAGCAGCGTGGCGATAAATGGTGAACTCTTTCTTCTGAGAATATGTGTCGCGCTCGAGCTTGATTGATGCCGCAGGAGTTCAACCCCCGCGACGATGCAGTCCTGACAGAACGGAAATCCTCGCACCCGATGATCGCAGGCAGGACACAACCAGCGCGCGCACTGATTGCACTGAACCACCGCCGGATTCTTAGCATGGTAGGCACAGTACATCATTTCAAAACTCTAATCTCCTCACCGATTGTTATGACCGTTGCCGTCCGGCTTCGTGCTGGACGACTCCTTCTGCTGATCCGGTTTCTGTGCCGGTGGCGCGGGTGGTTTCTGTTCCTCGGCACCGAGAACTTGCCTGGGGTATTCAGTAAACGATTTTGACTGTCCTCCAGTTCGCACGGCGAGCTGCAAGCCCGCGTCGTAAACACCGCTGATCGATCCGTCTGCTGAAACGGTGTTGGTAAGCACCAACATTGCCATCAACAACATCGTGGCGACAGTTGCCAGTTGAGGCGACATGATTGGGTCTAACCACTGGCGGAAACGTGACGCAGCGCGTGATGTCCAGGGAGCTTTGATCTCTTGAGGAGTAACTGTACCGAGCGTTGCTTGAAGAATTCTTTCGTTGAGACCCGCGGGCAATGGCCGTTCTTCCGAGATGTAGGTATAGCAAGCGCCGATCGCTCTGACGACTTCACCCGGCAGTTCAGTGCAGCGATCGCAAAGTGCGGCGTGCCGTTCCCAGCGGTGATAGAGATGAGCGGGAAGGAAGCCGTCGAGGTAATCGGTGAGACACTCTTCAAATTCTTCGCACCCCATGGCCGTGTTCGGCACTGTTTTCTGAAGAATGCGAGCTTCAAGTTCTCGTGAAGGCGCGGGCACCGGCGCTGTTCGACAAGCTTCCATCGCGCTGCGTACCGCCGACAAGGTTTCATGGCACACCGGGCACTTCATCGCGTGCTCAGCCATGAGCCGATTAGTTTCAGGACCGACTACGCCCTCAATGTAATCGGTCAAAAGATTTTCGAAATCCACACAAAGCATCATTTATTTTTCACTTCCCGCCGCTTTTTCTTATCCCTCGTTCTCCCCGCCTGCCAGCATTCAGAACGAGTACCATTAGTTTAAGTTTCACTCATCGCTACTACTTTCATGCGTCTGAGAATCTTTGCCAACTCGATCCGACCGCGATTAATCCGTGACTTCACGGTTCCTTCAGGAATCTTCAACAAATCGACGATCTCCTGATAGCTAAGCTCTTCGATATCTCTCAAAATCACGCACGTTCGTAAATCCGGTGAAAGCTTGTCTATGCCTGCTTGCACCTGGGCCCCAAGTTCGCGGCGCTCCATTTCCTTTTGTACTGAGTTCGTCCGCGTGTGCAGGTGATAACTGTGGTCAGCGAGGTCGTCAGCGAGGTTGTCGTGAGGGGTGCGTTGGCGCTTACGGTAATCATCGATAATTAAATTACGCGCGAGCCTCATCAGCCAGTTTTGTAAATCACCCTGCTTGGGGTCGTATTGATCCAAAGAGCGATAGACCCTGACAAAAACTTCCTGAGTCAAATCTTCTGCGGTGTCGGAGCGCGAGGTAAACCGGTAGGCGAGGTTATAAATGCGGCGGGAGTAACTCTGTACAATCTCTTCCCACGCCGCGCCGTCGCCTGCGCGACACCTGCGAACCAATTCGGCTCCTTCGCTAACCGCCAAAGCCTTAACAGCTCCCACCGTATCTTCTCCAGGTACCTGTAGCTTGGACTAGTCCCGAGGCGATTACGACAGGTACTAACCTAAAGTTCATAAAGTTTGCCACAAAGGCCGTTAAGAAGATATAGCCACAAAAAGGCACAAAAGGCACATAAATAGTTATTTACAACAATTTGAAAGGAGCTTCTTCTAAAAACATTATGTGCCTTTTGTGCCTTTTTGTGGCTATATGCGTTGCTCGCAAGGCTGTGGCTGTAGTAGCCTTTGCGACCGACCCAATATCTTGTGGCTACCTATCGAAAATACATTGAATTCGCTGTTCTTTGCCTGCTAGCGTCGCTACTGCTGTGGCTCTTCGGACGGAATCTGGATTGGGCGCAGGTTCGACAGGAAGTCGGCAACGCCGATCCGTATCTTCTCACTGCGGCGGTCGCGATCATCTGTCTCGCCTATCTCTTTCGCGCCTTTCGCTGGGGAGCGTTGTTGAAACCTTTGAGCGCGGCGCGGTTTGGCGACCTGTTTGCCGCTACCACCATCGGCTTCAGCGGCGTGTTTCTGCTCGGCCGGGCCGGCGAGTTTGTCAGACCCGTGGTGCTTTCCATGCGCGACCCGCGCGTGCGACCGAGTGCGTCGCTGGTGACGATTCTGGTCGAGCGTATTTACGACCTGACTGCAGTTGTTCTCTTGTTCGCGGTCAACTTGCTCTGGTTCAAACCACCGCCGGCACTCCAGGTTTCTTTTGATCGGGTGCGAATAACGGGACTAGCACTCCTCGGCGGCGCCGTCCTCGGAATCGCTTTTCTCACCTGGTTTCGCAAACGTTCGTCTTTGGTCATCGACTTCTGTGAACGTCTCTTCGCGCGCTGGACCTTTATTCCGCGCCGCCTGACAACGCTGGTCTTAAGCATTCTCGAACAACTGGCCCAGGCGCTGCGCGTGCTCGTGAATTTTGCTGAACTGGCGGAAACGATTGGTTGGACCGCAATGCTCTGGTTTGGTATCGCCGCAGCGAATCTGCTGGTGATGAGAGCGTTTCATCTTCAGATTGGACTGTCCGAAACGATCTTCGTGCTTGGCTGGTCGTTAGTCGGTTCATTGGTCCCGACGCCCGGTGGCGCTGCCGGCGCGTTTCATGCGGCCACTGCGACTGGGCTGATGTTTCTCGGCGTCAAGAAAGAGACGGCGGCGGCACTCTCGATTGTTCTGCACCTGGTGGACTTCGGTCCGGCGCTTTTGTTTGGTGTCTTCTACGTGATTCGAGGCGATCTTAGTATGGCAAAGTTGCGCGCCATGATTTCTCCTGATGAATTCGCAGAAAGGGTTTAACTAAAATGAAATGTCCATTCTGTGCTTATCTCGAAGACAAAGTGGTTGACTCGCGCGAATCCCGTGAGGGCGATGCGATTCGCCGTCGCAGAGAATGTCTCAGGTGTGAACGCAGATTTACGTCGTACGAGCGCATCGACGAGATCCCGTACATGGTCGTGAAGAAAGATGGTCGCAGAGAAACATTCGATCGCAACAAGGTAATGGCCGGATTGTTGCGCGCCTGCGAGAAACGTCCGGTGCCATCTACCAAACTTGACAGCATCGTCAACGCGATCGAGAAGTATGTACAGGAATCGTCGGAACGTGAACGTCCCACCAGCAAAATCGGCGAGATGATCATGCGACGCTTGAAAGAACTGGACAAGGTCGCATACGTTAGGTTTGCATCTGTCTATTTGGAATTCGAAGACGTCTCCGAATTCATGACGGAGCTAAAACACCTGGTGCGTACTCGAAACACGGGACCAGTAAAAAAGTAATTCGAACCCGGGGAGTTGGTAATGATCAAACCCATTCGTGCGACCGGATTAGAACGACTCGAGTTGCAGCGACTGCGCGACCGCATCGGACAACTCTACCTATACTTACAGGAGGCGACCGAAGCTGAGCAGCCGATCGCGTCGGGAACGTGGGCCCCGCCGGTAGATCTCTGCGAAACCGAAAAGTTGATTTGGATCCGCGTCGAACTGCCCGGAGTTACTGCTGATGAAATAAAGATCGGTATTTGTAACGCCAAGCTCCGCATCTGGGGTGAAAAGAAAAGACGGCCGAATCGGCGTCGCATCATTTCTTACCTGTGTTCCGAGCGTAGCTTCGGCAAGTTTGGACGCGTCGTACCGTTGCGTTGGACCTTCAGCATCCGCGACGCGACGGCTGAGCTTAGCAACGGAGTGTTACACATCTATCTTCCAAAGATCGAAGATCGACGGGGAGAGGAGGTCCTGATAGCGGTAAAGGACGTGAATTAGAAAATGGCAATTGTAAAAGACCCAGAGTTTACGGAAGCAATCGAAACAACCACCGACACCGATCAGCAACTACAGATCCCGAGTGAACTGCCGGTGCTGCCGTTGCGCGACATCGTTATCTATCCGTTCATGATCGTGCCGCTGTTTGTCTCGCGCGAGAAGTCGATCAGGGCAGTTGACGAAGCGCTCGCCGAAAATCGGATGATCCTGCTTGCGTCGCAAAAGGATCTCGACAAGGAAGAACCGACGGCGGAGGATCTTTACTCCGTCGGAACAGCGGCGGTCATCATGCGCATGCTCAAGTTGCCTGACGGCCGCATTCGCATACTTGTCCAGGGACTTGCCCGCGCGCAGATCGAATCAGTTGATGCAACTGGTGAGTATCTGCGCTCGAAAGTCAGCGTGATGCAGGAACTGCTTCCGCCCGAGCGTTCGCTGGAAGTTGAAGCGCTGGTGCGTAACGTGCGCGCCTCGATGGAGAAGGCGATCAATCTCGGGAAGAACATTTCGCCGGAAGTGATGGCGATCATTGCCAATCTCGACGACGCGGGACGGCTGGCGGATTTATCTGCGTCGAACCTCGAGTTGAAAGTCGAAGACGCGCAATCAGTGCTCGACATCGCCGATACGACGGCGCGTTTGCGTCGTGTCAACGATCTCCTGAACAAAGAGATCGAAGTTCTCACGGTCCAACAGGAAATCAACACCCAGGCCCGCGCCGACATCGATCGTTCGCAGCGAGAGTTTTACTTGCGCCAGCAACTGAAGGCCATTCAGAGCGAACTTGGCGAAGGAAACGAGCTTGCGGAAGAGATCGCGCAGTTTCGTGAAAAGATCGAAGCGTCCAAGATGCCGAAACCTGCCGAGGACGAAGCGCTTCGTCAACTCAAGAAACTCGAACGCATGCATCCTGACGCAGCCGAAACAGCAACCCTGCGAAACTGGATGGAGATCATGACGGACCTACCGTGGTCCCGATCATCAGTCGACAATCTCGACCTGCAAAAAGCTGAGCGTGTTCTCAACGAGGATCACTACGGTCTCGAGAAAGTAAAAGATCGCATCATCGAAGCGCTCGCGGTTCGGAAGCTGAAAGAAAAACCGAAAGGTCCGATACTTTGTTTGGTTGGACCTCCGGGTGTAGGCAAAACTTCGCTGGGACGTTCAATCGCTCGCGCGCTCGATCGAAAGTTTGTGCGGCTCTCGCTGGGCGGTGTTCACGATGAAGCCGAAATTCGCGGTCATCGCAGAACTTACGTTGGTGCGATGCCGGGCAGAATCATCCAGGCGATTCAACAGGCGGGGACAAACAATCCGCTGATCATGCTCGACGAGATCGACAAAGTCGGGGCCGACTTCCGCGGCGATCCGTCGTCGGCGTTGCTCGAAGTGCTCGATCCGGAGCAGAACAATTCGTTCCGCGACAACTATCTCGGAGTCACGTTCGATCTATCGAACGTGATCTTCATGACCACGGCAAACATTCTCGACACGATTCAGCCGGCGCTTCGCGATCGCATGGAAACGATCAGACTTGCCGGTTACACCGAGGAAGAAAAGCGCGAGATTGCCATCCGGCACCTGATGCCGAAACAGATGGAAGAAAACGGGATCACGCCGAAAGATCTGCACGTCTCGCGAACGGCGTTGACGGCGATCATCCAGCAGTACACGCAGGAAGCTGGTCTGCGCCAACTCGAACGTGAGATCGGACGCATCTGTCGAAAAGTCGCGCGCAAGATCGCCGAAGGTCACAAGGGCGGAGTTAGAGTCTCGCTCAAGAACGTGCACGAGTTTCTCGGCGCACCGAAAATTATTCCCGAGGAAGTTCTCAAAAAAGACCAGATCGGAGTTGCCACTGGATTGGCGTGGACAGCGGTCGGAGGCGATGTGCTCTTCATCGAAGCGTTGCGAATGAGGGGCAAGGGGAATCTCGTTTTGACGGGACAGCTCGGCGACGTGATGCGAGAGTCGGCGCAGGCGGCTTACTCGTACGCGAAGTCACGCGCCAAAGAACTGGACATCGCCGAAGAGGATTTCAGCAACTACGACCTTCACATTCACATTCCCGAAGGTGCGATTCCGAAGGACGGGCCGTCGGCCGGTATCACTCTCGCGACCGCCATGGTTTCGGCGTTATCCAGTCGTCCGGTCCGGAAAGACGTCGCCATGACCGGGGAAATCACCCTGCGCGGGAACGTACTCCCGATCGGTGGCGTTAAGGAAAAGGTTCTGGCGGCGCGACGAGCGCGTGTGACCACCATTCTTTTACCGCAGCAAAACCGGCGCGATCTCGATGAAGTGCCCAAAGAACCCTTCAAAGACATTCGTTTTGTGTTTGTAGAGAACATGCGGCAGGTGTTTCGCGAGGCATTGGGTGAGAAAGTTATGCCGCCGGCTACTTCAGGTCCGCGGCCACAGCGACACGCCGAGGCGGCGAACGCTCGGCCCGCTTAATTGCCCGAAATTAATGCAGTCACCTTAGTAGATGGGAAACAACCAACCATCGAGTAAACTAGGGAATCTCAGTCGCTGGTTTTGAACGATTCCCGCGACTCGTGGCAGGTCGCATTTAACCGAAATTCAAGGAGTTTTGAGTGATAAAGACAAGCCGTAGCTATCTATCCGTACTATTCGCAGCCGTCGCTTTGGTGCTTGCATCTCAAGTCTCAGCCTTCAGCCAGGAAGTCAATAACAGCAACTTTTCAAACGTCAGTATTAAGAACTTTGGTCAGATGGACGACCGCTTTTTCCGTGGTGCTCAGCCGAAAGAAAACGAGTACAAAGAACTCGCCGCCCTCGGCATCCGCACCGTGATCGACTTGCAGAACGAACCGACGTCGTATGAGAAGCAGAACGTCGAAGCTCTCGGCATGAAATACGTGAACATTCCGATGAGCGACAAGGATTATCCGGAGACCGCGAAGATCGATCAGTTTTTGAAGTTAGTTGACGATCCCTCGACCGGGAAGTTTTATGTGCACTGCGCCGGTGGACGTCACCGCACGGGCGTGATGGGCGCGGTTTATCGCTTCAATCATTACAACTGGAATTACGACCAGGTCTACGCCGAAATGAAGAAGTATGACTTCTACACTCGTTGGGGACATGGCGACATGAAGAAGTTCGTCCAGGATTACGCGGTTACTTTCCAGAGTAAGCAATCAGTAGCTACAACCGCTGCCTCACAAGAGAAGTAAGAATTTAGCCGCAGATAACACGGATTATCTGCGGCTTACTGATATAGATACGAGTAGCTCTTCTTCTGATCCCACTCAATTCCCTGAACATTCTGGCCATCGATCGCGAGAATATCGGCGCTGATCTCGTCGGTACTTACAGTCGGACTCACATCAACTGAATAAACAATGCTGCCGGGCGATTCTTCCGTTGCCTCTCGATCGACTGCGCGCAGTTCCTTATCAAAACCGTGTGTCTTAAAGACGTCGCGCAGCGCACGTTGCGTTGAGACGACGTTCCTGGTCGTCACTTTAAGTTCCATCGAACGAAACACCAGTTCCGGCTCGCGCCACTCCAACAGCCACAGCACGATCAAAGAGAACAACGCGAGCACGAGCGCCAGATCCCAACGGCCCACACCAGACGACAGTCCGAGTGCCAAACTGATCAGCAGCACCGTGATCTCCTTCGGATCGCGAATGTTCGTTCGGAACCGAACCAGCGACACCGCGGCGAAGATTCCAAACGCGCGCGCCGCGTTATCGCCCACGATGATCATCAACGCCGCAGCGACAATGGCGAGCAGTATCTGCGTTTGCGAAACGTAAGGATTGCGTTTGAGCGCGAGTATTCGTTTGCGCGGACGAAACGCGAGCGCTGCACCGAGAAATGCAGCCAGCAGAAAGCGGAGGAAAATTCTTCCCATCGTTTCCGCCCACGTCTCGCCGATCAGGTGTGCGCTGGTGTGCTGGCTGCCAAATAAGCGATCGATAAAACCCTCGTCGCCGCTTTGCGCCGGAGGCGGAGACTGAGTTTGCGCCTGCGTTTCAGAAGCGCGCTCGTCAGGCGCACCCAAAATGGCGCCGGGTTGTTGCTGCGACTGTCTGACAGTTTCCGGAGTCGCCCGTCTCGCACCACCAATCAAGTAAACCGTCAGCGCGCTCAGTATAACGACGCCTGCGAAGACGACGACCAGCGTGAAGATTTCCTGCCTTCTTCTCGTGTTCGCCATTAGTAGTCTCTGCCGATCTGCACGTTGGGACGCAGGCTCACCAGTTCATTAGTCCGCTCGCGC
>Ga0207676_10002953_pt1 | contig 12129 bp, 9 predicted proteins | sample KBSSwiS72_FD_184307 | JGI IMG/M metagenome (GOLD analysis project Ga0207676, IMG submission 184307) | Switchgrass rhizosphere microbial communities from Kellogg Biological Station, Michigan, USA - KBS Switchgrass S7-2 (SPAdes) (version 2) | ecosystem: Host-associated > Plants > Roots >... | reverse complement strand
AAGCTCCAGTACATTTTCACGAAATACACCATCCGTGTCCATTAGATCCTTTACAGTCTGGCATGAATGTATTACAGTAGTGTGGTCACGACCCCCAAAATGCTCTCCGATCGTTTTAAGGGAGTTTTTGGTGAATGCTTTTGCGAGATACATTGTTATTTGACGGGCTTGTACAATTTCACGTTTACGTGTTTTATGTAAAAGCTTATCATAAGGAACATCAAAATATTCACAAACCATTTTTTGAATCGTATCAATCGTGATCTCCTTGCTGGAAGAACGAACAAAGTTGCGCAACACTTTTTTGGCCAGATCCAGATCAATTTCCTTACGATTCAAAGATGACTGAGCCAACAAGGAAATTAATGCTCCTTCAAGCTCTCTCACATTGCTGCTGATATTATAAGCAATATATTTTACAACCTCTTTTGGCATTTCTAATCCATCATTCTTCATTTTTCGTTCCAGTATCTCTATTCTTGTTTCATAATCAGGAATAGAAAGATCTGCACTTAACCCCCAACGGAAGCGGCTTAGCAATCTTTCCTGCATACCTTCCAGGTCTTTGGGTGGCTTATCCGAAGTGAGTACTAATTGCTTTCCGGACTGATGTAAATGATTAAATATTGCAAATAAAGCATCCTGGCTTTTTTCAGCTTTATTAAAAAATTGAACATCGTCAATTACTAATACATCAATTAACTGGTAAAAATGGATAAAGTCATTAATGGCATTATTGCGACTGTGATCCATAAACTGGTTGATGAACTTTTCTGAGCTCACGTATAAGACCACTTTATTGGGATGAGTTCTCTTTACTTCATTGCCGATAGACTGCGCTAAATGTGTTTTACCCAGCCCTACCCCACCATATATAACCAATGGATTGAATGAATTGGCGCCAGGTTTTTCGGCCACCGTTTTGCCGGCACGTCTTGCTACACGATTACAATCGCCTTCTATAAATGCCTCGAAGGTATAAGCTGGATTTAATTGCGGATCAATTTGCATTTTTTTCAGGCCCGGAATCACAAATGGGTTCTTAACAGGATTATTTATTATTAATGGAAAGTCCATTTCGTTATTTGAATAAGTTTTATAGCCCTGGCCGCTCACATCAACCGTTAATGGCTTGTTTGTACCATTACCACTATCAACCATAATACGATATTCCAATCTTGCCGTCTTTCCTAATTCTCTCTTTAAAGTTTTGGCTAATAAATTTACGTAATGCTCTTCTAAATATTCAAAAAAGAATTGACTGGGTACCTGGATAACAAGAACATTATTTTTTATCGATACTGGCTTTATGGGTTCAAACCATGTTTTGAAGTGCTGCCATTCAACAATGTCTTTGATAATCTTCAAACAATTGGTCCAGACTTTATCAGCATTTTTCTCCATCAGTCAGTAAGCAATTTATATGGGGTTAATAATCGTAAATGGAAATTAGTGAATTTTCACTAGTGTTGATAAAAATATTTTTTTTATCAAAGGATGGCGAATATCATCATTCTTTTGAAGAAAAAAAATTTTTATTGGCCTGTTTTTTTTATTACAGATATTTATTTTAGCGTACTAATTTTTGTGGTAAAAACCAGTCACTTTTTATCCGTATGTTATCCAAAAAATAAACCATATTAAAATAGATAACGGCTGTATAACTAAAGTTTTCTTGCAAGACCAATGATATAAATAAAGATTCTCAAACTTTTCCCTATGAAAACAAATTAATCCACCTTTCATTAGGGTTTTTACTTCAATAAAAAATAGTTGCATAAGACTGATGTTTGAGGTTATGGAATACGGGCTTTTTATTGATCTTTACACACGATTTCAGGATAAAAACCTGGCTCATGCAAAAAAACATACAACTGTCTATTTTGCCGACAGAGGCAAATAGCGAACTCCATTTAAAAAGGCTTATTGCAGCGGCTTGCGCAGTCCCGTTTTCCTCAGTTACCGGCTTTAGTATTATAAAAAGATCTATTGATGCCCGAAGAAAGCAAGTGAAGGTTCTTCTTCAATTACATATATTTATCGATGAGCCCTTCCAAACCAGGGAATTGATACATTTTAATTTTAAGGACGTCAGAAATGCTGACCAAAGAGTAATAATTGTTGGCGCCGGACCTGCCGGTTTATTTGCTGCATTAAAATTTTTGGAATCCGGAATTAAGCCAATACTGGTTGAGAGAGGAAAAGATGTAAAATCCAGACGCCGCGATCTTGCTATTTTAAATAAACAAGGAATAATTAATCCTGAAAGCAATTATTGCTTTGGCGAAGGTGGCGCAGGGACTTATAGCGACGGTAAACTATATACCCGTAGCAGCAAACGGGGTGATGTAAGCAGAATTTTAAACTTATTTGTGCATTTCGGAGCTGATGAAAAGATCTTATATGAAGCGCATCCTCATATTGGTACTAATAAACTACCGAATATCATTACAGCCATTCGTGAAAAAATAAAGGTCTGCGGTGGTGAAATTCTTTTTGAAACAAAACTCATTGATTTTATCATCAACAGCGGTAAGCTAACAGGCATTATCACTGCGGCAGGTGATAAAATTAATGCCGATGCCGTTTTGCTCGCCACCGGGCACTCTGCACGAGATATTTTTGAACTGCTTTATTCAAAAAATATCTTGATTGAAGCAAAGCCCTTTGCATTAGGAGTCAGAGTCGAACATCCGCAATCATTAATTGATGCAGCACAATATCATTGTATTGCCCGCGATAATTCGTTGCCACCGGCATCCTACAGTTTAGTTCAACAAGTGAACGGTCGTGGTGTCTTTTCTTTTTGTATGTGTCCCGGCGGTATTATAGCTCCGGCAGCTACAGGCCCTGACGAAATTGTTGTAAACGGATGGAGTCCATCCAAAAGAAATAACCCTTATGCAAATAGCGGTATGGTAGTGCAGGTAGGACCCGCTGATGCGATGCGATATATTAAGTCTTTAAATAATAAAACTCAGGGTTTAATCAATGACCCCCTATTATTAATGCAATTTCAGCAGTTGATCGAAAGAAAAACTTATAAAACAGGTGGAGGAAAATTCGTTGCTCCTGCTCAAAGAATGGTAGACTTTGCCAACGATAAAATTTCCAACGATCTCCCTGAATGTTCTTATTTGCCGGGTGTTGAATCAGTTTCTTTAAAAAATGTGTTGCCGGATTTTGTATCACATAGTCTTCAACAGGCATTTAAAGAATTTGGTAAAAAAATGAAAGGTTATTTTACAAACGACGCAATTGTTGTTGCGACTGAATCCAGAACCTCATCCCCGGTTCGAATTCCGAGAGACGCTGCAACACTCCAGCATCCGCAATTAATTAACCTGTATCCCTGTGGAGAAGGCGCAGGATATGCCGGAGGCATTGTTAGTGCAGCGATGGACGGTGAACGATGTGCTGCTGCTGCTATTTTACGCCTGGTATAATAAAATACCGTAATCACTGGCCATCCGGATGATCCAGTTTATCCCACATAAAGTCATTTTCGCGAAAAAAAAATTACCCTACCTTGCCGGCCTCTAATTTTGACCTCCAATTTTCTTTTATGCCAATACTTGAACTACAAAACCTCAAAAAGTACTTCTCAAATCAAAAAGCAGTTGATGATATAAGTTTCAATATTGAGAAAGGAAGCATTTTTGGTTTACTGGGGCCCAATGGTGCCGGTAAGACCACACTGATAAGAATGATAACAGGTATTTTTTATCCTGATGAAGGCCAGATCATTTTCGATGGCAAAAAATTCAATCCTGTCAATGATGTTGTACATATCGGATATATGCCGGAAGAAAGAGGTCTTTATAAAAAAATGAAGATCGGTGAACAGGCCATGTACCTGGCTCAATTAAAGGGAGTAAAAAAAGACGAAGCATTCAAAAAAATAAAAGACTGGTTTATCCGGTTTGAAATGGAAAGCTGGTGGAATAAAAAAGTAGAAGACCTTTCAAAAGGTATGAGTCAAAAATTACAATTTGTAACAACGGTTTTGCATGAGCCGAAACTGATCATATTGGATGAGCCGTTCAGCGGGCTTGACCCGGTAAACACGAACCTGATCAAGGATGAGATCTATAAAATGGCTAAACGGGGTGCAACCATTATTTTTAGTACCCACCGCATGGAACAAGTTGAAGAAATCTGTGATCATATTATACTTATCAATAAAGGCAAAAAAATCCTCGATGGAACTGTTAAACAAGTGAAGCAGGATTTTAAAGAAAATCTTTTCAGTGTGGGCCTGGAGCAACAACAAACCAATTTCAATGGGATGGCTCCTTTTGAAGTAGTGGGTTCTTTAAATGAAAATATGGTTGTAAGAATAAAAGAGAATCATAAACCCAACGACGTATTGCAGTTTTTACTTCAGCAAGGCAGCCATATTCATTCCTTTAATGAAATACTGCCTTCTTTGAATGAGATCTTTATTAAGCTGGTTGAGGGAACGCCACTCTCCAGGCAATTTCAAAATAACTAAGCTGATCCGGACTTCTTCAATCAATTAACACTCAAAATTATTATATGAATAAAATTTGGCTGGTAATAAAAAGAGAATACCTGACGAGGGTAAGAAATAAAACATTTTTACTTTCCACTATATTATTACCAATTGTGATAATATTATTCATTTTAGGAAGTGTATTTTTCGCTGCTAAATCTATTGACAGTAAAAAGAAAATTGCGATAGATGACAGATCAGGTTTTTTGTCAAAGCATCTCAGGCCAGATACCAATCGTATACAGGTTTTTTTTAATACGGGTGTTGATACCAATACTTATGCGCAAAAAGGATTTGATGGGTTTATGTTCCCGGTTGATTCTGCCGGCCGTCATTTTTTATTAAGAACGCCTAAAGCTGCATCAAGGGAAACGATGGAAAGATTGCAAAATAGTTTGAACAATGCATATGTAAGCAATTTTTTGCTGGAAAAAAATATCTCTGTACGCGAATTGGATTCAATTAATAAAATTTCAGCTTCTTATTTTGAAGTAACAAACATTGATGATAAAAATAAAAGTGTAAGCGGCACGGTCAATTCAAGCATTGGCTTTCTAAGCGGTATACTCATTTATATTACCATGTTTATTTTTGGAGCCATGGTGATGCGCGGTGTAATGGAAGAAAAAACAAACCGTATTGCGGAAGTGATCGTAAGCAGTGTAAAGCCATTTCAATTAATGATGGGCAAAATATTAGGGATTGGTGCAGTTGGACTTACACAATTATTATTATGGTTTGTACTATTATTTGTTATCTCATCTGCTGCCAGCGCATTTTTACCTGCAGATGTTATGCAACAAGTACAGCAAATTCAAAGTAATCCATCTATGATGAATGCCAATGCTGCGCAATATAGCGGACTTGCAAAAGGTATAGCAAGCTTTTCATCGTTAAACTGGACAATAATCCTGGCGTCTTTTATCTTTTATTTTATAGGCGGCTTCCTTTTTTATTCATCTTTATTCGCAGCCGTGGGCAGTGTTGTAAACGAAGATCCCCAGGAAGCCCAATCACTTATGCTTCCGATTATGATGCCGATCATATTTGGATTCATTATCATGTCAAGTAATCTTGAAACACCCGATAGCCCGGTCATGGTATGGGCCAGTATCATTCCATTTACTTCACCTATTGTGATGATGTCAAGAATCCCCTCCGGTCCCCCTTTCTGGGAGTTAGCTTTATCTATGGTATCGCTTGTCATCGGATTCATATTAACTACATGGTTTGCAGGTAAGGTTTATCGAACCGGTATATTATTATATGGGAAAAAAGCAGGTTGGAAAGAAATATTCAAGTGGTTAAGAAAAGCATGAAAACTTAAGTTCCCCGGGCCTTTGTTAAAATTTTCTTCAAGTCATAAAGAAAATTTTTAAATACGAAATCAATCGTATATTTGTTTCGTTATAGCCTGAAACATCCCGTCGCAGGCGGGACTTAACTTAAAATTTTTAATTATGAAACCTAAAACCCCTGTATTCAAATTCCTGCTCGTTGCAGCAGTTGTAACCGGTGCTTCTATAATCTTACTTTCCTGGAATTATCAACAAGCTCCTTTTCATTTTGCCGGTCCTGATAAATACACCGATACAGTTCCACCGAAGAAAACAAAAGCGGACCGTGAGAAAAAAGTCCGTGATCTTGATGAAGCCATTGAAGAACTTGAAAGAACTGATATTGATGTTGATCTCAGCAAAGTAAAGCTTGAATTAGAAAAAGCAATGAAAGAGATCGATGCCAATAAGATCCAACTGCAGGTAGAAAAAGCATTGCAGCAAGTGGACATGAAGAAAATTCAGAATGAACTTCAGGAATCATTGGCAAAAATTGATGGAGACAGGATCAAAGCTGATGTAGAAAAAGCAATGAATGGGATCGATTTTTCCAAAATAAAAGCGGAAATAGAAGAAAGCATGAAGGCGATAGACATGGATAAAATAAAGCAGGAGATCAATATGGAGAAACTAAAAGTGGATATGAAAGACATGGAAAAAGAATTAAAAAAGATCGGGCCTGAAATTGAAAAATCAATGGAAAAAGCGAAAGTTGAAATAGAAAAAGCGAAAATAGAATTGAAAGAATACAAAGGCTTTGTTGATGGATTAGAGAAAGATGGTTTGATCAATAAAAAAGAAGGTTATAAGATCAAACACAAAGACGGGGAATTATTTATCAATGGCAAAAAGCAACCTGCTGAAGTCTATAATAAATACCGCAATTTTCTTGAAAAACACAGATCATTCAATATTAATGATGAAGCCGGAGATGACTTCAATATAGATATTGATTAAACCTTGCCTATGCTTGCAGAAAAGAAAAGTCCCGCCTTCGGCGGGACTTTTTATATTGAGAATCCATTATCGGTTTAATAAAAATGAAAAGGCGAAGGCATCAAGTCCGAATCTTTTTCCATCAGCATTTCAACTTTAAGTTGAAAACCTTCATCAACCTTTACAATAATTTTCTCTCTAACCACTTTCTTATAACCTGTCTTTTCAAAAACAAATTTGTAAGTACCGGGCTTTAGCTCATCAAATGCATAGTTGCCATCCTCGTCAGTTAATACAACTTTTTCTTTTTTGGAAGAGAGGTAAGCAGTAATACTTACATCTTTTAGCGGCTTCTTTTCATCAGCATCAGTCACATTTCCATTCACGTCGTCTTTTTTTCCTTTACCAGGGCCGCAGTCTGAGTTGGCATATGTTATTGCTGAACAGCTCACCGCCAGCAATAACATCAATAGCTTCCTTTTCATAAAAAGGGTTTAACAAGCAAACAAATCCTCTTGATACAAGTCAACACAACTCAAATTTAAATCATTTTAAGCGGATTGGCCAAAGCATTTATAAACTCACGCCACATTTCATCCACAATAATTGCCGCTGGTAATATATTTTTAATGTTTGAACTCACCTGCCCGATCTCCAACTCTCCCTCAGCAAGCTCACCTTCAAACATGCCTTTCTTAGCCCTTGCACGACCTAATAACTGCTTAAGTTCTTCAACAGAGGCTCCTTTGCGCTCGGCAGCTTCCACTTGTTTAAAGAAATCATTCTTAATTAAACGAACCGGTGTAAGTTGTTTCATCGTAAGGATCGTATCACCTTCCTGGGAATTGATAACAGCGTTTTTAAAATTAGTATGTGAAGAAGCTTCTTCACTTGCTACAAACCGGCTACCCACTTGTACGCCTTCAGCTCCCATTATCATTGCCGCCAGCATTTGTTTACCAGTAGCGATTCCTCCTGCTGCCATTACAGGAATTTTAACGGCGTCTGTTACCGCCGGAACTAAAACCATGGTGGTTGTCTCTTCTCTCCCATTATGACCGCCTGCTTCAAATCCTTCAGCTACTATAGCATCGCAACCAGCTTCTTCAGCTTTTCTTGCAAACTTTGAAGAGCTGACAACATGCACCACTGTTATTCCTTTTTCCTTCAAAACACTAGTCCATGTTTTGGGATTGCCGGCGCTGGTAAAAACAATTTTTATTCCTTCTTCAATTACTATCTGTATATGTTTATCAATATCCGGGTATAATAATGGGATATTGACTCCAAAAGGTTTTGAAGTAGCAGCTTTGCATTTTTGAATATGCTCACGCAAAACATCCGGATACATTGAACCACTGCCGATCAATCCTAATGCCCCTGCATTACTGACAGCGCTTGCCAGGCGCCAGCCACTGGCCCAGATCATGCCAGCCTGGATGATGGGATAATCAATTTTAAAAAGTTGGGTGATGCGATTAGAAAAAACCGGCATGCGGTAAAGATACGGGAGAGAACCCTTTTTTGCTTCTATCACAATTCACATATCAACGCTTCATAAGGCCGCAATTCAACAGTCTTATTTGTATTCGTTAGCCGCTTATTATTATAATTGGATAAAAGGATCTTCGCATTTGAAATATTCATTCTCGTATCAGTTGTTGCATTTACAGATGAGAAATTCAGTAAGATCAAAAGTTTTTTCTCCCCATCTTCTCTTGTATAAGCATATACTTTAGGATTGTCCTTATCTAGCAGAGAATATTTCCCATAAACCAATGTTTTATTTTGTCTGCGTAACTGAACTAACTTTCTAAAATAGTTTAATACAGAACCCTGATCGCTTTCCTGTGTGGCAGCATTGACGATTTTATGATCAGGATTTACTTTCAGCCACGGTTTACCATTGGTAAACCCTGCATGTAAGCTGCCATCCCATTGGAAAGCTGCTCTTCCATTATCACGGGAGTAAATCTTTTGATCTTCAAGAAAAGCCATTACGTCACCATGTTCGGCTTCAATTCTCTGGTAAGTGTTGATCGTACCGATATCCTGGTAGTCTTCGATCCTGTCAAACTTAATACTGGTCATCCCTAATTCATCACCTGCATAGTAATAAACAGTACCACGCATGGTAAGCAAAAAAGTGCTCAACATTTTCGAAGACAGTTCTCTGAATTGCGGATCATCATTTCCCCAACGGCTTACCATTCTTGACTGATCATGATTCCCGAGATAGATAGTTCCCCAACCTTTTTCTGCAAATATCTTATCCCATTTTGTATATACTTCTTTAAAAGCGACCAGGTCATACTTTGGATCATGTGTTCCATTTGTTACAGGAAAATGTCTTATATCCATTCCTTCAAAATGATAGAGCATATCCAACTCTTTTCTGCCGGCATCTACAAATTTTAATACATCCTCCTGCAAAACACCCCACCCTTCAGCAACAGTCATGATATTATAATGCGATAAAACCTCCCTATTCATTTCCTGTAAGTAATCATGCAAATGAGGTCCTTTGGCATAATAGTTCGGCCAGAAACCATCATACTCCTTATCCAGGATCTCTTTACTGATCACGGGATAATCAATGTCCTTAGAGATAACTGAGATCACATCCATTCTAAAACCATCAATACCTTTTTTAAACCAATAATGCATCATATCATACACTTCCTGCCTGAGCCTTGGGTTTTCCCATTTCAGGTCTGGTTGCTTAACAGCAAAATAGTGGAGATAATAAGCGTCTGTTGTTGCATCATATTGCCAGGCATTTGCATTTACATCAAACACACTCCAGCGATAGGGCGGTTTACCTTTTTCTGCCGGCCACCAATGATAATAATCATGATAAGGGTCATCTCTTGAACTGCGGGATCGTTTGAACCATTCATGCTCATCACTGCTATGATTCACCACGAGATCTAATATGAGTTTAATATTGCGTTCATGCAGGCCCCGGAGTAATCCATCAAAATCATCCATCGTTCCAAAATCATCCATGATGCTTTTATAATCACTTATATCATACCCATTATCTGCATTGGGAGATTTAAAGATTGGGTTCAGCCATACAACATCTATTCCCAAACTTTTTATATAATCTAATTTTGAAATGATCCCTTGCAGGTCGCCAATACCATCACCATTACTATCTTTAAAACTGCGGGGATAGACCTGGTAAACCACGGCTTCCTTCCACCATTTTGGGTCTTTTGATTGCATCACCATTCCTCTGCAATGATTATGCAAAAAATGTAAAACACTAAATAAAAGGGATTATCCAGTCCAACCAATGACCAGGGACAAGCAACCAGCAACCTAACCTAAGTCGATCTCGGTATTATCACCGATATTCAGTGTACGGGATTCACCAATAATACCCGTATCACTTCCGATCAACGAATTGTCCAACACAATATCGAAGAGATTAGAATAAGAACCAATAATAGAGTCTTTAATGATCGAATAACTGATCGTTGTATTCTCTCCAATTGTTACATCTGGCCCAATAATAGAATTTTTAATATTACATCCTGCCCCAACGCTGACAGGCGGAATAACAACCGTATTCTCAAATATGTGCTCCTTGCCCGTGTTACCACCATATTTTTTTAATAAGGTCGCATTACTTTCAAGCAAGGTTTCCATTTTACCGCAATCAAACCAGTTCTCCACTTTAAAACTCTTAAACTTTGCCCCGGACTTGATCATGCAATCCAATGCATCGGTAAGACTGTACTCGCCATGACTGCGCAGTCCCTGCTTCATATTACTTTCCAGGCAATCAAACAACATGCTTGATTCTTTTATCTTGTACAAACCAACCAAAGCCTTATTACTCTTTGGCATCTGCGGTTTTTCTACCACGTGAGTGATCATATCATCATCGTCAACCTCTGCTACGCCAAAATCCCGCGGATCATCTACTTTACGTACACCCAGCATGCTATAAGGACTATCGATCACTTCTTTTATGTCATATTCGGCAATCGTATCACCCAATACCACGAACACTTCATCATCGCCTACCAATTCACGGGTCAGCCGTATGGCATGCCCCACACCCTGCCTGTCCTGTTGAAAAACATAATGTGTTTTCAGATCAGGGTATTTCAACTTCATATATTGCTGGATCTTCTCACCTAAATACCCCACAATAAAAATATATTCTGTAATATCGGCTTGTTTGAGCTGGTCAACAATAAAACCAAGAACCGTTTTACCAGCAAGCGGGATCAAAGCCTTGGGTTGTGTATAGGTATGCGGTCGCAGCTTAATGCCTGCACCCGCCACGGGAATTATAGCCTTCATATCAGTTAAAAAAGCCTGTGAAAGTAGTGAATTATTGACAAACAAAAACTTATTCACGTATTCGCTCCTGCATCCGTGACTGGCTTATTTTTGCTGTGATTATTATGGTGTTACCAACTATTGTTCCCTGATTGAACTTTCGTTGCGTCGCACTCTTGTACGCCTATTAATTCTAATCATCAAAATACACTTCATAATGGTAGAAATCGAAACACAAAGAGACACTGAAGTTTTTGATCTGCTTCAAAAAGAACTCGAACGTCAGCGTAATGGTATTGAGCTTATCGCATCAGAAAATTTTACCTCCCTGCAGGTAATGCAGGCAATGGGAACCGTACCAACTAACAAATATGCTGAAGGGTACCCGGGCAGACGCTATTACGGTGGCTGCGAAATAGTAGATGAAATAGAAACCCTGGCTATTGAACGTTTGAAAAAAATATTTAATTGCAGCTGGGCCAATGTGCAACCACATAGTGGTGCACAGGCAAATGGTGCAGTTTTTCTTGCGGTATTAAAACCTGGTGAAAAATTTCTCGGTCTTGATCTAAGTATGGGCGGCCATCTTACTCATGGAAGTCCTGCAAACTTCAGCGGTAAAACATACCAAGCTGTCCATTATGGCGTAACAAAGGAAGGAATTGTGGATTATGATCAGCTCGAAGCAAAAGCAAAAGCTGAAAAACCGAAGATGATCATCTGTGGTGCATCTGCGTATAGCCGTGACTGGGATTATAAACGCATTCGTGCAATTGCAGATGAAATCGGTGCAGTCGTATTTGCAGATATTGCCCATCCTGCCGGCTTGATAGCAACAGGATTATTGAATGATCCTTTTGAACATTGTCATATTATAAGCTCGACCACCCATAAAACTTTGCGTGGACCGAGAGGTGGCATCATTATGCTCCGCCATGATTTCGAGAATCCCTGGGGCTTAAAAGATCCCAAAGGAAATTTGAGGACGATGAGCCAGTTGCTTGATCTTGCTGTATTTCCGGGTTCGCAAGGTGGCCCGCT
>Ga0207676_10002946_pt1 | contig 12136 bp, 18 predicted proteins | sample KBSSwiS72_FD_184307 | JGI IMG/M metagenome (GOLD analysis project Ga0207676, IMG submission 184307) | Switchgrass rhizosphere microbial communities from Kellogg Biological Station, Michigan, USA - KBS Switchgrass S7-2 (SPAdes) (version 2) | ecosystem: Host-associated > Plants > Roots >... | reverse complement strand
GATGTGGTCGAGATACCGGCTGGCCCGCTCGCGCTTCCGTTCGCGACGCGGCTGGCCCGCTCGCGCTTCCGTTCGCGACGCTGTGGGTTCGCCTTTCATGCTGGTGGGGGAATTTGGGGCGATGAAATAGCAACAGCAATCAACAGTTTTCACCAGTAAAATACAGCGGGGCGGGTATCATGAAGATCCGAAAGGCCATTGCAGCACAGACCGAACCGGCTTTCGCGATATCCGGATTGGATGCGACGCCTGAGCGCATGGCGAAGGGCGAGAGTGACGTCGTCCAGGCGCTGATCGATCGCGCTGGTGAAAGGCCCGGCAATGCGCGCAAGTTCCGCGCCTCGCACCTCGACCGGCTGCACAAGAACGGTTCGCTGAATTATTACCAGTGGTATGCAGGAAATTGGTACCGCGAGAAACACGAGCGCTGCCAGTTCCCATTGTCGGTTGTCGCGTCGTACGGCGAGCGCTCTGGTGCGGGTGAGTATCCCGGCAACTTCGGCTATGGCCTGCCGCGTCAGGAGGCTCAGGCTCGAGCTCGCGAGGAATTGAGGAAGGCTCGCCAGCAATTCCCGCGCGAGATGGTCGGGTTCATGGACCGGTTCCTGATCCATGACAGCATGCCGCGGTATGGCGGGCGGGCCGCGATGCGGAACCTCGCGCAGATTCGGCGGGCGCTGGATACGCTGGGAGGGTACCTGCAATTCCCGATACGGCCGGCGCCGACTCATTACGGGCGCTCGCCAGTCGAGATTATATGTGAGGCACAGGCGGATTTGATGCGGGTTGTCGGCGTGGATATGGCGAGCGGCCCAGACAAAACCGGCGTGTCAGTCTACGGCGATGGCGAGCCGCTGCATGCGCCGATGGACCCGGCATTCCTCGATGAGCGCGGTTTCATGCTGCCGGCGACGGAGATCGCCGAGATTATCAGGGCGCGATTAGTGAACACCTCAACCACACCTCACTGCGAGGGTTGTGGAAAACCAGTGCAGCAATGCACAGAGAGGCCTTATCGTTTTGGCTGCACCGACTGCGGTTGGGTGATGGAGAATGGCGATGGATGATCCGCGCGAAGTGATGATCGATGGTGTTCGGTACGTGCCCGCAGCCGTACTTAACCCGGCGATAGATGATTTCCGTCAAGCCTTGCTCGACGTGTGGTGGGGTGAGGGCTATCGCGGCAGCGGCGATCCAGAGGAAACTATGTTCATCGACGTAAATGACAACGGCGACGGCACACCGTTCAAGCAGTTCATGGACGAGCTGATTGCGAAGCTTGCGCGAGGCTCTTGAACCAACCGGAAAACTGAGATAAGAAACCGTAATGATCTAGAGGCGCGTCCGGAAACGGGGGCGCCTTTCTCATGTCCGCCGGTCCTGCATCAACCGGCCCCACCAGCAGCCAACCGAACGCATCACCTGATCGCTATCCTGGCATCTCGCGGCTCGGCGCTGACTCGCTGGTGGAAGTTTCCCGCACAGTCCCCAAGGAGATCGCGCCATGGCGGTTGCGTCAATTAAAACCACCGTCACGCGCGGTGCGGCGCAGGAGTTGCCGATTGCGGTTGTCGCCGTCAGGGCGGACGGCACTGAATCGGCAGCGGCGGGCGACGCAACTGCAGTCAACCAAACGTCGCAGATCACGCAGGAAACGCTGATCAACACGCGGCTTGGCGATATCACAACGCCAGCGGCCGGCACGGTCAATTCGCGTCTCGCAACTCTCAACACGACGCTTGGCTCGCCATTGCAGGCTGGTGGCACTGTGGTTGCCACCCAATCGACGGCCAGCAGCCTGAAGGCGATGGTATCAGGCGTTGATGCCGATGCCGCCACCCCGACCGTCAACCCGCAGACCGTTGCCGGACTCTACACAAGCGGCAGCCTCGGGACGCTCTCAACGGGCCAGCTTGGCCGCGTCAATGTAGACACGTATCGCAACCTGCGGGCCACGTTCTGCGGTCTCAGTGCGACCGCAGCAGATGGCTTTGCGAACGCCAGCCTCGTATTTGCGCAGCCTGACGCCTTGGGCACCCGGACGCTCGGTCTGTTCACGGTGTCGCCCTATATCTTCAATGGCGGCTCGCATGATCGCCTAGTCAAGCCAAACGCCACCAGCCGCATCATTTCGTCGGCCGCGACCACCAACGCTACCTCGGCGAAAGCGTCTGCCGGCAACGTGCATCTGATCACCGGTCGGAACACGTCGGCATCAGTGCTGTACCTCAAGCTCTACAACAAGGCCTCGGCCCCGACAGTGGGCACTGACACGCCGGTGATGACAATCCCACTCCCGGCGACATCTGCGTTCCCGACGATCGAATGGCCCAACGGCTATTATTTCTCGACGGGCATCGCCTACGCCATCACCACTGGCTCCGCTGATGCCGACACTGGCGCTGTCGCTGCCGGCGACGTGATCGGCCTGAACCTCAATTATTCATAGGAGCCGGACATGGCACTTTGGCTGATCATGAACGCAAAGGGTGTGACCCAGGCCGAGCAGTTCGATGATGGCCTGGCGTTCATGCCTGGCGAGGACGGCTATTCGACGGATGGCGTATCTGCGCATGCAGCATCGCTGGGCAAGGGATACAGCTTCAGCTTGATCGGCGTGCCCAACTGGCACGCGAGGATCGAGGCCGAGCAGAAAGAGGCGGACGAGGCCGCACAAGCTGCCGCAGCCGCCGAAGCTGAAGCGGCACAGGCCGCCGCAAATGCTGCAGCCCGGGCGGCAGAAGAAGCCGATCGCGCCGCCGCTGATGATGCCCGCAAGGCTGCGGCGCAGGCACGTATCGCCGAACTCCTCGACCCAGCCGGCGCTGCCAAGGCGCGGGCGATCGCGGCCATTCAGGGCGAGCATGCCGAACTCGTGGCATTCGGCCACCCAGCCGACAAGAAGGCATTGGCGAAAGTGCTGGATGCCCGACTGGCGGCGCTCGATGAGCTTTCCGAGTTCGAATAACCATGCCAGTCCTCGAAGACGCCCGCCACGAACTGTTCTGTCAGGAGCGCGTGTCGGGTCGGTCGATCATAGATTCATATGTGGCAGCGGGTTTCAAGCGCGACACGGGCAACGCGACGGTGCTCAACGGGAAGCCACACATTCAGGAGCGCCTAGCCGAACTGAAAACGGCTGCTGCTGAGCGTGTTGAGATCACACAGGCCATGGTGCTGGCCGAACTGGGCAAGATTGGCTTCTCGGACATTCGCAAGCTGTTCACTGACGACGGCAAGCTCAAGCATGTGACGATGCTGGATGATGATGCTGCGGCGGCGATTCAGTCGATCGAAGTCGATACGGTCAAGCGGCGGAAGCTGAAGGACGGCGAGGAGCACGACGAAACCGAGATCGAGGGCACGATCAAGGTGAAGCTCTGGGACAAGCGGTCTGCCCTGGTCGATATCGGCAAGCACATCGGCATGTTCAAGGAAGGACTGCCCGAGCCGCCGCAGGTCAACATCAATATCAGCGATACCGAGTTGGCCCGACTTATCGCCTTTCAGCTTACCAAGGCATCGAAAGAATCCTGAAATCCCGCGCGCGTCGGGCCTGAACGCGCACCTCCCAAGCAACAAGCACAAAGCATGGAGTACCTTCAATGGTAGATATCCTCACGTCCATCCACGGTCGCCGTCTCGGCCTGAGCGCCGACGATCGTCTCGTCATGAACCGCAAGCAGGGCGGCCAGATCCTGTTGGGCGCGGCGCCGACCGTCACGGTCACCTCTACCCAGCTTCTCGCGCTGAACGCCACGCCGCAGACCATCGTTGCTGCGCCCGGTGCCGGTCTCGCGATCATCCCATCCCGCGTCGCGATCTACAAGCCGGCCGGTACGGCTTACGCGGGCATCGCAGCCGGCGAAGATCTGGTACTGAAATACACCAACGGGTCAGGCGCGCAGTGCTCCAGCGTGATCGAGACGACCGGCTTCCTCGATCAGGCAACGGCGCAGACCCGCGTCGCGCATGACCCTGGCTCTATGACGACCGTTGCTGGCGACTATGCGCCAGTGGCGAATGCCGCAGTCGTTCTTCACCTGCTCTCGGGCGAAATCACGACCGGCGACAGCCCGCTCTATGTACGGGTCTGGTACGACATCATCAACACGGTGTTCACGAGCTGATATGACGCTGCTCGATGAGATCACCGCAAAGCTCGGGGGGATGGACCCCGAAGAGCGCGCGGTTCTTGTCGAGCAGGTCGCTCCACTCAAGGAGCGGATGCGGTTTGTTCCGTTGCCGGGACCGCAGACAGAAGCCTATCTCTCGAAGGCCGATATCCTGCTCTACGGCGGGCAGGCGGGGGGTGGCAAATCCTATCTGCTGATGGGGCTCGCCTCGCAAGAGCATCAGAGCAGCATCATATTCCGCCGCGAGTCATCGCAGACCGACGGTCTTGAGAAGGCCGGCAAAGAGATAATCGGTGATAGTGCCCGATTCAACGGCACCGACAAGGAATGGCAGTGGGGCTCTGGGCTCCGCTCCCTGAAGCTCGCAGGCATGCAGATGCCCGGGGACTGGAACAAGCACGCAGGCCGCGAGCGCGACCTTATGGGGTTTGATGAGGCTGGCGAATTTCTTCGCGAGCAAGTCGCCTCTCTCATGGCATGGAACCGCGGGCCGGAGGGCCAGCGTTGCCGCATCATCCTCGCGTCCAATCCGCCCCGATCGGCTGACGGGTACTGGATGACGGAGTGGTTTGCTCCGTGGCTCGATATTCATCATCCCCTGTCAGCGGAACCGGGCGAATTGCGTTGGGCGGTCATGCTCGATGGCTCGTCCGGGCTCTATCCGCATTGGGTGGATGGACCGGATTCGGTCTATATGGTCGATGGAGAACGCCGCGAAGTCCTGTCGTTCACTTTCATCCCCGCATCGCTGAAAGACAACCCGTACCGCGACACGCCGGAGTATCGCGCCAAGATCGATAGTCTTCCGGAGCCGCTGCGATCGCAGTTGAAGTACGGTGATTTCGGCGCAGGCGTTCAGGACGATCTAAACCAGTGCATCCCGACCGAATGGGTGAAAGAGGCTCAGCACCGCTGGCGGGAGAACAGGCCAGTCGGCATCCCGATGTGCGCGATGGGGGTCGATGTAGCGCAGGGCGGGACCGACCAGACCGTCATCGCCTTTCGTTATGATGACTGGTTCGACATTCTGCCCGCTATCCCCGGCGCTGAGACGCCGGGCGGTGCCGATGTCGCCGGCAAGGTCATCGCAAAGCGTCACGATGGCGCAAAGGTGATCGTGGATCTTGGCGGTGGCTGGGGCGGCGACGCGCTCATGCACCTGGTCAAGAACGGCGTCGATGCGATCGGTTACATGGGCGTGAAGGAATCCCACCGTCGTACGCCGGATAACCAGCTTCGGTTCGCAAACGTCCGGACCGAGGCTTATTGGGCACTTCGGGTCGCGCTGAATCCGTCACAAGTTGGGGGTGCGTCGATCGCGTTGCCCGATGATAAGGAATTGCTGGCCGATCTGACGGCCCCCACCTTCGAAACCCGCTCGGGCAAGGGCGGGATGGTGATTCACCTCGAACCCAAGGAAAAGCTCGTCAAGCGGCTCGGACGCTCCCCGGACAAGGGCGACGCGGTCGTGATGTGCTGGTGGGCTGGGGCTAAGGCAATCACCGACGCCGAGCAATGGCGGCAGGATCAAGTGGGCAGGCAGCACGGTCGGACGCCCAAAGTCATCATGCGGAGGAAATAGCCATGTCTACGGGCATAATCGGCGCTGGGCTCGGAAGCGGTCTATTCGGCCTGGCGGGTAAGGCGATCGGTAGCGCAATCACTCCCAAGCCTTCACCCGCGCCCAGCCCGGCCCCACCACCAGTCATGCCGAATGCGGACGACGCTAAGGTTGCGGCCGAACGCAAGCGCGCAATCGCGGCGATGCAGCAGCGCAGCGGCCGGGCGAGCACAATTCTCACCACCAATTCCGACACCTTGGGAGGCTGATATGGCAGCAGGACTTTTGGGCGGCCTGTTCGGCGGCGGCAAGAAAAGCTCGGCGGCAGCGCCCGCCAGTTCGGCAGCGCCATCGGGCCCGATCATCAAGCCGCTGGGCGCAAACGATCCGTTGCGGAAGGGCAAGAGTTCGTCGGGCGTACCGCTTCAAGACCGCCTCGCGACCATCCTCTCGGACAAGCTCGGGAATTAGGAATGGAGGTCAAAGCCCTGATCGAACGGGGCGACCAGCTTTTCAGTAAGCGTGGCACGCTGCTTTCGCTATGGCAGGATATCAGCGACCAGTTCTACCCCGAACGCGCCGACTTCACGGTAACGCGCACGCTCGGCGATGACTTTGCCGCGCACCTGTCCACCAGCACGCCAGTACTGAACCGCCGCGATCTGGGCAATTCGCTCGGGACGATGATGCGCCCGACGAACCTCGACTGGTTCCACATGCGGGCCGATCGGGAGGAATATGAGGATCAGCCGGCGAAGGCCTGGCTCGAATACGCGACCGGCATTCAGAAGCGCGCGATGTACGACCGTCGCTCGCTGTTCGTCCGCGCCTCGAAAGAGGGTGATCATGATATCGCGACCTTCGGTCAGTGCGTGAAAACGGTAGAGCTCAACCGCAACGCTGATGGCCTGCTGTATCGCTGCTGGCATCTTCGCGACGTGGCGTGGTGCGAGAACAGTGAGGGCAAGATTTGCACCGTCCACCGCAAGTGGAAGCCGACTGCGGCGGATCTGTGTGCGATCTTCCCGGGCAAGGTCCATCAGAAGATCGCGGAGTGCCTGATCGGCCCGAACAAGGAGCCTTATCGCGAATTTCAGGTCCGCCACATCGTCATGCCTGCGGAGGATTATGACGAGGATTATGTCGGCAAGGGCAAGAAGGTGCCCTATGTCGAAATGTTCATCGACGTCGATAATCAGCACATGATCGAGGCGACGGGCCTCTCGTATTTCAAGTACATCATCCCGCGCTGGCAGACGGTGTCGGGCTCGCAATATTCGTTCAGCCCGGCGACGATCTGCGGGCTTCCGGACGCACGCTTGCTCCAGGCGATGACGCGGACGCTTCTGGAGGCGGGGGAGAAGTTCACCAATCCGCCGATGGTCGCCGTTCAAGAAGCGATCCGCGGCGACATTTCAATCTATGCTGGTGGCATCACATGGGTCGATGCGGCCTATGATGAGAAAATGGGTGAGGTTTTGCGGCCTCTCACGCAGGATAAGTCGGGCGTTCCGATCGGGATGGATCTTACCCGTGACGTAAAGCTCGGTTTGCAGGAAGCCTTTTTCCTCAACCGGCTAGCATTGCCAGAGCGCGGGCCGGAAATGACCGCCTATGAGGTTGGTGCCCGGGTTCAGGACTGGATTCGCCAAGCATCGCCGCTGTTCGAACCGTTGGAGGACGAAGACAATGGTGCGATCTGCGAAACGACGTTCGAACTGCTGATGGCGCACGGCACCTTCGGCCCGGCAGAGGATATCCCGCAGAGCATTCGCGGTCGCGAAATCGGGTTCCGCTTCGAATCCCCGCTGCATCAGGCTATCGAACGCCAGAAGAGCACTCAGTTCACAGAGGCGCTTGGATTGCTCGCGCAGGCCGCTCAGACGTCGCCAGAGGCGGCAGTGCAACTCGATGTTACCGGCGCCTTCCGCGATACGCTCCTGTCGATCGGCACGCCTGCCAAGTGGGTGCGCAGCGAGGAGCAGGTCCAGCAGGAGGTCGAAGCGGCGCAGCAGCAGAAAGAGGCCGCTGACGTGCTCGGTGCGCTCGGTGCCGGCGCTGACGTGGCACAGAAGATCGGGGATGCTGGGCGGTCGCTTGATCCTTCGCAGTCGATGGCGGCGTGATGGCTCGCTATTTCTCCGCTCCACGTCAGCCGCGTTCGGATTGGGACGATTGCTACCCGCTGATCCCTGACATTCACGTGCCGGAGCATCGCCCAATCGACACCGGCTTGGTCGATGTGCGCGGCGATCCGATCATGCGCGCGCCAAATCCGATGGGTTTCGGCCGGGATAACGAGTGGTGACGCGCGCAATCAAGCCACTTCTTCCATCAGCAGCAGATGCCCCGGCCGGCTTTAACATCGCCGCAGTCGCCGCTCTGAAGGCGGTTTATGGCGGCATCGCATCCGATCATCAGCAGAAGCTCGCAATGGACTGGATCATCAAGCAGGCCGCGCAGATCGGTGGCCAATCGTACCGCGCTGGCGACAGTCACGCCACCGCATTTCTTGAGGGCCGCAGGTTCGTGGGGGCGCAGATCCTCAGCCTGATCGGCATGGATATCAACGCACTGAAGGACGACACATAATGGCTTCTGCACCCGCCCCGACCATCATTGACGAACCGTCGCCCACTCCGACTCCCGCTCCATCCCCGACGCCCACACCCACGCCAGCGCCGACCCCGGCGCCAAGTCCTTCGCCAGCGCCCGCGAACGACCCGCCTGCTGCCGACCCTCCGGCCGGCGATCCGCCAGCCGACGACTGGCGAGCCCGCATCGCTGGCGACGATTCCAAGCTCGCCGGCTATCTCGCCCGCATCCCGTCCGAAAAGGCGCTCGCCGAACAGGTGAAACGCTACAACGACGACCTGAAAGCGGGTAAGCTTGTCAAGCCACTCCCCGAGAATCCGACCGACGAAGAACTGGCGGCCTATCGCAAGGCGCAAGGCGTGCCCGACAAGCCCGACGCCTATCTCGAATCGCTGCCCAACGGCCTCGTTGTCGGCGATGACGACAAGCCGTTCGTGGATCAGTTCCTTGGCAACATGCACAAGGCCGGCGCCCCTCCCGCAATGGTCAATGCGGCGCTCGAAACCTATTACAACATCGTTGAGGAGCAGATCGCGGCCCAATCTGAGGCAGCGAACGGGGCCAAGAATGCGAGCATCGAGGTGCTGCGCGAGGAGTGGGGCCCGGACTATCGCCGCAACCTGAACGTCATGACCAGCTATCTCCACACGCTTCCGCCCGCAGTCGCTGAGGCGTTCAAGTTCGGCAAGGGCGCTGACGGCCTGCCGCTTGGCTACAATGCCGACGTGCTTAAATGGCTGACGGCGCAGGCGATGGAGAGCAACCCGCTCGCAACCGTCGTCCCCGGTGCCGGCGCGAACCAGGCCAGCGCGATCAGCGAGGAAATCGCAGCGATTGAGGGGCTGATGCGCACCGACCGTGCCGCATACAACAAGGACGAGAAAAAGCAGGAACGTCTGCGCGAGCTCTACGCTGCCCGCGAGAAGCTTCCGAAGTAGCTTGACAACCCCGCAACGGGTATCCTAATACCGGCGATGCTGGCTCGGACCTTGTCCGCCCTGGCATCTACCGAAGCTCGTAGGCGAGCACACATCGCAGCCCCGTAGAGGGGGTCAAAGGTCCGCCCCGCAAGGCTCGGACCAAGATCCGCAAACCGGCCCTGTGAAATCTCAACCGATTTCATGGAGGCCGCAATGGCGGACACTGCATTTCAAATCCAATACCGGCAGGAATTCATCGCCGGATTCGAAGCTCGTCAGTCGCTCCTGCGTCAGTCCGTCACCACGGAAGCGGTGATCAAGGGCAATCAGGCGACGTTCCTCGTTGCCGACAGCGGTGGTGCTGCGGCTGTCACGCGCGGCGTCAACGGCATGATTCCGGCGCGCTCCGATAACCTTTCGCAGCCTGTCGCGACGCTCGCCGAATGGCACGATCTGGTCCGCAAGACTGGTTTCAACGTGTTCGCCTCGCAGGGCGATCAGCGCGCGATCATGCAGCAGACCACGATGGGCGTGATCAACCGCAAGGTCGATTCCGATATCATCACCGAACTGAACACGGCGACCAACGACACGGGCGCTGCGGTTCCGGCCACGCTCGGCATGGCGCTCTATGCGAAGACGATCCTCGGCAACAACGCGGTTCCCTTCGACGGCAATGTCTGGGCAGCGATCACGCCGGGTTTCGAGGCATATCTTCTGCAGGTTCCGGAGTTCGGCAAGGCCGATTATGTCACCATGAAGCCGCTCGATACCGGCGCGACTGCATGGAAGGACACGGTGGGCTTCTGGCGCTGGATCGGCATCAACTGGCTGGTTCATCCGACCCTGCCCGGCGCCGGCACATCGGCCGAGAAGTGCTTCATGTACCACAAGTCGGCGATCGGCCACGGCGTCAACACGGCGGGCATCCAGACCCCGATCGGCTATGATGAGGAGCAGGATTATTCCTGGGCCCGCGCCACGGTCTTCATGGGTTCGAAGCTGCTCCAGAACTCGGGTATCGTGGTGATGAACCATGACGGCTCCGCGTTCGCGGCTCAGTAAGGAGGATTTGACATGGCCTATTCGACTTCGACTCCTCCCCGTCTGGTCACTCAGGCGATCGTGGGCGGCAAGCTCTGGTATTATGAGTCCGCTGACGCCATCGCTACGGTGAACACCTCCGGATATTTCACCAATGGCTATGCGCTCGGCTTGCGGGTTGGTGACACGGTGATCGTCCGCGACACCGCGACCCCGACCACGTCGCTTTGCACGGTGATTACGGCCAGCGCCACGACTGGCATCGCCGACGTCAGCGACGGCACCGCGATCTCGCAGACCAACAGCGACTAACACCAACCCGCGCGCAAGCGCAGACCAACGTCGTCCAACTAAGGGGCTCGCTTCACGGCGGGCCCTTTTTGTTGAGGCGGCACAAAGAAGGACGACGACATGCCCGTTAGCTTGAATGTCACCCGCTTGAAGCAGGCCGAGCAATATTGCACCGCCTATGCCGCAGTGCTTCCGCACGACCAGAGCCTCGATGACGCGCTCAATCCGGAATATTGGGCGAACGTCGCGGCAACCCTCCGGCAGCATGACACGATCCGCATCATTCCGGAGGATGGCAGCTATTTTGCCGAGCTGCTCGTGCTCGATGCGGCGCGGGGATACGCCAAGGTCAAGGTTCTGCGACATGTTCCGCTTGATGAAGTGGCCGAAGAGACAGCCGCTCCATCGGGTTTCACCGTCAAGTTCAACGGCCCGCATGACCGATGGACCGTTATCCGGGACGTGGACAAGGAGAAGCTGAAAACCGGCTTTGTCGAGAAGACGGGCGCGCAGCGCTGGCTCGATGATCATCTGGCGTCGATGGCCCGGTAATGCCCTCTCTGCGCACGCGGCTGGCATATCAGAGCAGTGTCCTGGCAACGGCGCAGGACGCGCTCGGCGATGCCGCAGCCGCTGTCTCAGCGGCGACCGAGACGCTAGGGACGGTGCAGGGCACGATCACCGACCTTCAGGCTGGCACGGTCGATCTGGAGGCCGTCACCATCGGCGGCCAGAAGTTCATCAACAACGGCGGTGTTCTGGAGGTTGAGCCATGACGACGCAGCTTTTCTGGTAGGTCGCTCTTTCTGAATGTGCTACATACTTTGTATTGGCACAGGAGGAAATAAATGCGCTTCGTTCAACAAGATATCAGCGGCCAGCGCTTCGGGTTGTTGGTCGCTAAGGAGTTTTCCCATCGCACGACCAGACGATCCAAGCACTACTTTTGGAAGTGCCTATGTGACTGTGGCGAGACAGCATTGGTTGATGCCGGGAACCTCAAGAGTGGTAATAGTAGATCGTGCGGATGCGAACGCAAACGGCGCACGATCGAGGCCAAGACAACGCATGGCCATACGCGAGGTGGGATTGAGACGGCAGAGTTCACCACATGGAAGAGTATGGTACAGCGGTGCCGCGATCCGAACACGAAAAGCTACAGGCATTATGGCGGTCGCGGGATCACGGTATGCGCACGATGGGCGGCCAGCTTCGAAGCGTTTCTAGAGGATATGGGGCCTAAGCCGAGTCCAGATCATAGCATTGAGCGCGAGAGGGTGAATGAGGGCTATTCTCCCGAAAATTGCAAATGGGCTACCAGAAGTGAGCAGGCGAGAAACAGGCGCGACCGGGCAACCATAATCATAGACGGCATAGAGACAAGCTTAGCTGACAAGTGCGATGAATTATCCCTGCCATACCACACCATTTGGCAAAGAATTAACAGACTTAACTGGTCAGCCGAGAAGGCGCTAACCGAACCGATCAGAGGGAGGGCTTAATTTTGGCAACGCAGTTAGGCCTATTCAACGGCGCCTTGAGGCTACTCAAGGAGCGCAAGCTTGCGCTCCTTGAGTAGCCTCAAGGCG
>Ga0207676_10002939_pt1 | contig 12143 bp, 8 predicted proteins | sample KBSSwiS72_FD_184307 | JGI IMG/M metagenome (GOLD analysis project Ga0207676, IMG submission 184307) | Switchgrass rhizosphere microbial communities from Kellogg Biological Station, Michigan, USA - KBS Switchgrass S7-2 (SPAdes) (version 2) | ecosystem: Host-associated > Plants > Roots >... | reverse complement strand
GCAGCCTCGTCTTGCCCATCCCGGCGTTCCCCACGAGCTCGAGCACCGAGCCCCGCCCGCCTCGGAGCTCGAGCAGCGCCCGCCGGTACGCGTCCATCTCCGGGTCGCGGCCGACGAGCGGGAACTCCCGAGACACGGTCTCCGGCTTGCTCCCGGTCGAGTGCCCGACCATGAACGCGTGCACGGGGTCCTTCTTGCCCTTGACCATGAAGGGCTCGAGCGCGACGGCGTTGAACGCCACCGAGGACGCGTCTAGGACCGGCCCGGTGGCCAGGATCTGACCGGGCACCGCCATCGACATCACCCGGGCGGCCAGGTTCACGGCGTCGCCCATCACCGTGTACGTGCGCCGGTACGCCGGGCCGATGTCGCCGGCGAAGATGTGTCCCTTGTTCACACCGATCCGAACCGGAAGCGTCGTCTCCGCATCGATGATCGCGCGGAGCGTGAGCAGCATCCGGCCTTCGTCGTCACCCATCGCGTTCGGCGCGCCCGCGACGAGGATGACCTTGCCGCCGTCGTGATCGATGTCTGTACCGAGGAACGTGACGCCGTTGTCCTGCGCGGCGTGCTGGACGCACGAGATCAGCTCGTGCAGGCCCGCGGCCAGGACGTCAACGCCCCGCGTCTCCACGAGGTCGTCCACGCCGTCGAAGTGGACGAACGCGATCGTCGCGGTCCGGTGCTCGGGTTCCGTCGCGCCCGACACCAGGTGCTCCCGGAGGGCCACCGGGATCGCCTGAGCGATGTCGATCGAGCCGATCGGGACCTCCACGTCGTCGCGCTGGAACGGGAGGGTCGCCGGACCGCTCCGCAGCAGGATGCCTTCACCCTTCGGCTGACCCAGGACGTTGGACGGCAGGGCCGCCGCCGTGTCCCGGCTGAGGAGGATCTCGCCAGCGGTCGCCGTCGACTCCATGTCCACGGTGCGGCTCGCCGCCGGACCGGTGACCATGAACTCCCGGTGCGGATCCCCCACGAGGAAGAAGTGGAAGGTGCCGCTGTTGACACCCACCGACATCCGCAGGACGACCTTCCCGGCGGTGGTATCGAGGCGTCCGACGCTGCGCAACGTTCCCCGCATCCCATGGGCGGCGGTCGCGGCTCGAGCGGCATGCCCGGTCCCCGAGAACCAGATCAGGAGCGCGTCGCCCCCGAACTTCAGCAGGCTGCCGTCCTCGCCGTAGGCGACGGCGAGCAGCTTGGCGAAGACGGCGCCGAGCACCTCGGTGACCTCTTCGGCGCCCACCTTGCCGTGGCGGGCCAGGCGTTCGGACATCTTCGTGAACCCGGAGATGTCGACGAAGACCATCGACCCTTCGAGGGTTCGGAAGGACAGGTGCGGCTGCTCGGCGAGCCAGCGGATCAGCAGCCGGGGGGCGTACGGCCTCAGGATCTCCGCGCTCTGGGTCGACGGCTGCGCCACGAACGGTCCCTCCTCCGGCGGGCCTGCGAGTGTACGCCCCGCCCCCGTCCTGAGGCGCGACGGGCCAGCCGCTTGCCCACCGAGGTGACTGCGGCCTAAGGTGCTCGGGAGATGCCGGACCCCGACGACCTCAGCCCCACCCTGGCGGAGACCGCCCGCCGGCGTGCCGACCTGCGCGAGGCGCTCGTCGACGTCGAGCAGGCGATCTCACGGCCCGCCGTCGGTCGCGAGCCCGACTGGGCCAAAGGGGTCCTTCTCCGCCTCGAGGGGCTCGCGCACGCGATCGACGAGCACATCGAGATCACGGAGCGGACCGAGGGCCTGTACGACGAGATCTCTGCCAAGGCGCCGCACCTGGCCACGAAGATGGACCGGCTCCGCGAGGAGCACCCGGTCTTGCGCGAACGCACCCAGGCGCTCGTCGCCAAGCTGCAGAGCACCGAGATCGGTCCGGCGTGGCCGCTCGGCGAGGCCCGGGACGACCTGCAGCGGCTCCTCGGTCAGATCGTGCGCCATCGCCAACTCGGGTCCGATCTCGTCTGGGAGGCTTACAACCTCGACATCGGCGGGATCGAGTAGCCCGACCGGCCGCCGTCTAGGCTGACGCTCGTGAGGATCGCTCTCGGACAGGTCGACACGACCGTCGGTGACCTCCCTAGCAACGTCGACCTCCTGACGGCGTGGGCGTCCCGGGGTTCGGAGGCCGACGCCGACGTCGTGGTGTTCCCCGAGCTCGCCATCACCGGGTACCCGCCGGAGGACCTCGTCCTTCGTGCCTCGTTCGTCGACGACAACCTGACCGCCCTGGACGCGCTCGCTGCGAACACGGCGGGCGGGGCCACGATCGTGGTCGGGTTCGTCGACCGGACCGAGCGCGGCATCCACAACGCGGCCGCGGTGTTGGGCAACGGCGAGGTGATCGCGCGGTACCACAAGATCAAGCTCCCGAACTACGGGGTGTTCGACGAGGCCCGGACGTTCACGCCGGGCGAGGCCGCCTGTCCGATCCGACTCGGCGACGCCGAGCTCGGGCTGTCGGTGTGCGAGGACGCGTGGATGCCCGGCCCGCCGTTCGACGAGTACGCGCGGCGGGAGACGCCGGTCATCCTCAACATCAACGGATCGCCGTTCCACCGCGGCAAGGCCGACGAGCGTATCGAGATCTGCAGGGACCGCGCGCTCGAAACCGGCGCCTGGATCGTGTACGTGAACGCGGTGGGCGGCCAGGACGAGCTGGTGTTCGACGGCGGGAGCGTGGTCGTTCGGCCGGACGGCTCGCTCGCGCACCACGCCGCGATGTTCGAGGAGGACTTCCTCGTTGTCGACATCGACGGCGAGATCTCGAGCGCCCAGCAGCGCCCGCCGTGGCCCGAGGACCTCGAGCAGGTGTACCACGGCCTCGTCCTCGGGCTGCGGGACTACGTCCGCAAGAACGGGTTCGAGGAGGTCGTGCTCGGGCTGTCGGGCGGGATCGACTCTGCGCTCGTCGCCGTGCTCGCGAGCGACGCGCTCGGCGCGGGAGCGGTCCGCGCGCTCGCGATGCCGTCCCATGTCTCCTCGCCGGAGAGCCTCGAAGACGCCCAGAAGATGTCCACCGGCCTCGGGATCCGGCTCGATGAGCTCGAGATCGGGAACGTCCTCGCCGCCGAGCTGGACACGCTGCGCGGGCCGTTCGGCGATGGGCAGGCGGGGGTCGCCGAGGAGAACCTCCAGGCGCGGATCCGCGGCACCCTGCTGATGGCGATCTCGAACCGCTTCGACTCGTTGGTGCTCGCCACCGGGAACAAGAGCGAGTACGCGGTCGGTTACGCGACGCTGTACGGCGATATGGCGGGCGGGTTCGCCCCGATCAAGGATGTCCCGAAGACCCTCGTCTACGAGCTCGCGAGGTGGCGGAACGCGGCCGGGGCCACCGGGATGCCGCCGATCCCGCAGCGGATCCTCGACAAGCCTCCGTCGGCAGAGCTGCGCCCCGACCAGAAGGACACCGACACGCTCCCGCCCTACGAGGTGCTCGACCCGATCATCGAGGCCTACGTCGAGGACGATCGCTCGCCCGAGGACATCATCGCCGAACGCGGTCTGGACCCGAAGCTGGTCGATCGCGTGGTCGAGATGATCGACCGGGCTGAGTACAAGCGCCGGCAGGCGGCACCCGGGATCAAGATCACGCCGAAGGCGTTCGGGCGCGATCGGCGCCTGCCGATCACGAACCGCTACCGGCGTTTCCGCAGCCCGTAGACTTCGACGCGTCGGGGCGGTAGCTCAGCCTGGTCAGAGCAGGGGGCTTTTAACCCTCGTGTCGCGGGTTCGAATCCTGCCCGCCCCGCTGAACGAAACTGCTGCTCAGTGGTCCTATCCGATACCTCACGCGTTCAGCTCGACGCCATTTGTTCCGTCCTCGTCCCGCATCTGTCCCGCGCGCGACAGCTGAATGGTCTCCTCGAGGCGGTCGGCGAGGCCCTCGTGGAGACTCTCGAACAGGCCCCCCTACTCGTTGAGGGTCGTCGTGATTGAGCGGTGTCGACAGAGCTCCTGGATTTGCTTGGGGTGAGCGCCGGCTTCGATAGCCAGCGCGACGGCCGTATGCCTCAGACCGTGCGGTGTGAAGGGTTCGAGGCCAGCCGCGCGGACGGCCGGTATCCAGACGCGTCGGTAGAAGTTCGCGTACGACAACGGCCGCCCCTCGGGTGACGTGAAGACGTGTCCCTCGGCATCGACTCCGAACGTATCGATGTGGCGAGCCAGCTCTCCAGAGATGCTCGTCGGGATCGTGATCGTCCCGGCACTACCCCACTTCGGCTCAGTCCCCTGGTCGGTCTCGACGACCTCCACTTTCCGTTCAAAGAGCCTGAGCGAGTGGATCCTGAGGCCAGCGAGCTCGCCCCACCGCAACGCCCCGAACGCGCCGAGCAGGACGAGCGACGAATATCTCGGTGCCAGAGGCTCCGTCCTAGCCAAGACGTCGATATCGTGGGCAGTGAGGTACCGCTTCTTCTTTGGGGTGGGTCTCGGTAGCATCCGGCGTCGCTGCTCGCGGGTCGACCGCGGCGGGTTTGTCACGCCATCGCGGAGGACTTCCATCAGCAGTGTGTAGGCATGGCGGATCGTCTTCGGTGCCAGTCCCTTAGCCGCCAGGGCCGCCGTGAATGCCGAGACGTCGCGAATCTGGATCGAGCCAAGGGGACGCGAACCGAAGAACGGCACGATGTGCACGTCGATGAGGCTCCGGTAGCGGCGTCGCGTGTGAGCAGCGAGACTCGTCGTGCCGGCCCACCACTCGTCCGCGAAGTTGGAAAGTGCGACCCTCCCAGCGGCCGGATCGACCCACTCGTTCCGCAGTTTCGCCGTCTCGACGGTGGCGAGGTAGCGCTCGGCATCCACCCTCCGCAGGAAGCTGCGCGAACGTTCGCGGCGACTGGGGTCGCGGTATCGAGCAATCCAAGAGACCCCTCGACTGCCGCATGCGGGACACGCGCGGACTCCTTGCGGGACGCTGCGTCGACACCCGTTGCACCTGCGCTGAACATGTGGCATTCAGTTCCTCCTGTTAGCGGCCCTGACGGCCCACGTACTGGCCGGACGGGCTTCCGGTACCGGGCTCGCCATCGCTTCGGGCCGCGCTTCTCGATGTGAGCCATTCACATACTCCTTCGGCGTCTCGTCGACCGAATCTCGCCGGCCTTCCCCTGCACTGAGTCCCCCCAGATAGACGGCGAGCGCCGCTCCGCCGAGCAACGTGGTCGGAACGCTCCAGGCATCGACCCGCGTGGTGATCTCGAACGCACGCGGGAGCGTTTCCGAGTGCTCGACCTGGAGTCCCAGCAATCGGGGGAGCTGGCTTAGGACCACTACGACTGCGAGGCCGGCCTGATAGCCGAGCAACACCGGAGGAGTGAGCAGCTTCGTAACCACTCCGAGTCGCATGCATGCGGCGGCGATGAGCATCACCCCCACGAGGATGGCGACGAGGCCGGCGAGCGCCCCATACCGGATCGGATCTCCCGCCGCGAGCGGCGCGACGGCGGTCGCGACCAGGGCGGCTGTCGAGGCGTCCAACGCGACGACCAGCTGCGGCGACGAGCCGAACAGGGCGTACGCGACGAGTGGCAGGACGCAGCTATACAGACCCGCGATCGGAGGCATGCCCGCGACCTCGGCCATCCCCATGCTGAGCGGGATCGCGAGCGCCACGATCAGCAGGCCTGCGGTGAGGTCGCGCGGGAGCCATCCCCACCGGTACCCGTCGAGGGACCGGAACACTGGGTACGGCCAATCGAGCCTGCCAGGAACCCGCGTCGCTCATCGAGTCCAGCATCGCCCCTCTCCGCTGGCGTGGTCGGAGCCGATCGACCTCCAAGGTGCGGGACTCCTCACCTCATCGACTTCTCAGGCACCGGGCTGGCGGATCACGGTCTTCGGCCATTCGAGAGCAGCTCCGGTGGAGGTGCATTGGAGTCTGACCGCTTCCTTTCCGCTCAGGTGTGCTGGACCAGGTAGAGACCCCCGGGTTGCGTCCTAGGCCGATAGGAGGCCAATGGGCCCGTCGGCTTCAGGTCTGTCGCCCCGTGGACCATCTCTCAGTCGGGTGCAGGCTGTGGACGGAGGCGCCGGTTGAGGCGAGGTTCTGCGATGACACCGCCAAAGGTGCTGCTCATCGGATACAACGGCGCGAACAACACGGGCGCCGAAGCGCTGCTGCAGGCCGACATCCAGGACTTCCGGGCCGTGTTCGGCGAGGACGCCGTGCTCACCGTACCGGCAGTCAAGGACGCCGCGAACCTGCGCCGCTACCTGCGCGAAGGACCCACGCTGCAGATCGTTTCGATCCCATCCGTCTTCTTCGGAGCCGTCCGGCGCCTCGTCCGTGAGCACGACCTCGTCGTGCTGGTCGAGGGCAGCGCGTACATGGACACGTGGACGTCGGCGCTCCTGTGGTACTTCCTGTGGGCGACCCGGTGTGCGGCCAAAGAGGGCAAGCCCTGCCTCGCGTACGCCGTGGACGCCGGGCAGCTTCGACCGCGCAACCAACGGCTCGTCCGCCGGTACGCGAGTAGCACGAACCTGGTCATAACTCGATCCGAGGCGGCCGCCGAGCGCCTGCGCGGGTTCGGCGTCACCGCGCCGATCGAATGGTCCGCGGACAACGCGTTCAACTTCGAGCCCGGGCCGGGGGACGTGGAATGGGCCGGGCTCTGGGCACAGGACCAAGGGCCGCCCCTGGGCATCGCGGCGGTCGACTTCTACCGCTGGCCGGTCGTGATCCGGCCGTGGGGCCGGTCGCAGGATCGCTACCGCTGGCCGTACTACTTCTCCACGTCGCCGGAACGGGGGCGCGCCAGCGCGGAGCTCGCCCGTCGGTACGCGCGCCTGGCGGATCGCGTGGTCGAGGAGCACGATCGATCCGTCGCGCTCATCTGCATGGAGGAGCTCGACGAGCCGATCGCTCGCGCGATCCACGACGAGATGAAGCACGAGGAACGGGCTCGGGTGTTCTCTTCGCGAGAGCACGATGCCTCCCGGATGACGGCGCTCCTGCGCCGCCTCGGCGTGCTCGTGACCTCGCGGTACCACGCGTCGGTGCTTTCTCTCGCCGCCGCGGTGCCTCAGCTCGCCGTCGGACACGATCTCCGGCTCCGCACGCTCTATTCGGAATTGGGGATCGAGGATCGGTACTTCCTCACACCCGACGAGCCGGACGCGGTGGACCGGATGACCGACGCGGTCGACGAGCTCCTGCTCGATCCGGTCGAGGTGCGCGAGCTCCTCCGCGCCGGTCACGACGCGCATCTCGCCGCGGCTCGAAGGAACCGTGAGCTCCTGCGGAGCTTCGCCGGTCAGCACGGGTGGGTGGTGCCGGCATGGGCGACGTAGTGCTGCTCACCGGGGGGACCGGGTTCCTAGGCACCGAGGTGGCGGCCCGCCTGCTCCGGCGCGCCGATCTCGAGATCGTGTCGCTCGTGCTCGCGGACGCCGATGCCGAGGCTCGCGCCTCGGATCGGGCCTGGTGGTTCCTGCCGGAACTGCGTGCCGAGCTCGGAACCCGCATCCACGCGGTCGCCGGAGACGTCTCCAAGCCGACGTTCGGTCTCGACTCGGGCACGTACGCGGATCTCTGCGATCGGGTAACCCACGTCGTCCACTGCGCGGCCGACCTGCGGGTCGAAGCGACCGTCGAGGAGCTGCGCGCCACGAACGTCGACGGGGTGGCGAACGTCATCGATTTCGCGCGGGCGGCCCGCAGGCTCGCGCGCCTCGTCCACGTGTCGACCGCGTACGTGGCCGGGGCTCGGACGGGCACCGTGAGCGAGGACGACCTGACCGACGCCTTCGGCTTCGGGAGCCCGTACGAGCAGACGAAGTACGAGGCCGAACGTCTCGTCCGCGACGCCGCCTCTAAGCTCCCGGTCACGGTCGTTCGGCCCTCGATGATCGTCGGCGACTCGAGAACGGGCGACATCAAGACGTTCAACACGTTCTACACGCCGCTGCGGCTGTTCCTGTCGGGCAAGCTCCGGATCGTTCCAGCCAGACGCGACCTTCGCGTCAATATCGTGCCGGTCGACTACGTCGCCGACGCGATCGTCAGCCTGACGTTCGACCCGCGTGCCGTGGGCACGACGATCCACCTCACCACCCCCACCGACGAGCTGCCCACCGCCGGCGACGTCCTCGCCTTCGCCCGCCGGTGGGCGCGGGAGCACCTCGGCGTCCGGCTGCGGTCGCCCGTGTTCCTCCCGATCGGGCTCCGGCTCGGGGGAAGCACCGTCCGGGTCCTCAAGCCGTACTTTCGGGAGCGTCGTCGCTTCCTGCGCGACCACGCCGACCGATTGCTCGGTCCGAAGGTTCCGGACTGGCACGACTACTTGCCGACCCTGCTGGAACACGCGACCTCCCACGGCTTCCTGCATCGGTCCGATCGCACGGTCCACGAGCAGGTCCTGTTCCGGCTGGCGAGTCGGCGTTTGCCCGTCCGCTTCGTGGACGTCAATGCGGACGGCGGCAGGACTGTTGAGTCGGCGACGGAGGTTGGGAAGGAGATCGCCGCCGCCGTGGCGGCGCTCCACGCGATGGGCGTCGGAGCCGGGACCCGGGTCGCGATCGTCGGGTCGAACGGGACGCGCTACCTCGCCTTGGATGTCGCGATCGGGCTCGTCGGCGGCGTCAGCGTTCCGTTGTACGCGACGACGCCTCCCGAAGACCTCGACGACGTGATTCGGCGGAGCCGTTCGGAACTCCTGTTTGTGGGAGCCCCGGCCGTGATGGAACGTCTCGACGAGCTCGCGACGAGGGTGCCGATCGTCTCGTTCTGCCACGTCGATCCGCCTGTCGGCCGCGAGGTGATTCCGTGGAGATCCTTCCTCGATACAGGCCCGGTGAACGGCGACGCCGAGGTCCCGGCGTTCGCGCCGGTCGGTCCGGACGATCTCGCGACGATCCGGTACACGTCGGGTACGACGGGACCGCCGAAAGGCGTCGCGTTCACGCACGCGCAGCTCCGGTGGATGGCCGAGACGATGGCCTCGCTCATACCCTGGGACATCCGGACGCGGCCGAACCGCTACCTCTCGTTCCTGCCGATGAGCCACGTGGTGGAGGGCATCCTCGGGACCTACAGCCCGTACGACCTGCCCGCACCCGTCGATGTGACGTTCGTCGAGAACTTCCGGCGGGCGCCGGCGACGTTGCCCGCCGTTCGGCCCACGGTCTTCTTCTCCGTGCCCCGCGTGTACCAGAAGGTGTGGGAGGGACTCGGACGGAGTCGCATCGGAGCCCGGTACGAGCGGATGCGTGAGGGACCGCTTCGAGGACTCCTCAGACCGGTGGTGCGCCACGCGATGCTGCGCCGAGCGGGACTGGATCGATGCGCGCAACTGCTGGCGGGCTCGGCGCCCGTGGACGAGGAGCTGCTGCGGTCCTTCCGCGAGGTCGGCGTCGAGATCCACGTCGCGTACGGGCTGACCGAGGCCCCGCTCGTGGCGCTCAACCGTCTGGGCCGGAACCACATCGGAACCGTCGGCGAGCTGCTGCCCGAGACCCAGGTCCGTCTCGCCGACGACGGTGAGCTGCTGGTCCGTGGACCACAGGTGATGGCGGGCTACGTCGACGAGGACGAGCAGCCGTTCCGCGATAGCTGGCTCCTGACCGGCGATCTCGGCCACGTCACTCGCGACGGCTGGCTCGTGATCGACGGTCGCAAGAAGGACCTGCTGAAGACCGCGTACGGGAAGTACCTCCAGCCCTCGAAGATCGAGGCCTTGCTCCGTCGGATCCCCGGGGTCTCGGAGGCCATGGTCGTGGGGGAGGGGCGGCCGTTCTGCGCCGCGCTGCTCTGGGTCGAGGGGACCAGCGACGCGGCCACCGTCGACCCGGCCGCCATCGACACCGCCGTGACCGGAATGAACCGGCGGCTGTCGCATCCCGAACAGGTGAAGCGGTGGGCGGTGCTGTCGAACGACCTGTCGATCGAGGGCGGGGAGCTCACCGCGAACCTCAAGCTCAAGCGTCACGAGGTGGAGGCGAGGTTCCACGGCGTGATCGAGCGCCTGTACGAGGAGCGACCTTCAGATCCGACCAGAGTCGCGGTCGGCGTGGAGGGCCGCTCATGAGCCTCCGCCTGCGCGCGCTCGAGATCCACGTTCCGGACGTCGTGGCACGAGCAGCGCTGCGCCGGCTCTTCGACGCGACCGCGTTCGCGTTCGGCCGCGAGCCCGGGGACGTGAGCGGGTTGGATCGCCGGGCGCTCCTCGAGCAGTACGCGTCGTTCACGACCCTGTGCGCCGAGCGGTCGTTGGCCGACCACCCCGATCTCGACGCCGTTTCCCGACGCATGTGGGCGCAGGCATACGCCCTGGGCGGGCTGCTCCGTCGCCGGCTCGGCGTCCGCTCCCGGGCCGACGCGATGCGGGCGGCCCGGGTCGCATACCGGATGATCGACATCGACCTCCGGGCGGATGAGCACGGCACCGTGACGGTCGATCGATGCGCGTTCGCCGGGCGGTACACGCCCCAGGTGTGCCGGCTCATGTCCGCGCTCGACGCGGGCCTGATCGCTGGGCTCACTGACGGAGGCCGGCTCTCGTTCTCGGAGCGCATCACCGAGGGGCGACCTCGGTGCCTCGCCCGGATCGCGTGGGAGAGGGCGTCGACGTGAGGAGGCGGGCAGTCGTCGTGGGCAGCGGCGCCGGAGGTGCCACGGTCGCCCGGGAGCTCCAGGGCGCGTTCGACGTGACCGTGGTGGAGGCGGGCCGCGAGTTCCAACGCGCCACGCTGGAACGGAGTTCGATCGAGCGGTTGCGCCGGAGCCGGCTGCTCGTGGACCCCGGGCTTGTGCGCTTTGTCTACCCGCCGATCCGTTTCCGTCGGACGCCGGACATGCTCCTCGTCAATGGGATCGGGACGGGCGGGACGACCACGATGGCGACCGGGAACGGGATCCGCGCGGATGGGGATCTCCGCGCCCTTGGGATCGACCTCGACCTGGAGTTCGACGAAATCGCCCGCGAGATCCCGATCACGACCGCGCACCAGCGCCGGTGGCACCCCACGACGCGACGCCTATTCCGCACGGTCGGCGACCTGGGCCTGAACCCGGTCGTCCTGCCGAAGATGGGCGACGCCGAGCGCTGCCGTCACTGCGGCCGCTGCATGCTCGGCTGCCCTTATGGGCGGAAGTGGGACAGCCGCGCGTACCTCGACGAAGCTGTTCGGCGCGGCGCCCGGCTGATGACCGGGAGCGCAGTGACCGATGTCGTGATCGATGGCGGCCAGGCGACCGGCGTGGTGGCGCGGACGAGGGCGCTCCACCGGTTCATCCCCGCCGACCTCGTGGTGCTGGCCGCCGGCGGGTTCGGGACCCCCGCGATCCTCGAACGCTCGGGCATCAGGTGCGAGCCGACGCTGTTCGTCGACCCTGTCCTCACGGCCGCCGCGCGCGTCCCGAACGCATGGCAGTGCAACGAGATCGAGATGCCGTTCGTCGCGCAGCGCGAGGGTTACATCCTCGCCCCATACTTCGACTGGATCAGCAGCCTGTTCCACCCCTCATGGCGTCACCGTCTCCAGGACATCGTGGGCATCATGATCAAGCTCGCGGACGAGAGTGTGGGATCCGTGTCGGGAAGGAAGGTGCACAAGCTCCTCACCCCCGCGGATCGCTCGCGGCTGGACGAGGCGGTCGGCGTCGCCACCGAGATACTCTCCGAGTTCGGCGCCGATCCGCACGAGGTGTTCCTCGGGACGGTACACGCGGGTCACCCGGGCGGCATGCTCCCGCTCACCGAGGCGTCCGCGCGAACGATGCACGACGACCGATTGCCCGAGAACGTCTACGTCGCCGACGCCACTCTCTTCCCAAAGTCGCTCGGCAACCCGCCGATACTCACGATCATCGCGATGGCGAAGCGGATCGCCGCGATCTGCGCCGGCGAATCCGCACCCTCGCACCTCTCGGCGTCGCAAAGCTAGGGCCCTCCTCACAGCTCTCCGATCCATCTGAAGGATGGCCTCGGCTCAGGATGCGATTGCCGTGTTCCGCGTGGCCCGCTCCCCCGGACGACGGGGTAGAGACCAGCGCCGGACATCACCGCTCCAACGAATCTGATGAGGGCGGACTGCCAATCCGCCTCGCGCGTGGCCACGGCACTGAGCAGCCCAACGATCATGAAGGATGCCCTGCGACGAAAAGCGGCCCGCCCTCGATGAACCGCCCAAGAGG
>Ga0207676_10002933_pt1 | contig 12151 bp, 12 predicted proteins | sample KBSSwiS72_FD_184307 | JGI IMG/M metagenome (GOLD analysis project Ga0207676, IMG submission 184307) | Switchgrass rhizosphere microbial communities from Kellogg Biological Station, Michigan, USA - KBS Switchgrass S7-2 (SPAdes) (version 2) | ecosystem: Host-associated > Plants > Roots >... | reverse complement strand
CGCCCTTGCGCCCAGGCCGAGATAGAGGTCCGCACGGAGGTCGCCCTTGATGGCGCCGCCGGTGTCGAGGCTAAGGACCAGTCGGCGGTAGGTCGGGAAGGCGCCGGCGAGGATCGGGGCCTCGGCGTCCAGCCAGAGGACCTCGCCCATGCCGTGGAAGGCGGGATCGACCGCCACGGCGCGTCCGGGCGGCAAGGGGATATTGGCCGCGCCCACCGGCTGGCGGCCGTCGTCGGGGGCCAAGCTGAAGAATGCGTAGCGCGGATTGAGCCGCATGATCTCGTCCGCCGCCGGCCCGCGATGGTCGGCGAGCCAGGCGCGGATCGCTTCGCCGGAGGTGTTCTCGCGCGCCAGCAGCCCGCGGTCGCGCATGGCGTTGGCGACGCCGACGAAGGGCCGGCCGTTGTTCGCCGCATAGAGGGCCTTCAGCCGGGCGCCGTCCTCGAAGGTGAGCACGCCGGAGCCCTGGATCTGCAGGAAGAACAGGTCCTCCGGTCGCATCCAGGCGAGCGCCTTGCCGGGCGCCGCGGCCTCGATGGCGGCGCGGTCGGGATAGGGCTGCAAAAGCCCATCACCCGGATCGAAGGCCGCGCCTGAGCGGCCCGCCTGCGACGGGTCGAAGAGGCCCGCGTCCACGACCTTCAGGTCCGCGGGCTTGGCGCGGACGGGGGCGCTGAACTCCGCGTCGGGCGCGCGGCGAGCTGGGTATTCCGGCGCGAAGTAGGCGGTGAGCACGCCTTCTCCCGCCGAGGGCTCGGCGCGGAAGTTGGCCTCGAAGAAGCGCCGGGCCTCGTCGGCGCCGAGCGGACCCATGGCGCGGGCGTTGCGGCAGGTCCGTGCCATGGCCGGGTCGCGGGCCGCGCCGCAGGTCTGTTGGAACGCGGCCAGCGCCGCGGCGTGGTCCTCGGCGCCCCAGCCTCGCAGCGCTGTCAGCGGCATGGCGCGCTCAGCCGGCGGCGGTGGCGGCGGTTCGATCGGGAAGGGCGACGGCGGGCGATGGACCGGCGGCGCGCTCGGCGGATGGGCGGTGGCGCAGGCCGAAAGGATCAGCGCGCAAAGCGCGGCTCCGACGACGCGCGGATGCAACAGCTTACGCCTCAGCGGCGTCGACGTGGACGAGCATCCAATTGGGGTCGCGGCTCTTCAGGTGGCGCTCGAAGGTCCAGAGTTCGGCGGTCCGACGATCGTCGACGCCTTCGCCCTCGGGGCCCTTGGTGCGGCTGCGGAATTCCGCCAGGAAGCGCACGGTGACCCGGGCCAGGTCGGCGCCGCTGACTTCGGCCTTCTCCATGTCGGCGCGCGGCGGGTGCAGGAACTCCACCGCCTCGGTGCGGCCTTCCGCCTCGCGTTGCGCGATGCCCGTGTCGAAGGCGGCCATGACGCTGGGACCCAGCAGGTTGCGCAGCAAGGCCCGGTCGCCGGCGGCGTAGGCCTTGACGATCATCTCATAGGCGTTGCGCGCGCCGGACAGGAACTGGGTGATGTCGAAGCCCGGATCCTTGGCTCTCACCGCGGCCAGGCCCGAGAGCGCCACGCCGTCGGCTTCCTCGGCCGCCAGGCCCGTGCGATCGCCGACGCGGATCGGGGTCGGAGCCGCTTCCGGCGCCGGCTGGTCTTCCGGCTGGCGGCCCACGCGCCGGCCCAGCACCGAATAGAGCTGGTAGAGCACAATGGCCGCGAGGCCCGCAAAGATGATCAGTTCGAGGACTTGCAACGAGGGACCTTGGTTTCGACGGGGTCTTCAAAGCCTATATAGGACAGAGCAACGCCCCCGTCAGGGGCGACGTTGCATCGCCGGGGACCCCATGTTAGCCCGGCCGACCGACAGACGCGAACATCTCGCGTGCTCCTTACGGATTTTAGCCGACCAATGACCGATATCGACGCCGGAAATGGCGCTTCCCCCGAAGCTCTTGGGCAGGCCGAAGGCCCGGGCATCCGGATCCTCGCGCAGTTCGTACGCGATCTGTCGTTCGAGAACCCGCGCGTTCCGGAAACCCTGCGCGGCGGCGCGCCCCAGCCGCAGATCGACCTCGGCATCGAGATGAACGCCCGGGCTCGCGAGGACGGCTATTTCGAAGTCGACCTCAAGCTCTCCGCCAAGGCGCAGCGCGACGATGGCCCGGTGTTCATGGTCGAGCTGCTCTATGGCGGCGTCTTCCAAATCGCGGGCGTCGAGCAGGAAGACATGGAGCCGGTGCTCTTGATCGAGTGCCCGCGCTACCTCTTCCCGTTCGCGCGCCGGATCATCGCCGACATTACCTCGGAAGGCGGCTACCCGCCCTTCCTGCTCGACCCCATCGACTTCGCCGGCGTCTACGCCGCGCGCAAGGCCGAGGCCGCCAGTCAGGTGGTCGGGAACGCGTAAGGCCTAGTTCCTCCCCCTTGGGGGAGGTGGCCGAAGGGCCGGAGGGGTCAGCACCGACCTCGGAGGACCCTCAGCCAGCTTTCGCTGACAGCTCCCCCAACGGGATGACAACTAGCCGGCCTGCAGCCCGTACTTCATCCAGAGCTCCTCGCTCTTTAAGACGTCGCGGATGAAAGCGGCGTGGATTTCGCGCTCGGCGTCGGTCGAGCGGAACGCCAACGGGCGGGGGCGCTCGCCATAAGCCGCGCGGCTGGCGGCGACGACGGCGTTGACCATGGCCTGGGTCTGTAGTTCCAGCCGGCGTTCGCGGCCGCCTTTCAGCTCGAGGTAGACGGCGGCCAGCAGCTTGGCGTCGATCAGCGCCCCGTGCTTCTCGCGCTCCGACAGCGAGATCTTGAAGCGCTTGCAGAGCGCATCCAACGAATTGTGCATGCCCGGGAAGCGCACGCGGGCTAGCGCCAGGGTGTCGATCCACCGGCTCTCGTGCAAGCCTTCGCGGTTTATGACGCCGAGCTCGTGGTTGACGAAGGCGCGGTCGAAGCCGGCGTTGTGGGCGATGATCGGGGCGTCGGCGACGAAATCCAGGAAGGCGTCGACCACGTCGGGATGCTCAAAGCGCGGCTTACCCGTCAGGAAGGCCGTCGAGAGACCGTGCACCCGCTCGGCGTCGACCGGCACGTCGCGGCAGGGGTCGATATAGACGTGGAAACTCCGCCCCGTCGGGATGAAGTCCTCGATCTCCAGGCAGGCGATTTCCACCAGCCGGTGGCCCGCGGTCGGCTCGAAGCCGGTGGTCTCGGTGTCGAGTACGATCTCACGCGCCATGATCTTGGAATGCCCCGCTTCGGGCGCACCATCAACCGGTCGTACGGTCGCTGGCTGGTCTGCGCTGTGGATCGCGCATCGTGGCGATGATTTCCGCGACCTGCGCGCGGGCCGGTTCCAGGCCGCGCGAGGTGTCGACCACGAAGTGGGCGCGGGCGCGCTTCTCGGCGTCCGCCATCTGCTGCGCTAGGATCGCGTCGAGGCGGTCGGGCGTCATCCCGGGCCGCGCCAACACGCGTTCGCGCTGCATGTCCGCCGGCGCACTGGCCACCACCACCGCATCGACATTGGCGTGGCCGCCGGTCTCGAAGAGGAGCGGGATGTCCAGAACCACCATATCGGCGCCCTGCGTCTCCGCCTGCTGGAAGAAGCCGATGCGGTCGCGGCCGACGAGCGGATGGACGATGGCGTTCAGCCGTTTCAGCGCTTCGGGGTTGCCCAGCACCGCTTGACGCAGGGCCTCGCGGTCGACGCGGCCGTCCTTGACGACGCCCGGAAAGGCCTCGCCGACCGGCCCCACCGCCGCGCCGCCCTCGTCATAGAGGTCGTGGACGGCGGCGTCGGCGTCATAGACCGGCACGCCCGCCTCGCGGAACATGGCCGCCGTTGTCGACTTGCCCATGCCGATGGAGCCGGTCAGGCCGATCAGGATCATGGTTCGAGCGCCTTTAGCGCCAGGGCCCGTACGCTCACGCCCGCCGGCGGCGGCTGTCCGTAGAAGGCTTCGAAGGACGGCGCGGCCTGGCCGATGAGCATCGCCAAGCCGTCCACCGTGGGCCGGCCCAGCGACTGCGCCCAATGCAGGAAGGGCGTCACCAAGGGCTTATAGACCATGTCCATCACGACGGCGGTGTCGGGCGTGGCCTCCAACGGGGCGTTGAGACCCGCGCCGCCGTTGAGTTCGGCCGAGGTGGCGTTGATCACGGCGCCGACTCCGGCGAAGGCCTGCGCGGCGGCCGGCGGGGCGAAGGCCACGATCGGACCGGTCAGGGCTTCCGCGATAGCCTCCGCCTTCGCGAGCGTCCGGTTGATGATCCGCACCTCGGGACAGCCGGCGGCCAGCAACGCCGCAGCGGCTCCCCGCGCCGCCCCGCCCGCGCCCAGGATGGCGATCGGCGCGGCGGCCACGTCGAAGCTGGGCGCCTGCACGGAGAAAGCCCCAAGGAGGCCCAGGCCATCGGTGTTGTCGGCGACCACGCTCCCGTCGGCTTCGAAGATCAGCAGGTTCGCCGCCGCCGCCGCGCGGGCGCGCGGGCTAACCTTAGTCGCGCAGGCCAGCGCCTGCTCCTTGAAAGGGATGGTGACATTCACCCCACGCACCGCGCCGCCACGCAGACCCGAGACGAAGGCGGCGAAGGCGTCCGGTCCAGGCGCGAACGGCACGTAAATCCCGTCGATCCCGGCGGCCTCGAGCCAGGCGTTATGGATCAGCGGGCTCAGCGAATGGCGCACAGGCGATCCGGCGACGCCCGCCACCACCGTCGCCCCGGTCACCGGCGGGCGGCTCATGCCGGCAGCTCGCCGTGACGGCGCAGCAGGTCGAGAAGCCCCATCAGTGGCAGGCCGAGGATCGTGAAATAGTCGCCGTCGATCCGGGAGAAGAGCTGCACGCCGCGCCCCTCCAGCCGATAGCAGCCGACTGAACCCAACGCCGCTTGGCCCTCGTCGGCGAGATAGTCATCGAGGAAGGCGTCGGAGAAGTCGCGCATGGTCAGGGTGGCGGTCACCACCTCGCGCCAGATCGGCGCGCCATCCTTGGCCACCACCACCGCGGAGTGGAGCTTGTGCGGCTTGCCGCGCAACAGGCGCAGACGCGCGCGGGCCTCCTCCACCGTCTCGGCTTTGTCGTAGAGCACGCCCTTGAGTTCGAGGGTCTGGTCCGCGCCGACCACGAAGCCTGGGTGCGAGCGGGAAACCTTGATTGCCTTCAGTTCCGCCAGGGCGTCGGCGATCTCCCGTGCATTGGCGCCCTCGGCGAGCATGGCGGCCTTCACGGCATCCTCGTCGACGCCGGCGGTGATGGCTTCGTAGGCGACGCCCGCGCCGTCAAGCACGGCGCGGCGCGCAGCGCTCTTCGAGGCCAGCACGATCCCTGAGGTCACCCGAGCACCTCGACCTGGCCGTGGCCGCCATGCAGGACATTGAGCACCGCCGCGGCCGTCTCTTCGACCGAGCGGCGGGTGACGTCGATCACCGGCCAACCCTGGCGCTCATAGAGCCTGCGGGCCTGCACGATCTCGTCGCGCACCGCGTCCACGTCGATATAGGTGGATTCTCGGTTCTCCTTCAGGCTCAGGAGCCGGTTGCGGCGGATCTGGATCAGCCGGTCGGGCGAGATGGTGAGGCCGACCACCAGGGTGTTGTTCAGGTTGAACAGCTTCTCGGGCGGCGGCCGGCCCGGCACCAGGGGCACGTTGCCGGCGCGCACACCGCGGTGCGCCAGGTAGATGCAGGTCGGCGTCTTCGAGGTCCGCGACACGCCTACCAGGATCACGTCGGCCTGTTCGAGATCCTGGCCGCCCTGGCCGTCGTCATGGCCGATCGCGTAGTTGAGCGCGTCCATGCGATTGAAATAGTCGGTGTCGAGCCGCAGGTGCGCGCCAACCCGGGTGGTGGTCGCATAGCCCAGATAGCGCGACATGGCCGAGACCAGCGGGTCGAGCGCTGGGATGCAGGGCATGTCCAGGCGCCGGCAGCCTTCCTCCAGCGCCTCGCGCAGCTTGTCGTCGACGATGGTGTGGATGACGACGCCGGGCGCTTCTTCGATGTCGCCCAACGCGCGGTCCAGCTGCCGCTGCGAGCGGACGAGCGCGTAGATGTGCTCGATGGGCAGGACGTTATCGAACCGCGCGCAGACGGCGCGCGCCATGGCGTTCAGCGTCTCGCCGGTGGAGTCCGACACCAGGTGGACATGGAAGTAGGTGGCGAGCCGTGGCGCGGGCGTGGTCACGTCGTGGGACCCTTGCTTAGGAGTACGGACTGAAAAAAGCCTGGGACTAAACCTGTGGAGCAGTCTTAGCGAAGCCAGGCGCCGATGGGGATAGATCGCGTGCGTCGCGGCTCCTCGGAAGCCCCGAATGTATGGGCGGGAGGAATTGGGCCGTTTACCTCTCGTTAATCAACCGCGATCAGATCGCGGGTTTCAGCTGAAACCGTTTGTCTACAGGTCCGGGAAAGCCGAACCGGATCCCTCGTTCCTCCCCCAAGGGATTAACGAAACCTTAAGGCCGCTCAGGGGGCTCAGGAGCGCTCCCCATGATTCACAGGCTCGGGAAAACCCGATCGGCCCCGGTGCTCGGATTGGGGAGAAGCTGCTGAACGCCGAGGGAGGGCTTGAGTTTTCCACCTCCTCGACAGGCCCTGTCGCTTCCACTCCAATCTATTTTCTAATTCTTAAGGATAGGAAGAAGGGCAGACGGGTGAAGGATCGGCTCGTGTGGGCTTGAGCCTCGGGGCGGAAGGCGATTTAAGCCTCCCATGAGCGAGACGCCCCGCCTGTTGCGCGCCCTGGCCGGTGAAACCCTCGATCGGCCGCCGATCTGGCTGATGCGCCAGGCCGGCCGGTCGCTGCCGGAGTACCGCGAGCTCAGGACGCGGGCCAGCGACTTCATCGCCTTCTGCCACAATCCCGAGATGGCGGCGGAAGCCACCCTGCAGCCAATGCGCCGGTTTCCGCTCGATGCGGCCATCGTCTTCGCCGACATCCTGCTGATCCCCCGGGCGCTCGGCCAGCAGGTGTGGTTCGAGACGGGCGAGGGGCCCAGGCTTGGCGAACTGCCGGACATCGCGCGCATGGCCGATGAGGTCGAGGCTTCGACGGGCCGGCTTTCGGAGATCGGCGAGACGCTGGCCCGCGTGCGCGCAGAGCTTGAACCGGAACGCGCCCTGATCGGTTTCGCCGGCGGACCCTGGACGGTCGCCACCTACATGATTGAGGGCCGTGGCTCGGATCGGTCGGGCGCCAGAACCTTCGCCTACGACCATCCGGAGAAGCTCGACGCCCTGCTGGACGTGCTGGTCGACTCCACGGCCCGCTATCTGATCATGCAGGCGAAGTCGGGCGCCCAGGCACTGAAGATCTTCGAGAGCTGGGCCGAGGGCCTGGCGGAAGACGTCTTCGAGCGGATCGTCATCCGGCCCCATCGCGCCATCGTCGAGAAGGTTCGCGCTGCCGGCGTGACGGTGCCGTTCATCGGCTTCCCACGCGGAGCCGGGGCACTGGTGGACAACTACGCCGTGGACGTGCCGGTGAACGCCGTCGCGCTCGACACCCAGGCCAGCGCCGCGCTCGGCCGGCGCCTCCAGGCTGGCGGCAAGACCATCCAGGGCGCGCTCGACAACCTGCTGCTGCGGGCGGGCGGTCCGGCGCTCGATGCGCGGGTCGAGCAACTGCTCTCCCAGTGGAGCGGCGGTCCCTACATCTTCAATCTCGGCCACGGCGTGATGCCTGACACGCCGATCGCCAACATCGCCCGCGTCGTCGAACGGGTGACCGGCAAACCGGTCAAGGCGATGGCGGCCGAGTGACAAAACTTGCCGTCGTTCTCTTCAACCTGGGCGGGCCGGACAATCAGGAGGCCGTAAAGCCTTTTCTTTTCAATCTCTTCCGTGATCCGGCCATCATCACCCTGCCGGCGGTGGCGCGCTATCCCCTGGCGGCGCTGATCTCAACCACCCGGGAAAAGACCGCCCAGGCCAACTACAGGGTCATAGGCGGCGGCTCGCCGCTGCTCCCGGAAACCGAGGCTCAAGGCCGGGCGCTGGAGGCTGCCCTCAAGGCGGTGGCGCCGGACGTCGAGGCGAAGTGCTTTATCGCCATGAGATACTGGAAACCGTTCGCCGCGGAGACGGCCAAGGCGGTGGCGGCCTTCGCGCCGGACGAGATCGTGCTCTTGCCGCTCTATCCGCAGTATTCGACCACCACATCGGCCTCGTCGTTGAAGGACTGGCAGGCGGTCTATGCGGGACCTGGCCGTTCGCGCGCTGTCTGCTGCTATCCGACCGTGGCAGGCCTGGTGCGGGCGCATGCCGACGCGATCCGCGATCTCTGGACGACGGCGGGCAAGCCGGCCAACGTCCGCCTGCTATTCTCCGCTCACGGACTACCGCAGAAGATCGTCGACGGCGGCGACCCCTATCGGGCGCAGGTCGAGGCAACGGCGGCGGCGATCGGCGAGCTACTCCCAGAACTCACCGATCGGCAGGTCTGCTTCCAGAGCCGGGTGGGGCGCCTGAAGTGGCTGGCGCCGTCCACTGACGACGAGGTCCGACGGGCCGGAGCCGAGGGCAAGGGAGTACTGATCGCCCCCATTGCTTTTGTCTCGGAGCATGTGGAGACGCTCGTCGAACTCGACCACGAATACGCTGAGCTCGCCCGCCAGGTCGGCGCCACGCCCTACCTGCGGGCCCGGACACCGGGCGTTCGCGAAAGCTTCATCGAGGGTCTGGCTTGCGCCGTCATCGCCGCACTCGAGCGGCCCGGCGGTATCGCGCCACACGGTCGGTGGCTCTGCCCGGCCGGCCATGGCAAGTGTGCGCTCAGAACGGGGGAGGCGGCATGACCTACGACGGTGTCTACGACCTGCTCCGTGGCCTGCACATCATCATGGTGATCGCCTGGATGGCCGGGCTGATGCTGTTGCCCAGGCTGTTCGCCTATCACAGCGAGACCGCGCCACCGGGGAGCGAGTTCGACGCCCACTTCCAGCGCTGGGAAGGCAAGGTCCTGAAGATCATCCTCAATCCGGCGATGATACTGGCCTGGCTGTTCGGCCTCTCGCTGATCTGGGTCGATGTTCACCGCCGCAGCGCCGGCTGGGGGTTCCTGGCCGAGCCTTGGATGATCGTCAAATTGGCCGGGGTGGTTTTCCTGACCTGGTGGCAGCACTATCTGAGCAGGGCCTACAAAGGCTTCGTCGCCGGCCGTCGCGACAAGGCGGCCAAGTTCTGGCGGATGACCAACGAGCTGCCGTTCCTGGCCGCCATCGTCATGGTGATCGCCGTCACCACCGAGTTCGGGCGACGCTAGGCCACACCGGGTTTTCTTGACCGGACCGCACTTTCTGTGGTTCCGATCACCTCACGCGTCGCGAAGGTGGCGCGCCCCGCCTTATTTCCGGTCGTCGCGCGCATAGACGCAGCTTCGGTCCGGCCCCCACGAAGACGAATACATCCGGCGCTCACGAGGCGCCCACATCCCCAAGAGCCCACGCCGGGAGTCCGTCCGGCCGTGGGCGATCACGAGTGAATAGCTATGCAAGACGATCAAACCCCCGCGCCCGCCGACGACACCCCGGAAACGGAAACCCTGGAATTCGCCGTCGCCGAGACCCCGGCCGAGGAGGCTGAGGCCGCCGGCGAGCCGGAAGAGCCCTCCGAAGTCGCCAACACCATCGCCCGCATGGGGCTCACCCGGATGAGCCTGCAGGAGCTGAAGGACAAGGCGCCCGCCGACCTGCTGGCCTTCGCCGAGCTCTTCGAGATCGAGAACGTGAACTCCATGCGCAAGCAGGACATCATGTTCGCGATCCTCAAGGTGCTGGCCGAGGAAGGCGTCGAGATCTCCGGCTCTGGCACGCTGGAGGTGGTCCAGGACGGCTTCGGGTTCCTGCGCTCGCCGGAAGCCAACTACCTGCCGGGCCCCGACGACATCTATGTCAGCCCCTCACAGATCCGGAAGTTCGGCCTGCGCACCGGCGACTCGGTCGACGGCGCCATCCGCGCGCCGCGCGAAGGCGAGCGCTACTTCGCCCTGGTGAAGGTCGACCTGACCAACTTCGAGAACCCGGAGAACGTCCGCCACAAGGTTCTCTTCGACAACCTGACGCCGCTCTATCCCGACCAGCGGCTGCGGATGGAGATCGACGATCCGACACTGAAGGACCGTTCGGGCCGGGTCATCGACATCGTCGCCCCGCTCGGCAAGGGCCAGCGCTGCCTGATCACCGCCCCGCCGCGGGTGGGCAAGACGGTGATGCTGCAGAACATCGCCAAGTCGATCGAGACCAACCACCCCGAGTGCTACCTGATCGTGCTGCTGATCGACGAGCGCCCGGAAGAAGTCACCGACATGCAGCGCACCGTGAAGGGCGAGGTGATCTCCTCGACCTTTGACGAGCCGGCCACACGCCACGTGCAAGTCGCTGAAATGGTTATCGAAAAGGCCAAGCGCCTGGTCGAGCACAAGCGCGACGTGGTGATCCTGCTGGACTCCGTCACCCGTCTCGGCCGCGCCTACAACACCGTCGTGCCGTCGTCCGGCAAGGTGCTGACCGGCGGTGTCGACGCCAACGCGCTGCAGCGCCCCAAGCGCTTCTTCGGCGCCGCGCGGAACATCGAGGAAGGCGGCTCGCTGACCATCATCGCCACGGCGCTGATCGACACCGGCAGCCGGATGGACGAGGTCATCTTCGAAGAGTTCAAAGGCACCGGTAACTCGGAAATCGTGCTGGACCGCAAGGTCGCCGACAAGCGCGTCTATCCGGCCATCGACGTGATCAAGTCCGGCACTCGCAAGGAAGAGCTGATCACGCCGAAGGAACACCTGCAGAAGACCTACATCCTGCGGCGGATCCTGGGTCCCATGGGCGCCCAGGATGCGATCGAATTCCTCCTCGACAAGCTTCGCAATGCGAAGACCAACGAGGAATTCTTCCAGTCGATGAATACCTAGGGCGAGGCCCGGCAGGCGGCGACGATGATCAAGGTCTACGCCGCCGCCGGGACCCGCTCACTCCGAGTGCTCTGGGCGCTCGAGGAGCTGAGTGCGCCTTACGAAGTCGTCGCGTTGAAGTTCCCACCCAGGGTCCACCACCCCGAGTTCCTGGCGATCAGCCCGGCCGGCGCGCTGCCAGCTATCCAGGACGGGGAGGCGATCCTGATCGAGAGCCTGGCCATCGGCGAATACCTCAATCGCAAATTCGGCGGGGACCTGGTGGTCGCCCCCGAAGAAGCGGGCCACCTCGACTACCTGCAGCTCCTGCATTTCGGCGAGTCGACGCTTGCCCCGCCGCTGGCCTGGGCGCGGCGGTTCGGGCCGAGACTGGACGCTGCGCTGGCGGACGGCAGGGAAGCCTTCACCCTCCGCCTCAGGGTGATCGAGCGCGCCCTGGCCGACGGCCGCAAATTCCTGGCCGCCGGTCGGCTGACCCTGGCAGACATCTCGGTGGGCTACACGCTGGGCCTCTCGGAACTCGCGGGCCTTCACGAACTCCTACCGCCGGCGGTGCTCGCCTACGAGGATCGGCTGAAAGCCAGGCCCGCCTATCAGCGCGCTTACGCCGTCCCCTAAGCTTAGCCATACCGAGCGCTCAACACGTAGAGCGTGAGCCCTACTCGGGCCTACTCGCGCTACTTGTGTTTCACGTGAAACATGGGGCGCTGAGTGCAGCTCTCACCCGTGAAACGGGGGAGGGAAGCATCCTACGGAATCAGCAAACTCGCACCGATGGTGTTGCGGCTTTCGAGCGCCTCGTGGGCCTTACGGGCGTCGGCGAGTGGGAAGGTCTGGCCGATCTCGATCTTGACCTTGCCGGAGCCGATCATCTCGAAGAGCGCCCCCGCGCTGGCGTCCAGTTCGCCGGTTGTCGCTTGGTAGTCGACCATGGTCGGGCGCGTGAAGAAGAGCGAGCCATTGAGCATCAGCTGGCGGCCCTCGATCGGCGGCGGCGGGCCCGAGGCGTTGCCGAAGCTGACGAAGAGGCCGCGTTTCGCAAGGCTGGCCAGCGTGCCCTCGAAGGTGTCCTTGCCCACCGAGTCGTAGGCCACCGGCACGCCGGCCCCGCCGGTCAGCTCTCGCACCCGCAAGGCGACGTCCTCCTCGCGGTAGAGGATCGTGTGGTCGCAGCCGAAGTCCTTGGCGATCATGGCCTTCTGCTCGGACCCAACGGTCCCGATCACGGTCGCGCCGATCGCCTTGGCCCACTGCACCAGGATGACGCCGACCCCGCCCGCCGCGGC
>Ga0207676_10002926_pt1 | contig 12168 bp, 14 predicted proteins | sample KBSSwiS72_FD_184307 | JGI IMG/M metagenome (GOLD analysis project Ga0207676, IMG submission 184307) | Switchgrass rhizosphere microbial communities from Kellogg Biological Station, Michigan, USA - KBS Switchgrass S7-2 (SPAdes) (version 2) | ecosystem: Host-associated > Plants > Roots >... | reverse complement strand
GGGTCGTCCAGCCTTCGGGCTAGCAAGCTGCCGGAAAGGAGGCGAGACACATGAAGCTGACAATCCGGGACGCCATCACAACGGCCCTCGCAGCATTGGTCGTCGCGGTCACCCTCGCGGTTACTCGGGGATGGGCGTGGCCGATGCTCGGCAACCCCCGAGCGGGCATCATCGCCGTCGGGATTCTCGGGATCGCGATGTGCAGCATCGGGACACGGTCCGAGGACATGGCCACGAAGAACGCGTTCGTCCACCACCCGGGCATGATCGTCGGGTCGGCCCTCGGCGGTGTGGCGCTCGTGCTGCTTATCGCCGGGCTCATCGCCGGGACCGAGGCGCTACTGATCGCGATCGCGGGTGTCATCGTGCTGCTTTGGGCGGTCGCGACCATTCGGCACGTCGCCACACCCGCCGCACGCATCGGCAGGCTCGCTGGGGTTCACTGACGCCTGTTCATCCGTCATGTTTGGCTTACAAGCCAGGGAAGGAGCCGGGCCGAAGGTCCTGCCGGTCGCGGCCCTTGAGCTCGAGCTCACGCACGCACCGCGGTAGCGCGATTCGCCGGGAGCGGCGCGATTCCACAACAAGCCTTTAGAGCGCTGTCGCGTGCCGCTCCCGCTCTGTTACCCAGGCCCCGCTTCGAGAAGCCTCTTGAGCCCCGTCCAGATCCTCCGCTCCTGCCGCCGCCCCATGGTGCCGACGATCGGTCCCAGGAACCTCAGGACGCCATGCGGCTCGAGGTTCCACGACCAGGTCATCCGCGTTCGCTGGTCGACGGGCTCGAAGGTCATCCCGCCGGTGAGATCCATGGCCTCCATGTGGACCCGTTCCTCGAACCGGCGAGGTCTGTCGAACTCGGTGAACTCGACCGTCATGGGAACGACGAGACCGCGCCTCGTCATCTCCGCTCTGAAGGTCGTACCGACACCGATCGGACCTTGGCTGGTCTTCTTGGCGAGCCGCATCTGCGGGTTGTACCGAGGCTCGTTCTCCTCGTCGGCGACGAAGTCGAAGACCTCCTCGCGCGGTCGATCGATGACGATCTCGCCTTGTACGGTGACCATCACCACCACCCCTTTCGCGGCCTTCAACCTAGGTTGAAACGGCACCCGCCGCGTGGGCCACCTGGTCCCCTTTCGCCAGGTCGCTCGGCGTCAGGGAACATTCACGAACGCTCGGGCACACGGGCACTCTGTCGCTTGACACTCGGTAGCGTTGTCCCGATGTCGAGGGTCTTGGTGACCGGGATGTCGGGAACCGGCAAGTCGTCGGCGCTCGCCGAACTCGGCCGACGTGGCTATCGCGTCGTGGACACCGATGATCCGGGCTGGTGCAAGTGGGTCGAGTCCTCGGACGAAGACGGCCGTGGGGAGTGGCTGTGGGCCGAGGAACGGATAGCGGCCCTGCTTGACTCAGAGGATGGTCGCACGCTCTTCGTTCAGGGCTGCGTGAGGAACCAAGGGAAGTTCTACGATCGGTTCGACGCGGTCGTCCTGCTCAGCGCACCGGCTGAGGTGATCCTGGACCGGATCGCACGCAGAACTACGAACGACTTCGGCAAGACCTCGGCGGAACGGGAGATGATCTTGGATGACCTCTCGAAGGTCGAGCCGCTGCTTAGGGAGAGCTGCACACACGAGCTGGATGCCAGCCGACCGCTCGCCGAAGTCGTCGCCGCTCTAACCGCGATCGCGTCACGCCCGATGACGACGCCCTAGGGGCGCCTCGCTTCGGGGTACATTCCCGCACACTCGTGCACCCTGGGCGTGTTCTCCTTGAGAGTTGACCGCGATTCAGTGCGCTGACAGACTAATCCGGAGGGGAGGGTCGATGCGCTCAACACTCGACAGGCTCATCTCGATCGGAGGGCTCGTCCTCGCCGTCGTGCTCCTCGTGGCTGGGGGACTTCTGTTGTGGGCCAACATCTACGTCACCAACGAGGTCCACGACCAGCTCGCCGCTCAGAAGATCACCATGCCTACCGAAGAGACCGGCCTGGCCGACCTGCCAGCCGACGACAAGGCAGCTCTCGAGCCGTACGCAGGGCAAGAGATGACCACCGGGAACCAGGCGCGGGCCTACGCCGATCACTTCATCGCCGTCCACCTCTCCGGAGTCGCCGACGGTAAGACATACTCGGAGGTCAGCGGCGCATACCTCGCTTCGTGCTCGGACCCGACGGCCGCCGAGTCTGCCGACTGCCAGACGTTGTCGGCAGAGAAGGCCACGCTGTTCCAAGGCGAGACGCTGCGTGGCCTCCTCCTGTATGGCGCTGCGTTCGCCACTGTAGGCACGTTCGCCATGTACGGCGCGATCGTCGCGTTCGTGGCAGGAGTGGTGCTACTGGTGCTCGCCTTCCTGGGCTTCCGGCACGCCCGGAGGTCCAGCGACGCCCCACCCGCAGCGTGACCTAGCGTCGCGCGGAGCGTTGTCCAGGTACATCGATGAACCCTCGGGCACCACGGCGTGCTGTTCCTGGACGAGTTCACGGAGTTCCGCCGCGACGTGGTCGAGAGGCTGCGTCAACCCGTCGAGGACGGTCGCGTCGTGGTCGAGAGGCTGCGTCAACCCGTCGAGGACGGTCGCGTCGTCGTCACGCGGGTGGTGGGCTCCCCCGTGTTCCCGGCGCGGTTCACCCTCGTCGCCGTCGAGGCCACGTCGGTCGGTCGCCATGGACCGATACGTGAGGAACGTGCTCCTTGTTGAGTCCGATCCCGTGGAGCGAGATCGCTTCGCCGCGACGCTCGGGGAACGGCTTCCAGGTCGTGCTATGCCCCGGGCCCGCGGCGCCCGATTACACGTGAGTGGGGGCGAGGGGTCGGCAGGTGTCCGCTGGCCACGGACGGGTGCGTCGTCGTCATCGACATATCAGGACGGCGACGCCGCCGTCTCGGGAACGTCGACAGAGGAGCTACTCGACTTCCACCTCCAGGCCCAGCACCCAGTCGTCACGCTTGCCGCTCGGCCAATCGCCAGAGTCGACGCGCGTATCCTGGAGCCGCGGCGCCACCCGGACACGGACACGTTGCTCCCGGCCGTGTGGTGGGCGGCGTCCCCGAGGGCTACGGGCGTCTGGTCGTGAGAAGCGCCTGGAGCTGAACCTACAGTCAGTCGGTCCCGGCGATCTCGGGACGTTCGCCTCCTAACGTCCGCTCCCTCGCGTGAGACACATAGATCGGCTGCACCGGTGGCCGCTATTCGGTCCCCCGGCGAGGAAAGGAGGAGGAGATGTTCGAGAAGATTCTCTTGGCGGTGGACGGCTCGGATCACTCCCGCCAGGCGACGGCCGCGGCCTCCGAGATCGCGACGAAGTCCGGAGGCACGGTTCACGTGTTGCACGTCCACGAGGCAGGCTTGGTAGCGCCCGTGGAGACGAACACGGAGGCCCAGGGTCTCGTGGACCAGGCGATCAAGCAGCTCGAAGCCGATGGCGTCGAGGTGTCCGGACAAGCGGTGTCGGCTCGGTCCGGTTCGGTCGCCCCCACCATCATCGACGCGGCTCGTTCGTTCGGCTGTGACCTGATTGTGATGGGAACCAGGGGTCTGTCCGATTTCTCGGGCCTGCTGGTCGGGAGCATCGCTCACAAGGTCATTCACCACGCCGACTGCCCTGTCCTCGTGGTGCGCTGACCTGTAGCGCTCGCGAAGGTCGCGTAAGGGATCAAGGGGGAGCGCTCATGCTTCGACCCATCCTCGCGGGAAGGCCAGGGGGAGTCAGCGGCCTTTTCCCGCATGGCCGACAGCGCTCCACGCGGTCCAAACATGATCAGCGCTCGTGCTCTAATAGCGGAAGATTGCCGCGACCGGCGCGCGGTCCGGCATCTCGCCTTCGGGGACGGCGTAGACGGTCCCGGCGCTGAGTATCGTGCCAACGACCGCCTGCTCGATCGGGTCACCTCCACCGAGCTCCTCTACTCCGTAGGCGTGGGGTACCCCGACGCTTGCGGGGTGCGTGCTCAAGGCGCTGACCCCCGTGGCAACGAACAGGACCTCGATCCGCCCTGCTTCGGCAGCCGTCAGCACATCCCCGAAGCTGGCAGACGCACGTCCGGTGCCGAGAGCTTCCCGGTAAGCCGCCAATGCGCGGTCCCTCTCCCGCGCGAAGTGGGGTTCCACCAGCGCCCATGCTTGTGTGTGGAGCTCTTCGGTTGACGTCCGATCGGGACTGCCGGAGATGCCCGCCTCCAGGAGGTGGGGATAGGTGTTGACTTCGCGGTACATCGCCCGAACATACTCAACCCCGGCCAGGACGAGGGGAGCCTGCTGTTCCCGTAGGGATCGGCGCACTGCGCCGTCAACGGCATGGAGATAGCGCCCGAGGCGCTCCTTCTGGACCTCTGCACCGATCCCTTGTCCGTGCAGGACCACGCGGGCTCCCGGCCCGCCTCGCTCCGCGGCATGGGACCCCAGTTCCCTTTGCGGGTCGTCGTATCGAAGGGCGTCCTTGACTCCCGCCGGCAGGCCGGGCACGTTCACCACGTGAACGTTGAAGCGTGTTCCTGCGAGCAGTCGAGACTCGTTCTCGCTCAGGGCGAGAACGAAGAAGTGACCATCGCCGGTGAGCAGGGGCAGCAGCGGGGACACGTGGAACCGGTCTGAGGCCACGACCGTCTCCTCGAAACGGAGAGGAAGCCGGTAGCAACGGAACCACCCGGTCCGTAGGAACAGAGCAAGCCCATCGCTCTGATGCCGCCAGAATGCCTCGTCCTGGATGAGCTCTCGGGCCGGGCGGAGAACCTCGCTCGCATCTGGCCGCCGGATCCCGGCAGCGACCAAGCTCTCCTCCGCTCGGCGGATGAGGTTCTTCAGGCGGATGGGGTCTTGTTGAGTCTCGAGGCCGCTCCGGTGGGTGGGCATGTACAGCGACGCGCACGACGACCGCGGCTGCCGAAGGAGAAGCTCCAGATCATCTTGCGATACCACATCCACGTCGGTTCCTTCCTGACTCCGATGTTGGTGCTAGTCGAAGAACACCTCTGCGACCTGGTACAGCTCCTCGGGAACCGGGCGGACCTTCGCGGCGTCGGCGAGTGGAATCTCGACGATCTCCGCTCCCCTCAACGCGACCATGACGCCCCAGGCGCCACGCTGCGCGAGATCGATCGCCTCCGTCCCGAACCTCGTGGCGAGGATCCGGTCCTCTGCGACCGGCGACCCGCCGCGCTGCACATGCCCGAGGACCGTCACCCGCGTCTCATGGCCGGTCCGCCGCTCGATCTCGGGCGCGATCAGGTTGGCGATGCCGCCGAGGCGCGGGAACCCCCTTGCATCGACTGGATACTCCGGTCGTTCCATCGAGCCCTCGACCGGCTGCGCGCCCTCGGCAACGACCACGATCGAGAACAGGTGTCCACGGAGGTGTCGTCGACGGAGATGGACGCATACGTCCGAAAGGTCGAACGGTCGCTCGGGGATCAGGATCAGGTCGGCTCCGCCAGCGAGGCCTGCCGACACGGCGATCCATCCCGCACTCCTGCCCATCACCTCCACCAACATGACACGGTGATGACTCTCGGCCGTGCTGTGGAGCCGGTCGATCGCGTCCGTGGCGATCTGCACGGCCGTCCCGAAGCCGATGCACGCATCCGTGCCCGAGAGATCGTTGTCGATCGTCTTCGGCACTCCGACGACGGGTAGTCCTTCCTCGGTCATGTGGGCGGCGGCACCCAGCGTGCCCTCGCCTCCGATCGCGATCAACCCGTCGAGCGCCAGATCGGCGAACGTTCGTCGGACCTTCGCGCTTCCTCCTTCGTGGTACGGATCCGCACCGGAGCTCCCGAGGATCGTGCCGCCTCTGTGGAGGATGCCCTGGACCGACTCCTTCGTCAGCTCCCGGACGTCGCCGTCCATCACGCCGCGCCAGCCGTTTCGGAACCCGAGCATCTCGGCTCCGTGAACGGCCGTGCCCTTCCGGACGATCGCCCGGATGGCTGCGTTCAGGCCCGGGGCGTCTCCACCGCCCGTCAAGATGCCGATCCGCATCACGCCCACATCTTTCCGAAGTCACGCACGGAGGCCGCTCCTCCATGGCCTCCAACCAGCACCTGGGGAGTGGCCCCATCGGCTCGAGGCCGAAGCCCGGCCGCACCGCTGGCGCAGATGCTCCGTCACGATCCGGTCAGCCGACGGTTCCCTTCCCATGTGCGCAGGTTCTCGACGTGGGAGCGGGGCTCCGTGGCATGCACGCACGTCAGCGGGTCCTCGCAGGACGGGTTCCCCTCCATGGTGAAGAAGTTGAAGCGGCACTGATCGCAGAAGACGTTCAGTTCCTCGGGCAGGTAGGGGCAGTCCCCCCAACTGCACGATCGCTCTCCCTCGCCGCTCGCGAAGTCGAACCCACATCCCGGACACTGACGGAACCCTTCCCACCTCGCCATCTCGATCGCCTCCGGGTCCATTGGAAGCCGACGGCGGCACCGGATGCAGAGCCGAACGGCCTGGCCGCGGGGGGGCTTCCGACCCAGCCCGCGGATCCGCGGAGGTGGTTTGGATGGGGAAGGGTCGGACGCCCCGGTCTCCCGAGGCCGGTCGGGACTTGATCGAAACGAGACGGCCGCTCATACGGGCTCGTACGGCAGGTAGCGCGGCTCCCACATCATCGCGTCGACCACCGACTCGACCTCGTCGTCGCAGAGGTTCCGGCCGACCCCGCAGTCCCGCGCGGCGCGCGCCACCTCGATCGCGACCGCGCGCGATGCGTCCCGCAGAGAGGACTGGTTCGGGTAGAGCGCTCCTTCCTCGAGCCGTGCCTGGGAGACCGTGCCCGCAAGCGCCTCGGCGGCGGATAGGAACATCTCGTCGGTGATCTCGCGCGCCTCTGCGACCAGGGCCCCGAGCCCGATCCCCGGGAAGCAGAACGCGTTGTTCGCCTGGCCGATCACCCGGACCAGCTCGCCGCGTACCACCGGTGGGAAGGGGCTGCCGGTCGCGACGATCGCGCGGCCGCTGGTCCACTCCAGGATGTCCTCCGGTCGTGCCTCGGTCTTCGAGGTGGGGTTCGACAGCGGCAGGATCACCGGGATCCTCGCCTGGGCCGCCATCTGGCGGATGGCCACCTCGGTGAAGGTCCCCGGCGTGCCGCTCGTGCCGAAGAGGAAGCTCGGCCCGACCCGCTCCACGACCTCCTCGAGCCCGTACCGCTCGCCGGCGGCGAAGCGGTAGCGGGTCAGCTCGTCCGGGCCGAGCGCGAACTCCTCCTTATCGGCGTCGAGCGGCTCGCGGCCCAGATACGTGAGTCCCTGGGAGTCGAGCACCACGATCGCACGCCGAACCTCGTCCTTCGGCGCGCCATCCCGGAGCATCTGCGCTCGAACCAGGCGCGCGATCCCGATGCTGGCCGCCCCGGCGCCGAGGAATACGAACCGCTGCGCTGGGAGCGGCTCGTTCAGGATCCGCAGGGCCGATCGGATCCCGATGAACCGCTCGAGTTCGTCGCCCTTGCGGCGGATCTTCGCGATCTCGAGGGCAACCTGCTCTTCGAGCGTTCGCACGCGCGGCGGCAAGAGCCCGCGGAGCCCGAAGACCTCTCGCTCCTGCTCGGTGAACGCGGTGTCCTTGTTCAGCAGCGGCTGCGCCAGCAGCTCGTGTCCGCGGTAGGGGATCGGCACCGATGCCAAGCCCTCTTCGGGTCCACCGCGCTCCGCTGATTCCCGTTCCGTCGTGAGGTTCATACCGCCGCCACCTCTCTCGCGGGCAACTTGGAGAGCTCATGGACGACCCCGCCGATCACCGTCTTGGCGTCGCCGAAGAGCATCTGCGTCTTCTCGAGGTAGAACAGGTCGTTGTCGACGCCGGCGAATCCCGAGCGCATGGAGCGCTTCACGACGATGATCGAGGCGGCGGCATCCGCGTCGAGGATCGGCATCCCGTAGATCGGGCTGTCGGTCTGGGTGCGCGCCGCCGGGTTCACAACGTCGTTCGCGCCGACGATGAGCACGATGTCGGTCTGGGGGAACTCCGGGTTGATCGCGTCGAGGTCGTAGAGCTGGTCGTACGGCACGTTCGCCTCGGCCAGCAGGACGTTCATGTGGCCGGGCATGCGTCCGGCCACCGGGTGGATCGCGAACTTGACGTCGACCCCGCGTTTCAGCAAGGCGTCGGTCAGCTCTCGGACCTTGTGCTGCGCCTGCGCGGCGGCCATCCCGTAGCCGGGGACGATCACGACGGACTGGGCGGCATCGAGCAGGAAGGCGGCCCCCTCCGGATCCACGCTGCGGACCGGCCGTCGCTCGATGGCACCATCCGATGAGGTGGCCCCGAATCCGCCGAACAGCACGTTGACGAAGGATCGGTTCATCGCCTTGCACATGACGATCGACAGGAACAGGCCGCTCGATCCGTCGAGGGCCCCGGCGACGATCAGCAGGTTGTTGTGCAGGACGAAGCCCATCATCGAGGCCGACAACCCGGCGCAGCCGTTGAGCAGCGAGATCACCGTGGGCATGTCGGCCCCGCCGATCCGGATCACGAGCAACACCCCGAACACCAGCGAGAGCGCCACGCCGATCGGGAACAGGAACGCGGCATCTGGACGGGCGACCAGAGCCGCGACCATGAGGAGCGCGGTGCCGAGGATCGACAGGTTCACGATGTTCTGGCCTCGGTAGACCCAGGGGCGGTCCCGGATCAGGCCTTGGAGCTTGCCCGCGGCGACCAGCGATCCGGTGAAGGTCAGGAACCCGAGCACGACCTCCAAGCCGATCGCGATCATCATCGTCGCGTCGATCGCCGGACGGTGCAGGTAGTACTCGGCGGTCCCGACGAGCCCGGCCGCCACGGCTCCGAACGCGTGCGACAGCGCGGTTCGTTGCGGCACCGCGGTCATCGGGACCAGCAGACCGAGCGGAACGCCGAGCGCCACGCCCGCGACGATGGCGGTCGCGATCCACTGATACTCGACGATCTCGAACTCCAACAGCGTGGCGACGACCGCGACGAGCATGCCGAGCTCGCCGGCCTTGACGCCGCGACGCGCGGTCGTCGGATGGGACAACCATTTGAGCGCCAGGACGAAGCACCCGGCGGCGAACAGGTAGGCGAGGGGAAGAACCGTGGCGTTCATGGGGTCGCTCCCGACGGCGGGTTCGGCGGCGCGGCCGACGACCCCCTCGGTGCCTCTCGCCGCTTGAACATCTTCAGCATGCGATCGGTGATCAGGAAGCCGGAGACGATGTTCGTCGTCGACGCGAAGACGGCGATCGTTCCGAGGATGGTCGCGAACGCCGCTTCGCCGGCGCCGGCGAGGATGAGGGACCCCACGATCGAGATCGCCGACAGGGCGTTGGTGAGCGACATCAGGGGCGTGTGCAGCAGCCCGGGCACGCGCGTGATCACGGCGTAGCCGAGGAACGACGCGAGCACGAAGATGAACAGGCTGACCTCGAGCGTCTCAGTCATCTCTTGCCTCCTCGAGCGCCTGGCGCACCCGGCGGTGCACGATCTCGCCCCCTGTGGTCACGAGGATCCCTCGAACGATCTCGTCCTCTCGGTCAAGCGCGAGCCGTCCGTCCTTCACGATGAGGCCGAGGAGCGCGGCGACGTTCTTCGAGTACATGAGGCTCGCGTCGTGGGGAAGCGTCGAGGGCAGGTTGGTAGGTCCGAGGATCGTGACACGGTTGTCGGTGACGACGGTCTCGTCGGCGCGGGTGAGCTCGCAGTTGCCCCCTTTCTCGGCGGCGCAGTCGACGATGACCGAGCCCGGCTGCATCCCCTCGACCGCCTCCGCCGTGATCAGCACGGGGGCAGGAGCACCGGGGATCAGGGCCGTCGTGATGACGACGTCGACGCCGGCCACGACCTGCGCCATCAGTTCCTGCTGTCGTCGGTAGAAGGCGCCGCCGAGTTCCTTCGCGTATCCGCTCTGGTCCTCGGCGTCACCAGGGGCGAGCGGGAGCAAGATGCACCGCGCGCCGAGGCTCTCGATGTCCTCCTGCGCGGCGGGCCGGACGTCGTAGGCCTGCACGACGGCGCCGAGCCGCCGGGCGGTCGCGATCGCCTGGAGCCCCGCGACACCCGCGCCGACGACGAACACCTGCGCCGGGGCGATCGTCCCGGCGGCGGTGGTCAACATCGGGAACATCTTGGGGAGCCGGTCCGCCGCCAGCACGACCGCCTTGTACCCGGTCACGGTCGCCTGCGACGACAGGGCGTCCATCGCTTGCGCGCGGGTGATCCGTGGCACCAGATCGAGGGCGAGCGTGACGAGCTTGTGTTCGGCCGCAGCCCGGACCGCGTCGGGTGAGCCGAGCGGATCCGCGAGCGCGATGATCACTTGATCGGGATGCGACACGTCGAGGTTCCCGTGGCCGTCGAACCCCCAACCGCGCACCCGGACAACGATCTCCGCCTCGAGCGCGTCACGACGGGTCCCTAGGTGCGCGCCGTCCTGCGCGTAGTCGGCGTCTGGGAACCCCGCCGACACGCCCGCACCACGTTCCACGATCACGTCCAGGCCGGACTTCACGAGCTGCGGCACGACCAGCGGGACGAGCGCCACACGCGCCTCGCCCGGCGATCCGCGGGGCACGCCCACGGCGATCCTCGTCGACTCCGCGACCACGTTCATGGCTGCTCCGCTCAGACCTTTCGGCCTGCACCTAGAGTCGAGCAGGTCGGGCGGGGTCGGCAGGGGGTCGTTGGCCCCGCGGCGCACGGGACGAATGGCGACGATCCTTGGGTGACGACGGTTCCGCCGAGGCCGGGCACGAGCCCTCCACGGACGCCGTCAGGTCTGGACGGAACCCGGGATCTCGCGCCAGTCGTACGGGCTCGTGAAGTTGACGAGCATCTGCATGTAGTTCGAGCGGCGAACGCGAGCGGGTCGGCGACGTTCGCCTGGCTCACGCTGCCCTTGAGTTGCTCGACGCTCGCGTACTCGTGCTCGTGACCAGCGTCCCGACCTGATCCATGTCAACCCCATCCCATCTCGAGAGCGACGCAGGGCGGAGGTCTCGCCGCGCTTCCATCGTTCCGCACGGTCTGTCCGCGGACCGGGGCCGTTCGGCCCAAGTCTGGCACGCCGACCGGCCCTTCTGGTCCGGGTCGTCGCCTCGGAAGGGCGTGCCGGATGGCCACGTCCATCCGATCGCCGGCAGGACCCACCGACCCAGCCCGATCCATGAGCTCGACGACGGGCGTCCTCGACGGCTGAGTCCGACACCCTCGGATAGGGACCTTCGCCCCTAAGGCCCGCCGGTGGGAGGCCTACGGTGTTGTTGGCATCCGGAAGGAGACGACGATGAAGACGCGGTCGGTTCGTGTTTCTGACGTCATGACCCGCACGGTCGTTTCCGTGAGCGCGTTCACGCCGTTCAAGGAGATCGTGCGGAGGATGCACGAGTATCGGGTGAGTGCGGTGCCGGTCGTGGACGAAGACAGCATCGTTCTCGGACTCGTTTCTGAGGGCGACCTGATCCTGAAGCAGGACGCCGACCTCGAGGGAGCGCCTCGTGCGCTCGATGGGGCGCACCGTCGTCGCGACCGGTCACGGGCGGCGGGCCGGGTCGCCACGGAGCTCATGACCGCACCCGCCATCACGATCGGGCCGGACGCGACGCTCGGTGACGCGGCTCGACTGATGCACGACCGGACCGTGAAGCGTCTCCCCGTCGTGGATCCGGCCGAGGGAACGATCCTCGGCATCGTCTCCCGCGCCGACCTGCTCAAGGTCTTCCTCCGCGACGACGCGGAGATCGCGCGCGAGGTCCGCGAGGACGTGATCCACCGGACGCTCTGGATCGATCCGCACACGATCCGGATCGTGGTCCGTGACGGCATCGTCACGATGGAGGGACAGGTCGAGCACCGGGACCTGAGCTCGATCATCGAGCGCCTGGTGCTTGAGACCGAGGGAGTGGTCGCCGTCGACAACCGCCTCACGTACCTAGCGGATGAGTCGACACCTCACACGGACGTCTCGTTCCCCTGGGTGCCACCCATGTCAAAGGCCGTTCGTTGACTGAGGCGAGAGCGCGCGTCTCTCCGTGGATGGCCGGTCGGTACCTCCGGCGAGGCCGGCCGACCCGCCGCTAGTCCGGCGCCGCGAGGGCGGCGAGCGGCTTGCTGCGTGAGACCTCCTGCACGCGGACCCGCGCGTCGACGACCACGGCGCCGCGCGGCAGGACCATCACGGGGTTGCAGTCCATCTCCGCGATCGCCGGGTGGTTGTCC
>Ga0207676_10002925_pt1 | contig 12172 bp, 10 predicted proteins | sample KBSSwiS72_FD_184307 | JGI IMG/M metagenome (GOLD analysis project Ga0207676, IMG submission 184307) | Switchgrass rhizosphere microbial communities from Kellogg Biological Station, Michigan, USA - KBS Switchgrass S7-2 (SPAdes) (version 2) | ecosystem: Host-associated > Plants > Roots >... | reverse complement strand
GTATTTGCAGATCATGACTCGTTTTGACGCGCAATTGAGTCCTCAACAGCATGCTGCAGGGCGATACAATCTTCTTTTCTCAAACCGACAATGTCGCCAGCCTTATTGGTTCTGGCGCACACAACCGTTCCTCGACAGCTGTGTTTTTGATATTCATCTCCGACAGACTTGAGGACTGTTGTGATGAAATCAAAATCTTGAAGAACATCTTCCGCAAGGTCGTTTGGCTTCAAAGTATCTTCGTCGCAAAGACCCTTCTCGTTCAGGTACAGCTGAAACTTGACTTCTTTGTTTGCAGAATCAAGTCTTGTGACAGTGCCTTGCACATACTCTTGCAGCAGTTGTAGCGACACATCATCGTGCTGCTCCAGCTTGAAACCAGACTCGTGGAAAACACCAATCGTTTGTTTCTTTGCCGCTTTTACTTTCACCTATCGTTGGGGGTAAATACATTCTCTCTCTCTCTCCACACACATCTCTGAACTTTACCTGCTTACTCTCTGGTTCTTGCATAAAGCGAATTCGACGCAGTGTTGGTGGAAGTGCTGCATTTGGTTTTTCGGGTACCCAGTCACCACGATACACATCACGACGCAGGTAGATGACATCCAGAAAGATGGCGAGGGTGGAGATATTGCGATGTTTCTTTTTCTGTACGATGTCATCGATGAGAGCAGGGATGGAAGTAGTTTTCATCGTGCATAGATGAGGAACTGCCCATAAATAGTCTGTTTCTGGATGGTCGATGTATTTAAGAATGTATGATCCATCCTCAACCACATTCGCTTTGTGAAACATCACTTTGTGAAAAGGATCACTTGTGCTGAGATTGCTTGCAAAACGCATGTAGCGATCTTCGATGCCATCAACCCCGAAAAACTTACTCGAGAAGTGGACTTCTGCTACCGATTCCATGTCTTTTAACTCGACTCCACTTAATTCACACACGTCACTACCAACTTGCACTTTCCCACTGCTCTCTTCTCGCACTTCTCGTCGTGCAATCGAAACGACATCTTCTTCCCGCACTTCGTTTGGCTCCCATGTGCCACCCATGGCAAAGCACACGTTTCGAAACTTGTCTTTGTGCAGGATGGTATATCGCTGTCCTTCATGTATTGCGTAGAGACCAACACCTGCACTGCGCACTTTGCCTTGGTGAATGTATGGACACGAGGCTTGATTGCGTTTTACATAGACGTCTTGGCCATTTGCGTTTTTGCCAACATAGTACGCCTCGAGACGTTGTGCAACGTCTTTACTACACCCAACAATAATATCTGCTGTTTTGGCACTTGCATCTTGCACGAGTAATTGAATCGTGTCGAAAGTGGTAGTCTCCAGACACAACCATCGACAGTTGCCATAATCATCCTTTTCCATGCGAACTTCCATTGTTGCTGAAAACCTAACGAATAATGAGATCCACGAACACACCCACGAACCCACCCACAAACCCACCCACGAATGAAACAGGCTTACTCTTTGCTTCTGGGTTTTTTTGCCAAAAGAGGACCCGCCCTGTAAATTTTTTTTTTTAGAAAACTGTGTCCGGACCCCCATTTTTCCCCGTTTGTCTGTTCTTTCCTTCTCACATGCATGAAAGTACTTTGTTCTCAAGTTTCAAACTGATTATCGTGTTAATCCACTCGACCACGCTTGTGCGTGTCCGCCATGAGAGAAGTTTTGCGTTTCTTGTCCTGGATTCTGCCATTGGCAAAATCCTTCAAGATGGCACCAAAGCTGTCATCTTGTTGATAACGTTTTTCGATTGCATTCTGAAGCTCACCACCAACAATCGTTGTGATTGTGATGCTTTCGTACGGTGTCGATAGGCGATTGATACGACCACGAATTTGGGTTCTGGTGGCGAGATTGCTATTGACGACAAACAACACCATGTGTTTGCACACCGTCACTGAGTAGCCTTCACATCGACTCATTGTCACAAGCACAACATCTTCACGAATGGGCTCCGTCACGTTTCGTTGTGTCTCTGCCGTCAACATACTCAAGCACGTCAAACCATTCTGCTGCAACACCCCCGCGATGTTTTCGGCATGCGCGTTGTTCTTGGCCACTAAAAATAATTTTTCTCCTTGGCTTGCCAACTGGACGGCTAAAGCGACGGCGTTTTGCGTTGCATTCTCAAGCTCCTCTTTCAGCAGTAACTTGATGTCTGCTTCAGTCATACGTTGTGGATTCTCGCCCCCAAATCCAGTAGTCAGTCTGGACCAGTATCCCGTATTGGATTTGGGTACTTTCAAAATCAAAGTCTCGACATCCACTTTGATGGGTGTTTGTATCAGTTGCTCTTGTACGAAGCTATATGCCACGAAGAAGTTGTTTTTGGGATCGATTTCAAAAGGCACTGCTTCTCGCAAAAAAGGCAAGAATCGATATACATTGCTGTCGATTGCGGGTGTTGCACTGCATGCAATGGATTTTCGTGCTTGGGCAAACAACCGATGTGTGACATTCGAGCGTTGTGAATCACGGAGACAAAGGTGTAGCTCATCCACAATCAAAGTCCAATCTTGGGCAATATTCATCGCCTCCAACTGATGATTCAACAATCGTACATGGTGTTGTAAATCAACCACATAGATCCATCCAGGACGAAGCTGAATCTGTCGCTCCTTTTTATATCCAGACCAGATGCACACTTGAGACGTGAACATCTTGATTTCCTTCACGATAGCATCATGAGCGGTACTTGGGACGGCATAAAGTACATTCATGCTCAACTCGTTTCTTCGTGCAAGCCATGCAAGAAACAGCAACATCACAAGAGTCTTTCCAGTACCCGTTGGCATCACTAACACACTACCATGTCTACCAGCAAGATGCTGACTCTTCATATTACCAAGTGCTATGGCTTGTGATTCCGTCAATATACGTTTGTCTTTATCACTACGTCGAAAGGTGTCCCAGAGATTAGTATTGGTGGGGGCATCACTCGTCACACGCCATTTTTGTAGGAGAGTGAACCACACTGCTGGTTTCAGGACTTGGAACTGCATGGCATTTGGGCGAGGTGTGATCATATCAGGTGCATGCGCACAGAGTTTGCGCAAAAAGGCAGCCACCGCAACATCATGAATAGACACACATGCAAGTCCATGTTCCGCCGACGCATCAGTACTGCCGGAACGTGAAATACGTGGTAAGGTAATCATCGTGCGAAAACCCGAGGTATGTTGAAAAAAGCGGTTTTGTTGATACCGATCGAGTTGCTCAAACATTCGAAGCATCACATCTACATCGGAAATAACAGAATCCACCAACTGAAGTTGAAAATTGCCTTGTTTGAGTTCTGTCCATGGCACGGGTTTGTTAAACACGGTTGTGTAACGCGCTTTGAGCTCTGGCAACATGGCTTGTGCTTTTTTGATGGCTGCCAAGCGCTCTTTTTCGTCAATAATCGTTTCTCGCTGTGAACGACTTGGTACGCGAACAACTTCGAATTTCACCTCGGGCACCACAGAACTCACAATCACATAATACGCTTTTGCACCAATCTTGACTTGGATGTGACCCAAACCAGCAGCTGCCCACATGGGATCCAGCTTGTATTCAATTATTTTATGAGCTGAAGGAGATGCACCGGTGGCTGAGGAAGCGGGTGTAGCGGCCAAAGATGGTGTGCTCATATGTAAAAACAGTTTCTGTGCACATCGAGCCATCGTGGCAAATGCTCCGTTATGGGCCAAGCTGATGTCCTCGCGACGAGGGTTGAGACCAGTGAGCTGATGAAAAAGAGCACGAAACATCGGCGCAAAAGGAGTTGCCTGCAGATCACCGAAAGTCTCATCTGCACGATAAGCAGCTTGAGCTAAGGCAACACTTTTTGGATCCATCAGATAGACGATTTGGGGACTAATGTGGTAATCACAAAAATGACCCAATGGCATGTCATGTTCCAGACTGTCATATTGCCGATTCACACTCACAACGCCATATCGAGCCACATAGCGAATCATGGTCAAATCCCACGCAAAACTCTTGAGTATATCCAGCACCACCGAGACACGTTGAAGTGGTGTCATACCCGGACGAATCGAAAAGGGATTTCCGGCACGAGCAACATCATACTTCACTGCATCAGGACTGTGCAGCATAGCTTGACCAAAATCCAGCCACTTGTTCAGTTGTTCAGTCGTTGGCCAATAGCGCTTGTCATATGTGGCAACCAGTGCTCCAAGGGCCAACGATTGCAAAGTCGTGTCCGAGTTCATCACAAAAGCATCTTCAAACGCAATAACGACCAGACGTTTGAGCAAAGAAGGTAGGCCGTATTCGAATTGTTGTAGCTGTGGCACAAAGCTCCCAGTATGATGCACCATAAGCAACATCACATATCTCAACACATCAGACGTCTCGAAAAACTGATCACCAGAAACAAATGGCACCACCACGCGACGACCTTGGAATCGAATCAGCTTTTGCAACAGTGATTTCAATGCGCCCAGACTCAATTTCGAAAAGAAATCATTCAGTGGTGTAAGGATCGGTGGTGTGGTGATGGGGGGCGGTTTTGGTTGAGTCTGGTAAAAGATCCCAAACTTGACACCTTGAGAGGTGACACGAAGGAACTGTTTGTTCTGTGGCGCTTGCTTCACTTCCTGTCCTGACTCTAAATCAATCCAAAACACACAGCCATCTGTCTGACGATCAATGTTTGCGACACGTTCGATGTTCCAGCCAGATCGATTCAAGACAAGTGTTGTTTTCTTCTCGTGCATGGCGGTAGGAAACATACTTTCGATTTGGCGTGCTGTGTGTTGTTTTGTGCTTAACATCACAAAATCCTCTTCCGACAATTCATTCTGAAACTTTGTACCTACTTCATAGAATTGAATCAAGGCATCCGGTTGTCCCTCCTCGATTCCTATGCTTTCTGCAGAACTCTCGCACTGCTTCTCTTTCAACCACTTGCTGATGTCTTCACGACTCGAGTCCTTGAAACCTGGAAGAGTTTGCATGTGATCTAACAAGTCGTCGAACTCCTCGTCAACGGGCACATAAGAAGCGCATGGGTACACATCCTGGTCCAGCACGATACGTGTTTCGGCTGTACGCTTGCAGTGACCCACCAGAATCGTCCCACGTCGTGCTCCCGTGTGGCTCACGCTCCATTTGCGCATCTACATGTGGTTCTCTTTTTATGTCTTTCTCTATGTCTTTGATCTTTTCTGTATCTCGGCTCTCTCTTTTATCTCGTATCTCCGTTCTTATCTTTTCACCTATCACCTTAAACCCATACAGGGGATGGTGCCAAGACTGTTAGTGGTCTTATTTTACCTTTGCCACATTTTCTTGTCTTCTTCTATATCCCTTTGTTCTTCTTGTGACAAGAACGGGTTGTATTCCCAATAAGCAAAAGCCTGATCAACTCAGACATGTTTATCAGTGGTTGCTTGTGTACGCAACAATGCCAAACCATTCACAATGACTTGTTCCATTGTTTCACCTGGTTGTTTTTGTGCCGCAATCACGTGTTTGAATGGTCCTGGATCCTTCCACACACACATCTTCAGATAATTACTGTAACCCTTCCAAGACCCAAGAATTGTGACGCGCTCAAGATTCTTGTCGTCAACAATGCAGAAAAGCGGAGAAACGTCTGTTTCAGAGGCATCCACCATCTTCCACTTGGGTGGCAACGTGTACTCGACATATTTGTCTCCACAAAGATCGATTTCAATGCCCATGTCAATAAGTCTTAACAGATCGTCATCCTCTGGTATTGGGATTCGCCCTGGAAGCGGAAGAGCCATTCCTAAATATGTCTTTGTATCCACACACTCTTTTATCTTTCATGAGTCGAAACAAACTCATCGAACCACATACAATTTCTGCCCCCTTGACCTTACCTCTACCTTGCCCCTCTGACCTCCTTAAAAAAAAATTTAGTTCTGACCAGTTAGTTTTTTCACTTCTTCTTTTGTGAGTAAGACGAGAGTAAGACGTGAGTAAGACGAGAGTAAGACGAGAGTAAGACGAGAGTAAGACGAGAGTAAGACGAGAGTAAGACGAGAGTAAGACGAGAGTAAGACGAGAGTAAGACGAGAGTTAAGGGGCAAGAAACACCATCACTTGTACTTAGAACTACTTAGTGATCCAAGACACTGGCTGAGAAGCAAGGTGAAGTACTTTGTCCTTTGTCAGTCCTTCACAATAGATCACATCACCGATTTGATAGACTTCGCCATCGTCACGATGCCAGGTTTTGTCTTTGTAAGTCAGCTTGTGACCATTGAGACATATGTCTCCTCGATATTGCGTTTTCTCATCTTTGAGATAGCCTTCGGCTGCAGTCACCACGATGGGATATTGACGCAGGATATTCACATCAATCAGAGTCTGAGGCATCTTGTCATAGGTCTGGACTTTGTCCGTTTGCATGTCGGCTCGTCGCACAGCCCTACTTGTCTTTGAGTACATATCTGCTATTGCGTGAGATGAACCTCTTTGTTTTTCGTTGATGCTTCGTACGCGTCACCTTGAGCTAAAAACCCCTCTCCACCCAATATTCGTGTTTCTCACCTCCTACTCTCAAAACCCCGATCCCTCCTTCTCATTTCCAAAACGACCACATTTTGTCTTGCTTTTTCCAATACTTGGCTCGACCGCTTTCTATCTTTTCGTTATCTCTTTCCTTGACACACACATTCACACTTTCTTTGACACACATTTTATTGAGGCTACGACTGAACAATCAAGGGTGCCAGTCCAGCACCTCTTTCAACAAAGGCACGATTAACGCCTTCTTCAATTTCAGGTACGTTTCGGAAACACTGTCCCTGTTGTCCTTTTCGTACACAACACATGTGGCAATCGTCAACGTGTCTACATCGGCGTGCACGCTGACATGACCATCCGGATCATGCATCTTTTGTGCAGTCTTCGTGGCGTCAAAGAGACTTTGCCAGTCGTCGTGCGAGATGTTGTTCAAGAACGACAATGTCGTTGCGCACTCTTCAGACTTGTAGTCGATTTGAATCCGCAAACCTTGAGTTAACCACATATCAGCATGCACCGTAAGCGTCTTGCTTTCGTTCTGTGCAGTAATGCCGTTCTTGGTACGGGTTATGGTCGTCATTGCGCCTACAAAGTAGTGCTGCAACATACGACCACTCTCCACTCGCCGTGCCCTTCCTCCCCTTTTTTTGCGTTTTCTTAAAAATGGGCCACCCTAAAAAGATATTCACCCCACACACGACTAATATGTTCGGTTCTCTGAAAAACAGTCGGCTAATTCTTTTAATGAAAATGGGTGTGTTTATATGTTAAAAAGCCAAGAAAAATATTCGACCTAGTTACATAGCACAAAGAAGGTATTTTTTGTAACGGAACCGGATTTTTTTCCGTGATTTCTGTTTTTCTTTCTCAGGTAGAAAGAAGATCGAAAAACAAGTTTAATTTATTTTCAACTTCTTCTTGCGCGAAATCTCAGTCTCAGCCCAGACGTTCTGGTTGAAATGGTCCTCTATACACAACAAACTGCCGACCAAGCGAATACGCAAACTACTTCGAATGGCCAGTCTACCGTCCAAAAAGTAACTGTTTGTTTCTTGATCATGAAGGCCAGAGAATTGCCGTGTCTTGCGATTGTACGTCGTCTCAAACCAACATTTCGGATGCGACGAGGATGTCATAAGAATATGACATCTGTCCCCACGCCATCGACACTGTGTGTATCCTTCAAGCGCACAACTGTTTACCTTGTCTGGCGACAATTCCATTGGCACAAAACCGCGCGTATTCGGTTTTTTTACAGGAGCTTGATGCCCTGGACCAGTCTCACACATCACCTCCAAATCATGTGCTTTGCGCTTCATTGATGTCCTACACAATATATGAAGATGATCCAGGTCACAAACAAGATGTTTTTCAAAAACAATGTAAGCCCAGATTCGGCTCTGCTTAGGGCTCCGCTTACGGCTCCGCTTACGGCTCCGCTTACGGCTCCGCTTAGCAATCGGGGAAGGGGGGGGACTTCTCGGTCTTTCCTTCTTCATAGTCTTCTTCAACAACAACGCTTTAATCCAGATGTGCAATCGGGACACGACACACATTCCGTCAACATGTCCATAACCAGAACTTGGTAAGTTGCGATTTGCTTCTGGTGGATTTTTTCTAATGATGTTGTGTTTTGCGAAGTTCGACGCAGTTTGGCAACTTGCGCTTCGATTCCGCGAATCGTCACCGCCATCGAGTTGACTTGACAAATCCTAAAAACACTGAATGAAACTAGAAACAATACACCCGGTACAATTGCAAATGCTTCGAAGGGTGCATTTGACACCTAAGCGGAACACCTAAGCGGAACAAAAAGCAAGGAAAAAGAAGTCTGTGCCGAAGTCAACCAGGCTTTACACCCCCCCCCACCGAGGGTTAATTCGCACTTTGAATAGTTTTTTATTCTCTGAGAAAAGACTTAAGAAACACAAAATGACTTCGTCTATTTTAGTGCGTAAATTGACAAGCATCGCCAAATAAGCAATGACCCTTAGCGAAATGCCTGCACGGGGCTGATCGTTTCGTTTGTGGTCTAGAGTAAAAAGGCCCAGCTGGCATGGAAGCCCCACTGAACCACTTGTTTGGGCGCACGTCTGGAGGATATGGACTTGGAACTGTGATGCTTGCGTGCTTAAAGTCACAGAGGTCACCACGCTCACAATAACCAAGCAGATAATGCTTGCAATTCTGGTGGTCCCCCGCTTTGCCACTGTGCGCGAAGCCACATGCATCACCAAGCCAACAATTGCCTTTGGCCCAGTGACGACATCGTCTCGGCATTGTTCACCTGGGTTCTTTGTTTTCCCTTCTTGGCTTTCTGATCTACTCCTCTTACCTCCGGTGCCGTCTACCAAAGGAAAAGTTTTTTTTTTGGGACACGGGTTTTTGGAAAAAGTCTGAGAACTTCTTCTTTCCCACATAACTTTATACCCTCTGTTTGGCAAGACATTTATTTAGACTTGATAAACACCGTTCGAACACTTTGTGGGTTCGAAAGAAATGTCAAGCATCCAATGGATGAGTCAGGCGCAATTTGTGATTCATTGTCTGAATGTGCACCAAGTGCACACTTGTTTCCTGGATAATAGGTCACGTGAATCCAATCCACCACCTGATTCATGAGGTGCTCCATGACCGCAAACATTGGAATAATCAACGGCGTCGCTGGACGGCCCAGGTGTCTTCCGCCACTGTACTTGTACTCGAAAGTTGACTCCTTTCCAGCCCAGTAGACAGGATGCATAATCTCAGCAGATTTGCGACCTAATTATCAATCAACGCATGCGGGGGCGGGGGGAAATCACCGTTGTTGGTTGAACGTTTGTTGTAGCAAAACGTAATATCCTCGTCGAGTAAGGATCCAATTTCTGTCATCAATGCATCGAATGACGCTGAATATGCATTTGGCTTCTCCAAAACCGCAATCGTTGATGTATGAGGTACCCACTGTTGAGAAACAGCAGTGCGCTGTGTCAGGCGAAATGTGAGTGATATGCGTTCGCCATCAGGTGCTTTCTTGGATGTGATGGCACGAACACCGTGCACATAAAGCGATTGAAAACCATGTCCCTGCATGACGTAGGCACTACCATGGGTCGTTACAACATTTATATTCACGAAATTGTTGTGCACCTAAAACATACCTCCATAAAACAACAAGCCTGGGGGGGTACCTTGACAGCTTCGTGACTTGGAGTCGACGCATCAGCACCTTTCGCATCAACCTAACACTCCTGAAAAAACAGCCTTGATAAAAAAAAACCTTTGTAGCTACATCCTCTACATCATTCGTCTGGCTATCACTCGAGGCGTCCACATCTTCCAGTTTGCGCTTCAACATGCACCTACAACATGCCCCTACAATATGGACACAGATAAACGTGGGCAGAGACAAATGAAGACTGTACCATTTGCCTTATGCTACTCCATATGGCACAATGACTCGAAAGAATTTTTTAAAAACTATTTAACTCTTTTTCTCTTTGCACATCTTCTGTTTCTTATCTCCCTCATCTTTTCTCTTCATTTGGGACGCATTTTATTACACAGGTGACGATGGACTTAAACAGGCGAGTCTGCACTTCGCGATGGACTGCCTGGCTGAGTCTGCATACTACGAGACCGGATAGGTGTACGTGAGCGACTACGCGAAGCACTTTTCGAGGAGGATGGACTTCGGGACCGATTGCGCCGTGTGCTCGTACTCAATGATAGTTGCTTACTGCATGGTGGAGGAGGTAAGACAGGGAAAATCTTGCTAACTCGTTCAGCCAAAGCCTCTGCATCCAGTTGGACATGCTCTTCGTCCAATGGCCCAACGGCAAGTAACACTTCGGCGATGTTAGCACGTCGACTCGAAATTCGCTTCGCATCATCGTTGATGTCTGGAATGTTGCGATCGCTCTCCAAGATGGCATCCACGATGTCATCGGTGTAGTGATCAATCATAATCTGCTTGTTCTCGTACTGCATCCAAATATCATTGAGTATCTCCCGTACTTGCTCATTCATTTTGCCTACATTGTATCTTAATCTTGCCTCTTTCTTGTGGCCCACCACTTCTCCTCCCTGCTCACTTCCCACTGCCCACTTTTCCCTGCCCACTTTTCCCCTGTGCATATCTCGACAAACGTTTTTTTCCACATCCATGCACGCTTACCCTGATTCAGTAAGTGATCCCTTTCCATCCCTAATAATCTCCATCCCTAATAATCTCAACGTCTTTTTCTTTAAGATCCAAGATCGTTTTAATGGTAGACAGCTTCTGTGACATATTCAACAATGTCCACAGTCTCGGGAGCAAAGTCATTGTGAGGTGACAAGATGCCACTTGGTTTCGACATCGGCAACAGTGTCATGAGATGGTTGCTGATGAAATGGTGATGTAGTGCAAAAGGTGCTTTCATTCGACCAATCGCCTCGTCATAGATACTTTCAGGCTGTTCGTAGCTCGCAAGCAGCAGTGCAGCTGTTTCTGGCACCACATGCAGCACGATGAGCTGATCACATGGTCGACCCTGCTTGAACCACTCACGTTTTCGCTCTTCACTCCAGGTCGCTTGATTCGCATACGAGGAACTATCACACAGCTCTTTGTAGAGGGCGTTATATGGATCCAGGTAGAGATGACGATGAACCGATCGAGGTGATGTATGGTACGATTTGGTTTTGCACGGAGATGTTGTTTGATTCACATGATCCCAGCCGTGGGTCCATGGCAAAGCAGTAAACAATACCGCTGGATACTCATGAGAATAGGGCATTCGTTCTGGAATCATCGCCATTTGTGATATCCAAGCTCGCAGATACTTGTACGCCTGCATCGAAAGCAATCGATTGTGGAGCAGAAATAGCTGAGAAGATCCACGAATGATGTTTTGATCGTGAAATAGCGGCTTTTTGAATCGCCCCAGATATTCAGCAACCGGCAACACGTAGGCATCGTAAACGCGGAACTCTTGAATTTGCAATAGCATAGATTCCGTCAAACGATGCTCCATAACCTATTTCAGTTTGTAAGAAAAATACAAAAACAACTTTGAAATACCTCAAGTCCGAAGTTCGCCCATGGCTTGTTGCTCATTGCTTCCTTGTAAACTTGATCTTTGACATCAGCTATCTTTTTACTTGCGTGATCATCTAAGGTGGCAGATTTACGTTTCGTCGTCGTTGCTGATGTCGTCGTCGTCGTTGTTGATGTGACCGATGTAGCCGATGTGGCCGTTGCTGATGTGACCGATGTGGCCGTTGCTGATGTGGCCGGGGAGTTGCGAAAAAGAGCACGTGGACGAAGCTTACGCTGAGGAAGGTGACAGTTTGGAAAATCAAGTACAGGACTGCTTGTGACGGATGGACCGTCGGGTAAACGTGTGGGAAGAGCTTCGAGATGAAAATCATCACTCTTTTCCTCGGTGATTGGACTCAGTGGACTCGACAGAGCCATCGGTCTTGCAGGTGAGACATTTGTCCAAAATTCAGGCACCGTGAAGCTGATTGATCTCTGTGGACCTAATCACGTGTCAGTTTCAAAACAAGCAACATGCAAACACCTTTTGATGGAGATTCGAATTCAGCCATCGCCTGAATGTTTTTGTTTTCAAGTGTCCTCAACTAAAAATTTTTGTGTCCAACCCCCCCCCCCCCCCCC
>Ga0207676_10002924_pt1 | contig 12175 bp, 6 predicted proteins | sample KBSSwiS72_FD_184307 | JGI IMG/M metagenome (GOLD analysis project Ga0207676, IMG submission 184307) | Switchgrass rhizosphere microbial communities from Kellogg Biological Station, Michigan, USA - KBS Switchgrass S7-2 (SPAdes) (version 2) | ecosystem: Host-associated > Plants > Roots >... | reverse complement strand
AAGGCTTGCTGCTTGATGAGCGGGCGGGGATCAACGCGATGCGCCGCGCGACTGCTGTGCGCGGTCGCGGTGTCGGCGCTCGCTCCTGGATTGGCTGCGGCGCAGACCGCGCCCGCGCCACCGCCTCCTGCGCCTTCCGTTCCGGGCGAGCTCGATCCGAGCGCACCCTTGGATCCGATGCCCGACCTCGGCGTCGCCTGGCCCGACCTCAATGCGGGCGATGTCACTCCGGCAGCGCCAATTGCGCCGTCGAACGACAAGAAGCCGCAGCAGCAGCAGGCGGCGAACGGCACTGGGGACATCCGCTACACGGTGCAAGTCGAAGGTCTTGGCCCAATCGGTGGTTCCGACGATCTGTTGCGCGCATTTCGCCAGCAGTCCGCGCTGGAAGCGGAGCGCAAGCATCCTGCGAACGCGGCACAGATCGGCCGCCGCGCGAGTGCCGACGCCGACCTGCTCGAAGAGCTGCTGCGCAGCCAGGGATATTACGACGCCGATGTCGAGCCGCGAACGGACAAGAGCGCGAACCAACTTCGCGTCGTCCTCGCGGCCGAGCCGGGGCAGCAATATCGCTTCGCGACCGTCGAACTTCCCGGTCTCGAGGGGGCCGGCGTGGAAGCTTCGCGGCTGCGAGAGACGTTCGCGGTCAAGGCCGGCGACCCTGTCATTGCCGAGGATGTGATTGCTGCAGGCCTCGCGTTGACGCAGGCGCTCGGCGAGGAAGGCTTCGCAAGCGCGAAAATCGGTGACCAGGACATCGAGGTCAATCACCAGACACACCTTGCGACCTTGGTCTTGCCGGTTGAACCGGGACCTGTCGCTCGTTTCGGAGTGATCCGAGTCAGCGGGCAACCACCCTTCAGCGCGCGCCATCTCGCGACGATCGCGCGGTTCAGGCCGGGCGACCCGTTCAAGCGGTCGGAGGTCGATGATCTCAGGCGAGCGCTGATCGCGACGACCCTGGTCGCCAGTGCCGATATCCAGGTGGTGCCGGTACAGGGCGGGAAAACTGTCGACCTCGAGGTCCGTCTCGAGCCGGCTCCCTCGCACACCATTGCCGGCGAGCTTGGCTATGGCACGGGGCAGGGCGTTCGTGTCGAGGCGAGCTGGACCGACCGGAACTTCGTCAATCCCGAAGGTGCGCTCACTTTGAGGGGCATCGCCGGTACGACCGAGCAGCTGCTCGGCGCCCAGTTCCGCCGGTCCAATTTCATGAAGCGCGACCAAACTCTGAACGTACTGCTTTCGGCGTCGCACCAGAAGTTCGACGCCTACACCGCCAAGACGATCGATCTTGCGGCCAACATCGAACGGTTGAGCAATTTCATCTGGCAGAAGACCTGGACCTGGTCCTACGGCGGCGAGTGGCTTGCGACCGACGAGCGCGGCGCCTTCAGCAGCGCCGGCGTCAAGGACACTCGGACCTTTCTGATCGTCGCCGCGCCATTGAGCCTCGGCTACGACGGCAGCGACAGCCTGCTCGATCCGACGCGCGGCTTCCGGCTCGCCGGACGGCTCAGCCCCGAGCTCTCATCCCACGGGGGCCAGTTCCTCTATGCTCGCGCGCAATTCGACGCGAGCGCCTATCATCCTTTGTCCAGCAGCGTTGTCGCTGCGGGGCGGGTGCGGCTCGGCACGATCATCGGCGCCGGCGTTTTTGACCTCGCGCCGTCACGCCGTTTTTATTCGGGTGGGGGCGGGTCGGTGCGCGGCTACGGCTACCAGCAGCTCGGACCCAAGGACCAGGAAGGCGATCCCATGGGTGGTCGGGGTCTCGCGGAGTTCGGCCTCGAAACGCGCATCCGGCTGAAGCAGTTCGGCGGCAATTTTGGGATCGTACCCTTCTTCGACGGAGGTTCGCTTACAGCCAAAGCCGTGCCGGACTTCAAGGACTGGCGCTTCGCGGCGGGCGTGGGCATCCGATACTATTCCAGCTTCGGCCCAATCCGCGTCGATTTCGGAGTTCCGCTCAACCGTCAAAAGGGTGACGGACCCTTCGCGGTGACGGTCTCGCTCGGACAGGCCTTCTGATGTCGGACGTGGTCGTCGATGCCCGGACCGGTCTGCCGCTCGAGCTTCGGCGACCGAGGCACGACTGGGGAAGGCGGCTCCTCAATGAGCTGTTCGCGCTGTTCATCGCTTTGTTGTTCCTTCTTGCGGGCCTCATCGTCCTTCTCGACAGCGCGCCCGGTCATCGCTGGATCATCGACCGGATTGCCGGCATCGAAACCGCATCGGGTCTCCGGATCCGCATCGGCCGCATTGATGGATCGATCTTCGGCAAGTCCCAGCTTCGAAACGTCAGCGTCGCCGATAGCCGTGGGGTCTTCCTGACCTCGCCCAATATCAAGCTCGACTGGACGCCCGGTTCCTGGCTCGAGAACAAGCTTTATGTCGACAGCCTGACCGCCGAACGTGTCACGCTCATCCGCCTCCCCAAGCTGAAGCCAAGCGCCAGTAAGGGGCCGATCCTGCCCGGCTACGATATCCATGTCGGCGAGCTTCGAATTGACCGGCTCGACATCGGGCCGCAGGTCGGCGGAAAGGCGCGAAGCGGCAGCGTTCGCGGAAAGGCCGACGTTCGCCGCGGCCGTGCGCTGGTCGAGCTGCAGGCATTGGTCAACGACGGCGGCGACCGCATCGCCTTCCATCTCGATGCCGAGCCCGATCGCAACAAGTTCGACGTAGGCGCACGCGTGATCTCGCCGGCCGACGGCCTGATCCCTGCAGTGATCGGCACGAAACGATCGGTCAATCTGGTGATCGGAGGGAAGGGGAGCTGGACGCGCTGGCGCGGGTCGGCGGCGCTCGATCTTTCGAACCGTCCGACCGCCCGGCTCGCGCTCGGCGTCGACCAGGGTCGCTACCGCCTGCAGGGCCGGTGGGCGCCTTCCCAATTCCTGACCGGCAAGCTGCAGCGCCTGACCGTTCCGATGGTGACGATCCAGGGAGACGCAACCCTGAAGGATCGCCAGCTCGAGGGGCAGCTTAGAGCTGCCTCGCCCGAGCTTCGTGCGGTAGCCAAGGGCACGCTCGATCTCGCTCAGAACCGCTATCGGCATATGCGGCTCGGTATCGATCTATTGAAGCCGCCCGCCCTCTTCCCGAACATGACTGGCAAGAATGTTCGGATGGTCTGGACCCTCGACGGCCCGTTCGCCACGGCCGATTACTCGTACCGCCTGACTTCTGACTATGTTCAGTTCGAAAATAACGGATTTGAGGGGCTCCACGCCGAGGGGCGTGGCCGCCTCACTCCCTGGCCGATGCGCGTTCCGATCCGGCTGGCCGCGAAGGCGATCACGGGCATCGGCGAGGTTGCCGGAGCAATGCTCGCGAACCCGGTGATCGAAGGCTGGCTCAGCATCACGCCCAAGCTGGTGAGCGGCAAGGACCTGAAGCTCACGAGCGCGAAGTGGAACGGCAAGCTCTCGTTATTGATCGACCTGGTTCGTGGGCGCTTCGACGTGCTCCTGTCGGGATCGATGCAGCGGTATCTGATCCCTGGGCTCGGCATCGTCGACGTCGTTACCGACCTCCACGTCGAGCCCGGCCCGGGCAACAAGGGCAGCCACGTGGTCGGCACCGCGAAGGCATGGGTCCGCCGCCTCGACAACAGTTTCTTCAGGGAGCTGACCGGCGGACTCCCTTCGCTGACGACAAACCTCGAACGGGGGAATGACGGCATCGTCCATTTCACGGGACTTCAGCTTTATTCTCCCAGGCTCAGGCTTTCGGGGGCAGGGGATCGGCTGAAGGACGGCACCTTCCACATTGCGGCGGCTGGCCGGCAATCGAAATACGGGCCTCTTAAGCTGGTGCTCGACGGTCATATCGAGCGGCCCAAGCTCGATATCTTCCTCGACCGCCCGAACGAGGCGCTCGGCATCACGGGCATGCGGCTCGCCCTCGATCCTATTCCCGCGGGCTACAATTACCGCGCCAGCGGCGGATCGCGGCTCGGCCCGTTCACAAGCAACGGACAGATCCTGCTGCCGGCGAGTGCGCCGACCGTAATTGCGATCGCTGCGCTCGATGCCGGTGGAGCGCATGCGAGCGGCGACCTCACCTCGCTCCCCGGCGGGTTCCGCGGCCGGCTCACGCTTGCGAATGGAACGCTCGCTGGCACCCTCGACTTCTCGCCCGCCGGGCAGAACCAGCGCATCGACGCGCATGTCACTGCCAACAATGCGACGTTCCGGGACGCGATCTCCGTACGTACCGGTCGGGCGGATGGGATCATCATCCTCGCCGATGACCGGACGACGATCGAGGGGAGTGTGGATGCGCGCGGCATTTCGTCGGGCGCGGTCACGCTCGCGCGGCTCACGGCGAATGCGAGGCTCGTCAATGGATCAGGGCAGGTTCGCGCCGCTTTCGCCGGCCGCCGGGGCGCGGCGTTCGCTTTCTCGACACTGGCGAATATCGAGCCGAACACGATACGCCTGACCGGAAACGGCCGCATCGAACGCGAGCCGCTGGTTCTCAACCAGGCCGCGGTTTTGACGCGCTCGGGCGACGGCTGGGCATTGGCGCCGACCAGCATCAGCTTCGCGGGCGGCAATGCCACGGTTTCGGGCCGCAGCGGCTCGGCGCCCGAGGTCCATGCGCAGCTCGGCAGCATGCCGCTGCAGGTGCTCGACATCTTCTGGCCCAATCTCGACCTGTCCGGTTCGGCGACAGGGCGGGTCGATTATGCGTGGAAGAGTAACCGCAGCGGCCGACTCGACCTCAAGGTCCGCGGCCTAAGCCGCGCCGGCCTGGTCCTCGCCTCCAAGCCGATCGACGTCGGCATCGCAGCCATCGTCAATGGTAACCAGGCCGGCTTGCGCGCAGTCGCCGCAAGCAACGGCGGCATCGTCGGCCGCGCCCAGGCGCGCTTCGCACCGCTCGGCGCCGGTCCGCTCGTCGCCGAGCTGATGAACGCACCGCTCTTCGCCCAGCTGCGCTACTCCGGACCCGCAGACACGCTCTGGCGGCTGACCGGCAGCGAGGTCATCGACATGTCTGGTCCGCTTGCCGTGGGCGCCGACATCCGCGGCCGCCTCGCTGATCCGCAGATCCGCGGTTCGCTAAGGACTGCCAACGGGCGGATCGAAAGCCAGGTCACCGGCATGGTCATCGACCACGTGGTCAGCCAGGCGAGCTTTTCTGGACCACAACTCATCTTCAGCCAGATTACGGGCCAGACCACCGGAGGCGGCAGCGTCTCGGGCAACGGCAACGTCACCTTCTCGGGCGGCAAGGCGCTGATGAACCTGTCGTTCAACGCCAGCCAGGCGCTGCTCCTCAACCGCGACGACGTCGCCGCGCGGGTGACCGGACCACTCCAGCTGCGGTCGGACGCTAAGGGAGGCATAATCTCCGGCGACCTCCGCCTCAACAAGGGGCGCTTCCAGCTTGGCCGCGCCAGCACCGCGTCCGCGGTCCCTCAGCTCAACGTGCGTGAGACAGGCCTCGACGAAGAGGACGTCATCGAGCCCGCGCAGCTTCATCCCTGGAAGCTCGACCTGAAGCTTGTTGGCAGCGACCTCCAGGTCACCGGACTTGGAATCAACAGCCGCTGGACTACCAATCTCCAGATCGGCGGGCTCGCCGACGCGCCGCGCTTCGCCGGCCGCGCCGACCTCGTGCAGGGGAATTACGATTTTGCCGGTCGCATATTCCGCCTCGACCGCGGCGTCATCCGCTTCCGCAACGAGAGTCCGGTCGACCCGTTGCTCGACATTCACGCCGAGGCTGCAGTGCAAGGCCTCAGCGCAACCGTGACCGTCGGCGGAACCGGCCTCAAGCCGGAGATCACCTTCGCGAGCAGCCCGCCGATGCCGCAGGACGAGCTCCTTTCGCGCATCCTGTTCGGAACCTCGATCACCAACTTGTCGGCTCCCGAAGCGCTCCAGCTCGCCTCCGCGGTGGCGGCCCTCCAGGCCGGGAGCGGCAGCCTCGACCCGATCAACGCGCTGCGCAAGGCTGTTGGTCTCGACCGCCTGCGCATCGTCCCTGCCGACGTCGCCACCGGCCAGAAGACCGCAATCGCGGCCGGCAAGTACATCACACGCAAATTGTTCGTCGAAGTGGTGACCGATGGCGCCGGCTACTCGGCCACTCAGGTCGAATATCAGATGACGAGATGGCTATCGTTGCTCTCGACCGTCTCGACGATCGGCCGGACGAGCGCGAGCGTGCGCATCAGCAAGGATTACTAGTTAAGCGTCGCGACGAGTTTGCCGCGGACCCTTGACCCGGCTTACGCCTTCTTTTCTACCGTTCCGGCCAAGACCCGGACCCGCTCCGGGCGCCGGGGAGGGGAGCCCGCCAAAGATGAAGAACTGGAACGTCCGCAAAGCCGTCATCGCTCGCGAGGCAATGCCCGAGGAGCACCGGCTCAGGCAGTCGCTGTCCTGGCCGCACCTGGTCGCTTTGGGCGTCGGCGCGATCGTCGGCACCGGAATCCTGACCCTCATCGGCGTCGGCGCGGGCAAGGCGGGTCCGGCGGTGATCCTCTCTTTTGCCATTGCCGGTGTCATCTGCGCTTGCGCCGCGCTCGCCTACGCCGAGGTCGCGACGATGATCCCGGCATCGGGTTCGGCCTACACTTACTCCTACGTCGTGTTCGGCGAGTTGATCGCCTGGATGATCGGCGTTGCGCTGATCCTCGAATATACGCTCGTCGTCAGCGCCGTCGCCGTCGGCTGGTCCGGCTACGCTGCGGGCTTCCTCAAATCGATCGGCATGGGGCTGCCCGACGCCCTCATCCAGGGGCCGGAGCTTGGCGGGGTGATCAACCTGCCCGCGATCTTCATCATCTGGGTCGTCGCCGGCCTGCTTTCCACCGGGACCCGCGAAAGCGCGACGTTCAACGCCGTCCTCGTCGTCATCAAGATGCTTGCGCTCGCACTGTTCATCGCGGTCGCACTGCCGGTGTTCGATGCTTCCCACTTCCACCCGTTCATGCCCTATGGCTTCCCGCGCAGCGGTCCGTCCGGGAGCGAGGTCGGCGTGATGGCCGCCGCGGCAATCATCTTCTTCGCATTCTATGGCTTCGATGCGATCGCAACCGCTGCCGAGGAAGCCAAGAATCCCGGCCGCGATCTTGCAATCGGCATTGTCGGCTCGATGCTTGTCTGCGTCTTCATCTACATGCTGGTCGCTGCGGCAGCCATTGGCGCAGTGGCCTATACGGGCTTTGCCAACAGCGCTGAACCGCTCGCGCTCATCCTGCGCGAGATCGGCAAGCCATGGGCAGCACGCATCCTCGGCGCGTCGGCGGTTATCGCGCTCCCGACCGTGATCCTCGCCTTCTTCTATGGGCAGAGCCGCATCTTCTTCACCGTCGCCCGCGACGGGCTCCTGCCGAGCAGTCTCGCCCGCGTTTCGGCCCGCGGCACGCCGGTGAGAATTACCGTGTTCACAGCGTTTGTGACCTCGATTTTCGCCGGCCTCATTCCGCTTGCAAGCATTGCCGCGCTCGCCAATGCCGGCACGCTCGCGGCCTTCATTGCAGTGTGCGCGGCAATGCTCGTGCTGCGACGGCGCGAACCTGATACCGAGCGCAAGTTTCGAGCGCCCGCGGCGACGGTCGTTGCCTGGGTCGGCATCCTCGGCTGCCTCTACCTGTTCATCAGCCTGCCGAACCGAACCCAGATCTTCTTCGTCGGCGCTCAGGTGATCGGCCTCGTGCTCTACGGAATCTACGGCAGCCGCGCCGCAGAGCATGCACGCAACGGCGGCCGTACCTGACGCGTCAGCGGCCCATTCGCCGCGTCGCCGCTTCAGGAACATCGTCGGTGGCTCCGCGGGTAACCTCGTCGAGTGGTTCGACTGGTACGTCTATTCGGCCTTCGCTCTCTATTTCGCGCCGGTCTTCTTTCCGAAGGGCGACGCGACAGCCCAGCTGCTGAACACGGCGGCGATCTTCGCGGTCGGTTTCGTCATGCGCCCGATCGGTGCCTGGGCGATGGGCGTGTACGCCGACCAACGCGGACGCAAGGCCGGCCTGATGCTGTCAGTGTCGCTGATGTGCGTTGGCTCGCTGCTGATCGCCGTTGCTCCGGGCTATGCACGTGCTGGGATGCTTTCACCTGCCATCCTCGTAACGGCGCGAATCATCCAGGGCCTCAGCCTCGGCGGCGAATATGGATCAAGCGCGACCTATCTCTCCGAGATGGCCAATCGCGAGCGACGCGGCTTCTGGTCGAGCTTTCAGTACGTCACGATCATCGGAGGTCAGCTCACCGCGCTCGCGCTGCTCGTCGTCCTTCAGGCGACGATCGGCGAGGTGGCAATGCAGGCATGGGGCTGGCGCGTGGGGTTCGCAGCGGGCGCCGTGCTCGCGATCGTCGTCTATTTTATCCGACGTCGCCTCGACGAGACTTTAAGCTACGAAAATGTCGCGGCGCGTCCCGATCGCAGGCGCTCGACTATCGGCACCTTGTTTCGCGAACACCCGCGCGAAGCGCTGCTTGTAATCGCGCTGACCGCCGGCGGCACCGCCGCATTCTATGCCTACACCATTTACCTTCAGAAGTTCCTGGCGAACACGAGCGGCTTCGACCGGGCGACGGCATCGCGCATCATGACCGTTGCGCTGACGGCGATGCTGGTGTTGCAACCGATCGCCGGCCGCATTTCCGACGCAGTGGGTCGCAAGCCGATGATGATCTTCTTCGGCACCGGTGCGACCCTGTTCACCTATCCGATCTTCGTCGCGCTCGAGCGGACGCATGACATCCCGGCTGCATTCTTCCTGGTCATGGCGACCCTGGTGATCGTCACGGGCTACACGTCGATCAACGCGATCATCAAAGCCGAAATGTTCCCCGCCGACATCCGCGCGCTCGGCGTCGCACTCCCCTACGCGATCGCCAACGCGCTGTTTGGCGGCACCGCGGAATATATCGCCTTGTGGTTCAAGGATGCCGGGCACGAGCGCTGGTTCTACGTTTACATCTCCGCGCTCGCTGCTCTCTCGCTCATTGCCTATGTCCGGATGCGGGAGACCAGGAACACCAGCCGGATCGAGGAGGATTGATGGCGGCCGCAGCGGCTGGCGAAAGGCGCCGGTCCATCATTCCGATGTTCGTCGCCGTGCTGCTGATCCCGGCAGTGCTCGGCAGCTCCCTCACGATCTTCAACGACGGTGACGTCAGCTGGCACATTGCGACGGGCCTGTGGATCCTCGACCACCACGCCATCCCGCAAACGGACCCCTTCTCCTTCACCTGGGCGGGCAAGCCTTGGGTTCCGATCGAATGGCTGTCAGAAGTCCTCTATGCGTCGGCCTATCGGCTCGCTCGGTACAGCGGCATCGCCGCATTGGTGACCGCGGCGCTGATCGCGCTGCATGCGGTCGTCTATTTCAACGCCAGGCGGTGGATTTCCGCGGCTCTACTCCCGATCGTGGCGATGGATTTTGCGGTGATCCCGATGCTCTCCGCTCGTCCTCACGTGCTGACCTGGCCCCTCCTCGCCTTCTGGACGTGGGTGATGCTCCGGGCACGGCAGAAGGACCGGGCACCTCCGCTCGCCGCGGCGCTGTTGATGTCGGTATGGGCGAACCTTCACGGCGGGTTCGTGTTCGGCCTCGGGATTGCTGCCGCGTTCGGTCTTGAGGCGCTCGTTTCGTCTGCCGACAAGGGGCGAGCATTGCGTCAGTGGCTGTTATTCGGCCTTGCCTGTGCCGCGGCGGTATTCATCAATGGCAACGGCGTTGAAGGGGTGTTCCATCCGTTCCGGTTCACGCAGCTCAAGATGCTGCCGCTGATCGACGAGTGGAAGCCGTCCAACCCGCAGATCACTCCATTCTTCTTCGGCCTGCTGGTCATCGTCCTGGGGCTGATCGCCTGGAGACGGCCGCGGCTCCCGTTGGTCCGATGGCTTCTTCTCGCTGCAATGCTCGCTCTCGCGCTGCTGCAGGTGCGGCACCAGGCGATGTTCGCAATCCTTACCGCGATGTTGCTTCCGCAGGGGTTCGGCCAGGCATCAAAACACCCGATTAGCCAGCCGGAAGCCTGGGTCACGGCGGCGATGGGCGTACTGCTCGTGTGCGTGCGCGCAGTCATGCCGTTGACCCCGTCCGAGAGCGAAACAAATCCCTGGAAATTGATCGCCGCAGTGCCGCCGCAGCTGCGCTCCCAGCCAGTGCTCAATGGATATTCCATGGGCGGACCGCTGATCCTGTCCGGAATCCGGCCTTATGTGGATGGCCGTGGAGACATGTATGGCGACGAGCTGGTCCTTGGCTTTTCGCGAATCATGCAGGGCGATGCGAGTGCGTTTGCCGATGCGGTCCAGCGCTGGAACATCCGCTGGGCAATCGTCCCGAACGACAGCAAGCGGATCATCGCGTTGCTGGATCGAGCGCCGGGCTGGCGCCGGATCCGCCAGGACAGCGTTGGCGCAATCTACGTTCGTGAGGGCGGCGGCTAGTGCCGGATGAATCCTTCCAGCTGGTCGCGCAGCTCTGCAAGGTCGGCGCGCCCCCAGCGATCGTCGTTCTTCACGGTCTTTCCAAGATAGGTGGGCGGCGTCCAGTCGCTGGTGTTGGCAACCGTCGGTCGCGCTTCTGCAAGCATCTCGACGTTGAACGGCTCCTGAAAGCGTAGGCCCACCTGGTCGCCGACAGCCCACTCGACAATTGCTGAAACGGATATTGCTTCGCTGAGCTCGAACAGAGGCGTGGCCCCGACCCGCACCTTGGCATTCGTTTCGATCATTGCTCCCGTGCTCGAGATATTGCGAACGCGCACCGGGTCGCTTTGGTAATCGTGATGAAGCGTGCCGTTCCAGATCAAGGGGTGGCGGGGCGCCGCCCGTTGTTCGTCATGCGGGTCCTCGACCGCCTGCCTTGGAGCGGGCTGTTCGGACTGCGGGAAGCTGATGTGAGGGAAGGTGCGCTCGATGACATGTCGAAGCACAGTGGCGACCTGATCCGAGGGCCAGTCGAGGCGCGTTTCGTGAGCAAATTCCAACCCCACGCGCGGCTCGCGGATCCAGCGGACTGCGCATTCGATCGTCCCGTGATTGCCGAGGTGAAGTTCGACGCGGTCCCACAGCAATGGCCTGAACCGGCCGGCAACCATGGCGCCGCCGCCCGAGAGATTGATCAGCTCGACATCCACGTCGCGGCCGTTGTGCGTGATGCGCGCGCGTTCGTCGGTCAGCCGGTGCCGGTCCTCGCCCCGATTGTTGCTTGAGCGGCTGGCCTCGCGCGGGACGGCCACACTTTGCAGCGTGTCGGCCTTGGCACCTTTGGGCTTCTTGGACTTGAGCAGGGATTCCTCGGTAGCGCTTGCGCCGCCGTAGATTTTTGCCCTGATATTCATTGCTAACTCCGTGCGCACTCGCGGGTTAGCAGCTCATGCCCCAGCCTTGGTTACGGAATCGTGCACTGATTTTGGTGAATTTGCGATGCCGATGGGGGGAATGGGAAGGTGGGAGGGTTCCCCCCATCGGCGTCTCGAAAGATAGATGTTACCGCAAAATTAACTGGAATAATACATGTCGAATTCGACCGGGCTCGGCGTCGTTTCCCATCGCATCACCTCTTCCCACTTGAGGTCGATGTAGCTGTCGATCTGGTCGTCGCTGAACACGTCGCCGCGCGTCAGGAACGCACGGTCATTCTGCAGGCTGACGAGTGCTTCGCGCAGAGAACCGCAGACGGTCGGGACATTGACCAGCTCCTGGGGTGGCAGGTCATAGAGGTTCTTGTCCATCGGATCGCCCGGATGGATCCGGTTCTGGATGCCGTCGAGGCCGGCCATCAGCAGCGCGGAGTAAGCGAGGTAGGGATTGGCCATCGCGTCGGGGAAACGGAACTCGACACGCTTTGACTTCTCGCCGGCGCCGTAGGGAATTCGGCATGAAGCGGACCGGTTGCGGCTCGAATAAGCGAGCAGCACGGGCGCTTCGAAGCCCGGAACCAGGCGCTTGTAGCTGTTGGTTGTCGGGTTGGTGAACGCGTTGAGCGCGCGAGCGTGCTTGATGACGCCGCCAATGAAATAGAGCGCGGTCTCGCTGAGGCCGGCATAGCCATTGCCAGCGAAGAGCGGCTTGCCACCCTTCCAAATCGACATGTGGGTGTGCATGCCGGACCCATTATCCTTCGCGATGGGCTTGGGCATGAAGGTTGCAGTCTTGCCGTAGGCATGGGCGACCATGTGCACGACATATT
>Ga0207676_10002922_pt1 | contig 12179 bp, 8 predicted proteins | sample KBSSwiS72_FD_184307 | JGI IMG/M metagenome (GOLD analysis project Ga0207676, IMG submission 184307) | Switchgrass rhizosphere microbial communities from Kellogg Biological Station, Michigan, USA - KBS Switchgrass S7-2 (SPAdes) (version 2) | ecosystem: Host-associated > Plants > Roots >... | reverse complement strand
CTCGGCCCATTTCGGCTTGGCCGCGATCCAGGCGTCGTCGACCACGCCCTCCTCGAGCTCGGCCAGCCGCCAGCCTGCGTCGTGCGCCGCGCGGACGTGGTCGGAGAACATGTGGATGTGGCTCTCGATGGCGACGGGATCGCCGGGAGCCCGATCGAAGTGGGTCGGCACCCCGGACATCAGGAACCAGGGATGGAAGCCGACCAGCACGAAGCGGCCGTCGGGCGCGGCGAGGCGCGCGGCCTCGCGATAGACCGGGGCAAGCTCCGCCAGGTGTTCGTCGGCGAGCAGCATGGTCACCAGGTCGTAGGCCCCGCCAGCGGCGTCGACCGCAGCGACGTCGCCTTCCATGAGCCGATCGTAGACGCCCCGCTCGCCGGCTCGGGCGAGCATAGCGGGGGTGAAGTCGACGCCATCCACGGCGGCCACGCCTTGCGCCTTCAGCCAGGCGCCGCCGCGGCCCGTACCGCAGGCTAGGTCGAGGACCCGGCGCACGTTTCGCCAGTCAATGCTCGCCAGTCGCCCGAGCAGCCGCAGGTCCATCAGGTCGAGCACCGTCGCCTCATAGGTCTCCGCCCACGCGTCATAGCCCTCGCGGACCGCAAGCGTCGGATAGTGGCGGGCGTCGAAGCGGGAGAAGGCGACCATCGAGGCAGAATAGCCCGCTCAGCGGTCCTCCTGAAGCCAATCGGCCGAGCGCATTTCCTCCAGCCGCGAAGCCGTGCGCTCGAACTCGAAGGCGCCATCGCCGGCCGGATAGAGCTGGGCGGGCTGGGCTTCGGCCAGCACGATCAGACGGGCGTGGGCCTCGTAGAGGGCGTCGATCAGGATCACGAAGCGGCGGGCCTCTTCGCGGCGGGCCGGCGTCAGCTTCGGCACGTCGGCCAGGAACACCGTGTGGAAATGCTCGGCCAGCGCCAGATAGTCGTTAGGCCCCAGCGCGACCGAACAGAGGCTGGCAAAGGAGGCGCGCACGAGGCCGCCTGAGGCGTGCGGCAGGGTGATCTTGCGGCCCAGCACCTCGAGCGTTGCGCCGCTCTCCTCCTCGGGGCCCAGCATGTCGCGCCAGAGCGCCTCGAAGCCTCGTTGATTATCGGGGTCGTCGGGCGAGAACCAGGTCCCGGCCGCGCGCAGCCGATCGAGCCGATAGTCGTGGCCGCCCGCGACGCTCACGATCTCCAGGCGTGCCTTCAAGAGATCGATGAAGGGCAGGAAGAGCTGGCGGTTGATGCCGTCCTTGTAGAGCGTGTCCGGCGCGCGGTTCGACGTGGCGACCAGGGTCACGCCGCGGGCGAACAGGGCCTCGAACAGCCGGCCCAGGATCATCGCGTCGGCGATGTCGGTGACCTGGAATTCGTCGAAACAGAGCAGGCGTGCGCCGGCGGCGACAACGTCGGCGACCGGCGGGATCGGATCGTCACCCTTGTGCTGGCCGAACTTCGCCTTGCGCGCGGCCGCGTCGCCCTTGCGCCAGTCCCCGATCAGCCGGTGGATCTCGCCCATGAAGACGTGGAAGTGGGTGCGGCGCTTGCTCTCGACCGGCACGGTTTCGAAGAAGAGGTCCATCAGCATGGACTTGCCGCGGCCGACCGGTCCCCAGAGATATACCCCGCGCTGGCCCTCGGGCTTTCGGAACAGGGCCTTCAGCCGATTGCCGTTTTCGCTGCCGGCGAGGTCGGCTGACAGCCGCACCAACGCCGCCAGGCCAGGCGCCTGCGCCTTGTCCGGCCGGATCCTGCCGTCGGCGATGCGGGCGTCGAAGGCGGCTTGGAGCGCGGACGGCATGGACCTCCGCCTAACCGGCGCCGCCGCGATAGGCAAGGAACGGCGCCGGTCGCCCGGGGGTTGAAGACCAAGGGGGGAGGATAAGGAGGTCCCCTCATGGCCGACCGTAAGCGCAGCCTCGACGCCGAGCTCCGCCCAAAGGCGCCGCTGAGCGACAATCCGCAAGAAGACTGGGGCGAACCCGCCGAAGGCGCGGCCTATTCCGCCAACCATGCCCTGCGCGGCGCTAAGAGCAGCGCCGAGCGCAGCCAGGGCGCCAAGACCCGCAAGGCCACCAAGGACGCCATCAGTCGCCGCGCCTGATCACCCCATCGTCGGGATCACGAAAGCCGAGTCTTCCTGCATGCCTTCCGGCCAGCGGGCGGTGACGGTCTTCACCTTGGTGTAGAACTTCACACCTTCGACGCCGTGCTGGTTGGTGTCCCCGAAGGCGGAGCGCTTCCAGCCGCCGAAGGTGTGATAGGCGACCGGCACCGGGATCGGCACATTGATGCCGACCATGCCGACGTTGACGCGCGCCGCGAACTCGCGCGCGGCGCGGCCGTTGCGGGTGAAGATCGCAACGCCGTTGCCGTACTGGTGGTTGGACGGGAGCGCGAGCGCCTCCTCGAAGGTCTCCGCGCGGACGATCTGCAGCACCGGACCGAAGATCTCCTCCTGGTAGGTCCGCATCGTCGGCTTCACCTGGTCGAACAGGCTGGGACCGATGAAGAAGCCCTTCTCGTAGCCCTGCAGTTCGAAGCCGCGGCCGTCGACCACCAGCTCGGCGCCTTCGTCGACGCCCAACTGGATGTAGTCGCTGATCTTCTGGCGATGGGCGGCGGTGACCACGGGGCCGTAGTGGGCGGCCGCGTCGGTCGAGACGCCGACTCGTAGGCTCTCGATTTCGCCCAGCATCCGCTCGCGCAGCTCGTCGGCGGTCTTCTTGCCCACCGGCACGACCACCGGCAGGGCCATGCAGCGCTCGCCAGCCGAGCCGAAGGCGGCGCCGGAAAGGTCCTTCACCACCTGGTCGAGGTCGGCGTCGGGCAGGATGACGCCATGGTTCTTGGCGCCGCCCATCGCCTGGACCCGCTTCCCGTGCGCCGTGCCGCGCGCGTAGATGTACTGGGCGATATCCGACGAGCCCACGAAGCTCACCGCCTTGATGTCCGGATGGTCCAGGATGGCGTCGACCGCGACCTTGTCGCCGTGGACCACGTTGAGGACGCCCTTCGGCGCGCCGGCTTCCATCATCAGTTCGGCCAGGCGGACCGGGACGCTGGGGTCCTTCTCCGAGGGCTTCAGGATGAAGGTGTTGCCCACTGCGATGGCGATGCCGAACATCCACATCGGGATCATGGCGGGGAAGTTGAACGGGGTGATGCCCGCGGCCACGCCCAGCGGCTGGCGCATCGAATAGACGTCGATGCCGGGGCCCGCGCCCTCGGTGTATTCGCCCTTCAGCACGTGCGGGATGCCGCAGGCGAACTCGATGACCTCAAGGCCGCGCTGGATGTCGCCCTTGGAGTCGGCGATCACCTTGCCGTGCTCGGACGAGAGCATTTCGGCCAGCTCGTTCATGTTGGCTTCGACCAGGCGCTTGAAGTCGAACATGACCCGGGCGCGCCGCTGCGGATTGACCAGGGCCCAGACCTGCTGGGCGCGGACGGCCGACGCCACGGCCGCATCGAGTTCGGCGGCGGAGGCTAGCGCCACGCGGGCCTGCACCTCGCCGGTGTTGGGGTTGAATACGTCGCCGAAGCGGCCGGAGGTTCCTTGGACGGCTGCGCCGTCGATGAAGTGGGTGATGTCACGCATGAGCGGGGATTTAGACCCTTGGCGCGCGCTCGCCTAGCGCTTGCTCAACGGTTGCAGCGCAGCGCATCTTCCGTTCCATGACGGTTGCTTCGCCCGCCCAGACCCTGAGCCTTGCGCGGAGCCGCGACCACATTGTCGATGTGCTGATCGCCGAGCGGGCGCCGAACCTGGCCGCAAGCGCCGCCTGGCCCTTTCTGCGGCCTTTGCTCTACAGCTTCCTCGACTACGGCAAGGCAAGGCGCATGGCGGACGCCATCGCGCCTCTGCCTGGCCGCGCGGCGCTGGACTTTGTGTCCGACCTGCTGAGCGTGAAGGTGGCGGCGAGCGGATTGGAGCACCTGCCCCCAACCGGCCGGCTGATCGTGATCTGTAACCATCCAACCGGCATCGCCGACGGGGTCGCGGTCTATGACGCCCTGAGGGCGATCCGTCCCGACGCCTGCTTCTACGCCAACTCCGACGCCCACAGGATCGCAGCCCGGTTCGACGAGGTGCTGATCCCAGTGGAATGGGTCCAGGCCAAGCGCACGCGCGAACGGACCCGTGAGACGCTGATGCTGACCAAGGAGGCGTTGGAGGCCGAGCGCTGCCTGGTGATTTTCCCCGCCGGACGGCTGTCGCGGAAGCAGCCGGATGGGCTGCTCGCAGATCCGCCCTGGGCCTCCAGCGCGGTGTCGCTCGCGCGGAGGTATGACACCCCGATCTTGCCGCTGCATGTCGCCGGACCGTGGTCTGGCCTGTTCCACTTCTTCAACCGCTTCTCGACCGAGCTGCGCGACATCACCCTTTTCCACGAACTCCTGAACAAGCGGGGCCGGGCATTCAGCCTGACCTTGGGCGCGCCCGTCGCGCCCGACGCGCTGGAGGGCGAGGCGGCCGAAGCGTCACTGCGCCTGAAGCATTTCGTCGAGCGCGAGCTTGCCGGCCATCCCGGCCGGGTCTTCGCGTGATCCTGGCCGACGAGGCGGCGACGGTGCGGCTGGGCGAGGCGGTCGCCCGGGTGCTCGAAGCCGGAGACATGGTCTGCCTCTCAGGCCCGCTTGGGGCCGGCAAGTCGACACTGGCGCGCGCCCTGATCCGCGCCCTGACCACGCCCGACGAGGAGGTGCCCTCTCCGACCTTCACCCTGGTCCAGTTCTACGAGGGGCCGCGACTCAAGGTCGCCCACTTCGATCTCTATCGGCTCACCGACCCTGACGAGGCTTATGAGATCGGATTGGACGAAGCGCTGGATGAGGGCGCGGCTCTGATCGAGTGGCCGGAACGGCTCGAGGGTCGGCTTCAGGGGGACCGACTCGATATAGAGATCGGGCTGGTGGATGACGGTAGCGGGCGGCGCGTGCGGCTCACGCCTCATGGCGCCTGGGAAGGACGACGGATTGAGTTCTGAGCGTGAGGCGGAAAAGGCGGCGTTCCTGACGGCAGCGGGCCTGGGCGCGGCGCGGCGCGAACCGATGACCGGCGACGCCTCGACGCGCGCCTATGAGCGCCTGCACCTGCCCACGCGCAGCCTGATCTTCATGGACCAGCCGCCGGCGCTGGAGAGCGCGCCTTGCCCGCCCGACGCCACCCCGGCCGAGCGTGCGGCGGCGGGATACAACGCGCTGGCTCGGCTGGCCGCGGGACGGGTCGACGCCTTTGTCGCCACCGCCGGCTGGCTGCGCGAGCAGGGCCTTTCGGCCCCAGCGATCATCGCAGCAGACGCACCGCGCGGGCTGGCGGTGCTCGAAGACCTGGGCGACGACCTCTATGCGCGGTTGATCGCGGACGGCCAGGACGAGGCGCCGCTCTACGACGACGCGATCACCACGCTGGTGCGCATGCACGAGGTCGAGCCGCCGCCGGTGCTGGCCTACGATGGCGCGCGCTGGCCGCTGCTCACCTACGACGAGGTGGCGCTGAAGACCGGCGGCGAGATCATCCTGGAGTGGCTGCCCAAGCTGAAGCCTGAACTCGCCTTCGGTCCGGACGCCATCGCCGAGTGGGATGCCATCTGGGCTCCGATCCGGCGGCGCGGTGAAGCCGGCGCGAGCGTCTTCTGCCACCGCGACTACCATGCCGAGAACCTGGTATGGCTGCCGCAGCGCTCAGGGGCCGCGCGGGTCGGACTGCTGGATTTCCAGGATGCGCTGAAGGCGCACCCGGCCTGGGACATGTCCATGCTGCTGCATGACGCCCGCAAGGACGTTTCGATCGATGTTGAAGCGAGATCTCTGGCCCGCTACTTCGACCTCAAGCCGGAGGTGGATCGGGACCGGTTCCTGGCGGACTACCACGCCTTGGGCGCGCTGAACGTGGTGCGGATCCTAGGGATCTTCGCGAGGCTTGTGACGCGTGACGCGAAACCGCGCTACGCAGCCTTCATGCCAAGGCTCTGGGGCTACCTGGACCGCTGCCTCGCCGACCCCCAGATGGGCGCGCTGAAAGCCTGGATGGACGCCCACGTGCCGGTGGAGACGCGGACGTGACGGCAGGTCCCACGACCGCGATGGTGCTGGCGGCAGGGCTGGGCACGCGGATGCGGCCCCTCACCGACAAGCTTCCCAAAGCCCTGGTGACCGTGGCCGGCCGCACCCTGCTGGACCGCGTGTTGGACAAGCTGGCGCAGGCGGGCGTGGAGCGGGCGGTCGTGAACGTCCACCACTTCGCCGACCAGGTGGAGGCGCACCTGAAGACGCGCACGGATCTGGAGATCCTGATCTCCGACGAACGCGAGACGCTCCTGGATTCCGGGGGCGGCATCCAGCATGCGCGACCATTGCTGGGCGAGGACCCGATCCTCGTCGCCAATATCGACTCGCTATGGCTGGAGGGCGCGACGCCGGCGCTGGAGGGCCTGAAGCGGACCTGGAAGCCCGAAGTGATGGACTTGTTGCTGATGATTGTACGGCGCGGCCACGGCATCGGCTTCGAGGGGCCGCAGGGCTTCCTGATGGACGAGGCTGGGCGGTTGACCCATTCCGCCTCGCCCGAGGTGGTGACGCCCTTCGCCAACGTCGGGTTCGGGATCCTCAAGCCGCAGATCCTCGATGGCCAGGCCAGTCCGGCGTTTTCTATCGTTCCGATCTGGCATCGACTGCAGTCCGAGGGCCGCCTCTACGGCGCGCCGATGGATGCCTTCTGGATGCATGTGGGAGACCCCGCCGCACGCGACGAGGCCGAGGCGAGGCTGGTGTGACCCCGTTCTTCGAGCGACCGGGTCCGCGCTGGTTCAATATCCCGGCGCACCGGCCGTTCGCCCAGGACCTGGCGCTTGGGCTGCACGAGGCCCTGGCGCCGCTGGGCCCGGAGGCCCTGTCCCAAGCCATAGTACTGACGCCGACAAGGCGGGGCGCGCGCGCGCTCGCCGACGCATTCGTGACCGCTGCCGAGGGCCGCGCCGTGCTGCCGCCGCAGATGCGGCCGCTGGGCGACCTGGACGAGGGCGAGCCGCCATTCGAGCCGGGCGACCTGGCGCTCGATCTCCCAGCCGCCATCGATCCCCTGCGCAGACGCTTCGAGCTCACTCGAATGGTCGTGGAACTCGCTCACCTCGTGCCCGGCGGCGTGGGCAGCGCCAGCGCGGCGCTGGATCTTGCCGATGCCATCGGCGGCTTCTTCGACGGCCTGCAGATCGAAGAGGCGACCGTTGCTGGCGGCCTAGCGGGCCTCGTGGCTGGCGACCTTGCGGAGCACTGGGAGGTCTCGCGGGCGTTCCTGGAGCGGGCGCTGATCCTGTGGCCCGCACGCCTCGAGGGCCTGGGCGTCGTGGACGTGAGCGAGCGCCGGGTCCGGCTGTTGCGCCGGCTCGCCGAAGTGTGGACGACGGCCCCGCCGACGGGCGTGCTTGTGGCCGCGGGTTCAACCGGGACCGCGCCCGCCGCCCGCGACCTGCTGATCGCGATCGCCGCGGCGCCGCAGGGCGCGGTGGTGTTGCCTGGGCTGGACCAAGACCTGGACGACAAAGCCTGGGGCAAGGCCGACGTGCAGCACCCGCAAGGCGCCCTCAAGCGGCTGCTGGACACAGCCCGGATGGCAAGGTCGGAGGTGCAAACCTGGCCGGCCTCCAAGGCCGAGCGCCCGCACGAACGCTGGCGGCGTCGGATCGTCAACGAGGCGCTGAGGCCGGCGGAGGAGACGGCCGACTGGCTGCGCGTGATCGGCAAGCTCAAGGCCGAGCGCGAGGACGCCATAGCCGAGGGGCTGCGCGGCCTCTCCCTGGTGAGCGCTCGCACTGAGGAGGAGGCGGCGACGGCTGCGGCGCTGCTGCTGCGAGAGGCTCTGGAGACGCCGGACCGCACCGCCGCCCTGGTGACGCCGGACCTGGTGCTGGCGCGGCGCGTGACGGCCAAGCTGGCGCGCTGGGGCGTCGTTCCGGACTCTTCGGCCGGCGAGAGCCTGTCCGGATCGCGGTGCGGGATCCTGGCGGCCCTGGCGGCGCGCGCCGCCGTCGACCCCATCGATCCCGTCGTGCTGCTGGGGCTGCTCAAGCACCCGTTCTCGCGCCTGGGCGACGCCACGGCCTTCGAGCATTGGGCTCTGCGCGGTCCGCGTCGGCGCACCTGGGGCGAGATTCGCGAGCGCCTGCGTGAAAAGGCGCCCAGCGCCCTGCCGCTGGCGGCGCGGCTTGAGGCGATCGTGACGAACCTCGCCTGGCGCGGCGAAACCGACTCCCCCGCCCTGGCGGCGCGCCGGACGGTGGAGGCCATGGAGGCGGTGGCGGCCGACGCAGCGGGCGGCACCGGCGCGCTCTGGGCCGGCCATGGCGGCGAGGCCATGTCGCGCCTGCTGGGCGGCATGGTCGACGCAGGCGACCGGCTGCCCGACGTCTCACCCCGCCAGTTCGCGGACCTGCTGAAGCGGTTGATGGACGGCGAGACGATCCGCAGCGGCGGGGCCACGCATCCGCGCCTGCGTATCCTGGGCTCCATCGAGGCCCGGCTGGTGCGCGCCGACCGGCTGGTGGTGGCAGGCCTGGAAGAGGGCGTGTGGCCGGCTGCAGCCCCCACCGACCCGTTCCTGTCGCGTCCCATGCGCGAGGCACTGGGCCTGCCTTCGCCGGAACGGCGTATCGGCCTCGCAGCCCACGACTTCGCCCAGGCCGTCTGTGCGCCCGAGGTGATCCTGCTGCACACCGAGCGCCGCGACGGCGCGCCGTCTGTGAAGTCGCGCTGGCTTTGGCGCCTGGAGACCCTTGCGAGGGGCGCCGGCCTGGAGATCCCGGGGCGGACCGAGGCGTTGGACTGGGCAAACGCGCTGGACGCGCCGGGCGGCTACGAGCCCGTGGCGCGCCCCTCGCCGAGGCCGCCTGCCGCCGACCGGCCCGACAAGCTGTTCGTGACGCGCATCGAGACCCTGACGCGCGATCCCTACGCGGTCTGGGCGCGCGACATCCTCAAGCTGCGCGTCCTGGAGCGGCCCGACGAGGAGGTCGAGGCCCGAGCCCGCGGAACCGCCATCCATGCGGCCTTCGAACGGTTTGTGCTCGACCATCCTGATGAGCTGCCTCCCGATACGGCAGCGATCTTCAAGAGGCTGTACCTGGAGGAGCTCGAGCGGGCCGGCATGCCGCGCGACGCGCTCGCCCGGGAGACCGCGCTGGCGACCGAGGCCTCTGCGTGGGTGGCCGACCTCGAGGCGCGACGCAGAGCCGACGGCCGCGCCTTGCATGTGGAGAAAGAGGGCGAGATCACGCTGGAGATCGCCGGCCGGCCGTTCACCCTGGCCGCCAAGGCCGACCGTATCGAGGTGAGCCCCGATGGCCTGGGCCACGTGCTCGACTACAAGACCGGCCGGGCGCCCTCGAAGCGGATGGTGCAGACCGGGTTTTCTCCGCAGCTCACCCTGACCGCTGCGATCCTTCAGGCCGGCGGCTTCGCCGATGTCGGCAAGGTCGAACCGGGCGACCTCACCTACCTGGAGGTGACCGGCCGTCGGCCCGCGGGCCGCGAGGAGGTCCGCGCGAGCCCCTCCGGCGACAACGACGAGGTGCTGAATAGTCGCGATGCCGCAGATCGCGCCCTGGAGGGGATGGTGCGGCTGATCGAGCGCTACGCCGACCCGGCGCAGGGCTACACCTCGCGCACTGCGCCGCAGTTCGTGAAGCTCTACGTCTCCGACTACGACCACCTGGCGCGGGTGTTCGAGTGGTCGACCAGCGGCGAGGATGAGGACGAATGAGCCTCTTCGACCTCGTGACCGAACGCGACGCGCAGGAAGAGGCCGCCGACCCGACGCTCTCGGCTTTCGTCACGGCCAATGCGGGGTCCGGCAAGACCAAGACCCTGATCGACCGGGTGGCGCGGCTGCTGCTGGCCAAGGCCAAACCCGAGACCATCCTTTGCGTCACCTACACCAAGGCCGCGGCCTCGGAGATGCAGCGCCGGCTGTTCCAGGTGCTGGGCGGCTGGTCGGTGGCGAGCGACGTGGAGCTGCGCAAGGCTCTGGGCCTGCTGCGCTCGCGCGCGCCAGCCAGCTTCGATGCCCAGGACCTGTCGGAGGCCCGCAGCCTGTTCGCGGCGGCCCTGGAGACCCCGGGCGGCCTGAAGATCCAGACCATCCACGCCTTCTGCGAGAAGGTGCTGCGGCGCTTTCCGCTGGAGGCGGGCGTGCCACCGGGCTTCCGGGTGATGGACGAGCCGGCCGCCGCTTCGGTGGCGTCCGCGGCGCGGCGCATGGTTGCGCATCACGTGCTGGCCACGCCGGGCGACCTGGCCGACGCGTACGGCCGCCTGGCGGTCGCCCTCGACTTCCGGCGCTTCCAGGCGATGTTCGCCGAGTTCGAGGCCCGGCGTGGACAGCTGGACGCCTTCCTGAAGCGGGAGGGCGGGCTGGAGGGCGCCAAAGCCTGGGTCTGGCGCGCCGTGGACATCGCCCGCGACACCGACCCGTTCGATCTCGCCGTCGAGGCGATGGGAGCGCTCGACCGCAACCTCTACCGCCGCGCGGCCGAGGCGCTCAAAGACGGTGGCAAGACCGACGCCGGACGGGCGGCGACCCTGGCGCGGCTGGCGGCCTCAGACGAGCCGGCTTTCGACGACGCGGTGGCGCTGTTCTTCACCAACGACGGCGAACCCCGGAAGTGGATCAGCAGCACCAAGCGGCTGAAGGATGACCCGGAGCTGCAATCCCTTTTGCTATGCGAACAGGCCCGCCTCGATGAGGTCCGGGCGCGCAGGCGCGCAGCCCAGGTCGGCCGCGACAGCATCGACGCCCTGTCGCTCGCCGACGCCTACCTGAAGGCCTACGTCATCGAGAAGGACGCCGCGGGCGCGCTCGATTTCGCCGACCTGGTGGAGAAGACCTGCCAACTGCTGCGCGACCGGCCGGCGGCGCAGTGGGTGCTGTTCAAGCTCGACGGCGGCATCGACCACATCCTCCTCGACGAGGCGCAGGACACCGCGCCCGACCAGTGGAAGATCATCGACGCGCTGAGCGACGAGTTCTTCGCCGGCGAGGGTCGGCGCGAGGCGCAACAGCTGAAGCGGGCCATGTTCGTGGTCGGCGACGAGAAACAGTCGATCTATTCATTCCAGGGCGCGCGCCCGGAGTTGCTGCGGCAGAAATACGAACTCCACAGGGGCCGCGCGACCCGGGCCGGTTTCCGGCTGAAGCGTGTGGACCTGCTGACCTCGTGGCGCTCGACCCAGCAGGTGTTGTCATTCGTCGACAAGGTCTTCGCGCCGCCGCACCTGGCGGTGGCGATCCAGTCGGCGGAGACGCCGGAGCCGGTCCGCCATGAGGTGTCGGAGCCGCGCCGTGACCACGCCGGCTGCGTCGACATCTGGGACCTGGAGGTGGAGCGCAAGGGCCAGGAGCGCGACGCCTGGGACCTGCCGCTCGACATCGAGCTGGAGGACAGCGCCAATCGCAAGCTGGCGCGCCGGATCGCGATCGAAATCCGCAGCCTCATCGCCCGCGGTGACGGGGTCTATGAGAAGGGCGTCCTGCGCCGTGCCCATGCCGGCGACATCCTCATCCTGGTGCGCCGCCGCGGCGCCCTGTTCGAGGAGATCCTACGGGCCCTGAAGCGCGCTGAGGTCCCGGTGGCGGGCGCCGACCGCCTGACGCTAAGCGGCCACATCATCTTCGACGATCTCCTGGCGCTGGCCCGTTTCGCCCTGTTCCCCGGCGACGAGCTGACTCTTGCGGCGCTGCTCAAGAGCCCGTTCTGCGGCTTTGACGACGACGGCCTCTACGAGCTGGCGCACGAGCGCGGTCGCGAGGGTTTGTGGACGCGCCTGCGCCGTCGCGCCTGCGAGGACCCGCTCTGGAGCGAGGCTGCGGCCTTCCTTGCCGAGGTCGTCGAGGCGGGGCGGACCGCGCGGCCCTTCGAGTTCTATGTGCGCCTCACCGAACATGTCGGCGCCGACGGCCTTTCCATGCGCCGGCGACTGCTGCATCGCCTCGGGGGAGAGGCGCGGGACGCCCTGGACGAATTCCTGAACCAGGTGCTGGCCGCCGAGACGCGGGGTTCGCACGACCTGGAAACCCTGGCCGACGAGCTCGCCGGCCTCGACATCGTCGTCAAGCGCGAGATGGAGGCGGTGCGCGAGGAGGTGCGCGTGATGACGGCCCACGGCGCCAAGGGCCTCGAGGCGCCGATCGTGTTCCTG
>Ga0207676_10002916_pt1 | contig 12192 bp, 5 predicted proteins | sample KBSSwiS72_FD_184307 | JGI IMG/M metagenome (GOLD analysis project Ga0207676, IMG submission 184307) | Switchgrass rhizosphere microbial communities from Kellogg Biological Station, Michigan, USA - KBS Switchgrass S7-2 (SPAdes) (version 2) | ecosystem: Host-associated > Plants > Roots >... | reverse complement strand
CGGTCCGCCTCGGGCTCAACATAACCGTGCTGATCCTGAACGACAGCAGCTATGGCATGATCCGCTGGAAGCAGGCCAATATGGGTTTCGAGGATTGGGGCCTGACCTACAACAATCCCGATTTCGTCAAATATGCCGAAAGTTACGGCGCCCATGGGCATCGCGTCGAGAGCGCGGAGCATTTGACGAGCTTGCTCAAGCAGTGCCTCGACACACCCGGCGTCCACCTGATCGACTGCCCCGTCGATTATAGCGAGAATGATCAGATACTGAACAAGGATATAAAGACGCTCAGCAAACAGGTCTGAGCGGGTAACGCGCCGTTCCGGCCGGAGGCAGACGAATGCAGCACATCCGCATGCCGCACCCGTCGGCGGAGGCATATGCAGCAGCGGCGGAGTTTAGGAAGACGAGATGAAGCTCAAGGACCAATATCCGCTCTACCTCGCCAATGAGGCCGTGCAGTCGAACACCGATCTGAAGGTGGTCGACAAATATACCGGCAAGGTGGCGACGCTGGTGGCGCTGGCCGATGCGACGACGATCGATGCCGCGATCGGCTGGGCGGTCAAGGCCGCCGAGCCGATGGCGAAAATGGCGAGCTACGAGCGTCAGGCGGTCCTACAACACTGCGTCGACCGCTTCATCGAGCGGAAGGACGAACTCGCTTATGCGCTGTGCGTCGAGGCCGGCAAACCGATCAACGACAGCCGCGGCGAAGTCGGCCGGCTGATCGATACCTTCCGGATCGCCGCCGAGGAATCGGTCCGCATGACCGGCGAGGTCCAACCGCTCGACATCTCGCCGCGCGCGCGCGGCTATCAGGGGATATGGAAGCGGGTGCCGATCGGTCCCTGCTCGTTCATTTCGCCGTTCAATTTCCCGCTGAACCTTGCCGCCCACAAGATCGCCCCCGCGATCGCCGTGGGCTGTCCCTTCGTGATGAAACCGGCGAGCCGTACCCCCCTCGGCGCGATCATCATGGGTGAGGTCCTGGCCGAGACCAACCTGCCAAAGGGAGCCTTCTCCATCCTGCCGGCCGCCCGCGACGGCGCCGATCTCTTCACGGTCGACGACCGGCTGAAGCTGCTCTCCTTCACTGGCTCGCCTGATGTGGGCTGGGACCTGAAGGCGCGGTGCGGCAAGAAGAAAGTGGTGCTCGAACTGGGCGGGAACGCGGCTGTGATAATCGATGCGGATGCCGACCTCGACGACGCGGTCGAACGGACCGTGTTCGGCGCTTTCTACCAGTCGGGTCAATCCTGCATCGGCGTTCAGCGCATCCTCGTTCATGACGCGGTTTACGATGCTTTCAGGGACAAGCTGGTGGCACGGACCAGCGGCCTGATTGCGGGCGACCCGCATGACGAAAAAACCTTCGTCGGGCCGATGATCGACGTGAAGGAGGCCGAGCGGCTCGACCGGTGGATCGGCGAGGCGACCGAAAAGGGCGCGACCCTGCTCTGCGGCGGCAAGCGCGAAGGCGCGATGCTGGAGGCCACCCTGCTCGAAAATGTCGACCTTGATACCAAGATCAATCGGGAAGAAGCGTTCGGCCCGGTCGCCTTCCTCATTCGCTTCAGCGACTGGCACGAAGCTCTCAGGATCGTCAACGACAGCAAATTCGGCCTGCAAGCGGGTATCTTCACCCGCGATATCTTCAAGATATTGGACGCTTGGGACGATCTCGATGTGGGCGGGGTCGTCGTCAACGATGTGCCCAGCTACCGGGTGGACAATATGCCTTATGGCGGCGTCAAGGACTCCGGGCTCGGCCGCGAGGGAGTCCGCTTCGCCATGGAGGATATGACCGAGATCCGGAATCTGGTTATCCGGCGGCGCGATACCCGATAAGCATTTGGCTGCTAAGCTTTTGATTGCAAGCTTTGAAGGTTGCACTCGGGCCGCGAAAGATGAGATAGGGTTCTCGGCTCGTAACGATAGTCGGGCCTCGCGGGCCGGATGGGCGAAATCGGCAGGTAGGGAGCGCCGAATTGGGGGGTAAAGTCTCGGACAGCCGGTCCTTGCTCTGGGGTCTTTTCGGGCTCCTGCTGGCCGCAGGCGCCTTCATCATCGTCGCCTTCGCCAATCCCGCGGGGCAGGCAGTGGCCTCTTCAGCCTCGGCCTCCAGCAGCTACTCTCATGTCGGCGTGGCATCCTGCTCGGGATCGACCTGTCATGGCCGCAGCGAGCCGACCGGCAAGGTCGTGCGTCAGGATGAAATCATGCGGTGGCAGGAGGCGTCGAGCGAGAGCGGCGCACATAGCCGCGCCTTTGCCGTGCTGGCCTCGCCGCGCGGCCAGGCGATTGCCGCGAAGCTCGGCATCGGTCCCGCCACATCGGCCGGCGAATGCCTCGGCTGTCATGCCGATCCCGCCGGTTCCGGCAGGGGGCCGCGCTGGCATGTCGAAGACGGCGTCGGCTGTGAAGCATGCCATGGCGGCGCGCAGAATTGGCTGAACAGCCATTATGCGGTCGGCCAGACCCACGCGGCGAACGTAGCGCGCGGCATGTACCCGCTCGATCGCCCGCGCGCGCGGGCCGAGAAGTGCCTCGACTGCCACTTCGGCAGCGATCGACCCGGCCAGTTCGTTTCCCACCGGATCATGGCGGCCGGCCATCCACGTGTCGCCTTCGAGCTCGACCTCTTCTCCGCGCTCCAGCAGCATCACGACGAAGACGCCGACTATGTCCGGCGCAAGGGCCGGACGAACAATGTCCAGACATGGGCGGTCGGCCAGGCCAGCGCGGTCGCGCGTGCCACCACCTTGTTCGCCAATCCGCGACTGGGTACCGAAGGCGTATTCCCCGAAATTTATTTCTTCGACTGCCACACCTGCCATCGCCCGATCCAGGATGGCCCCAATGGCCGGGCGAGCTGGATCGCGAATCCAGGCCGGCCCATTCCCTCGGGCATGCCGGCGTTCAACGACGAGAACATGATCATGCTCGCGGCAGCGGCGAAGGTGATCGCGCCCGGCGCGGCAGCGCGCTTCGACGCGGATTCCAGGGCGTTCCACGCTGCTCTGGCCAAGGATCGCCCATCGGCGGTGGCCGCCGCGCGCAAGCTCGCCGGCTCCGCGCAATCGGTTGCCGACGCCATAGCCGGCCGGACCCTCGGCGGGCCCGAGACCTTCGCGATCATCGACAGCATCGCGAGCGGCACCATCGCCGCGCGCTTTACCGACTATGAGGGCTCGGCGCAGGCCGTGATGGCGCTCGATACGCTGCTCAACGCGCTGGTTCGCGAGGGCCGTGTCGAAGCAGGCGCCGCGCGCGGAGCGCGTGGATCGATCGATCGCGCCTACAAGGCCGTGCGCGATCCCAATTCCTATCGTCCGGCAGAATTCCGGGCTGCGCTCGGCCAGGCCGCGGCGTCGATAAGGGCTTTGAGATGACCTTTGCCAAGCGTGCCGTAGCTGCCCTGACCTCGATGGCCTTTCTGCTGGCGTCCTGCGGAGGAGGGGGTGGAGATTCCTCGACGCCCTCGACGCCAACCAATCCGCCAGGGCAGACCCCCGTCTATGCCGCGCCGGCGCAGGAATCGCTGACGACCGCCGACGTCCAAAAGGTGCTGGCACAGGCGATTGAGGAAGCCGCTGCGCGGAGCAAGCCGGCGGTGATCTCGGTCGTCGACCGCGTCGGCAATGTGCTGGCGGTCTTCGCAATGAACGGCGCGCCGACGACCTTGACGATCAGGACGACGCATCGCTCGGTCACCCCCACCGATGTCGAGGGGCTCGTCATCGCCGGCTCGGCCACCGCCAATCCGCTCGCTGCCGCCGCGATCGCCAAAGCGGTGACCGGGGCCTATCTCTCGTCGGGCGGCAATGCCTTCTCGACGCGAACCGCCAGCTTCATCGTCCAGGAACATTATCCGCCCGGCAATAACCAGCTCGCCGGCGGCCCGCTGTTCGGCGTGCAGTTCAGCCAACTACCCTGCTCCGACTTTTCGCAACGCTATCTGCCGGCAGGAGGCACGGGCGCCTTCATCGGCCCCAAGCGTTCGCCGCTTGGCCTCGCGGCCGACCCGGGCGGCTTCCCACTCTACAAGAACGGCGTGATCGTCGGCGGCATCGGCGTGATGTCGGACGGACTCTACAGCTATGATCCCAATGTCGACGATTTTGACAGCGACGACGACGAACTGATCGCTACAGCCGGTACCGTCGGCTTCGAGGCGCCCGAGGCGATCCGTGCCAACAACATCCAGGCGGTGGTCCAGCTCCGTTACAGCGATGTCACTGCCTCGAATCTCCGCTCGACTCCGGCCAGCGCGCGCGCCTTCTCGTCGCTCAACGGAACGGTCGGCGTACTCGCCTCCGTGCCCGGCTATTACGCGCAGGGTGCGGTGCCGACGATCCTCGCCGGCACCCCTTACGGTACGGAGGCATCTGGCATCCGTCCCGTCACCGCCGCCGAGCGCAGCTCGGGCGCCGTGATCGACAATGTCGATGCCTTTGTCTTCACCGATGGATCAGGCAATCCGCGCTATCCGATCCGCGCCGGCACCGACGGCGCCAATGTTTCGAGCCCCCTGACCGCCGCCGAGGTGAAGGCGATCCTCGAAGAAGCGTTCAAGATCATGACGCGCGCCCGCGCGCAGATCCGCAAGCCGCTCGACAGCCGCGCGCAGGTGACGATGACCGTCGTCGATACCTACGGGACGATCCTCGGCATGGACCGCAGCCCCGACGCGCCGATGTTCGGTAGCGACGTGTCGATTCAGAAGGCGCGCACCGCAACCTTCTTCTCGGGCGCCAACGCCGCGCCCGACCTGCTCGGCAATCCATCGGCCGACGTGCAGGGCTTCGTCCAGAGGGTCCGCACCTTCCTTGGCGATCAGGCTGCTCTCACCGGCAAGAATGCCTTTGCCGACCGTTCGGGCGGCAATCTCTCGCGACCCTTCTTTCCCGATGGCGAAACCGGGCGGCCGAACGGGCCGCTGTCGCGCCCGTTCAGCCAGTGGAGCCCCTTCTCGACCGGCCTGCAAAGCGCGCTGATCCTCAACAACATCGCCGAGCATGTCGGCTTCGTCCTCGGCGCCTCCCCCACCGACACCCGCCCGCGCTGCACGTTCAACCCTGATGTTCCCGGTCGGGCGCAGAACCGGCTGCAGAACGGAATACAGATCTTCCCCGGCTCGGTGCCGATCTATCGTGGCAACACGCTCGTCGGCGGCATCGGCGTCTCGGGCGACGGCATCGATCAAGATGACATGATCTCGTTCCTCGGTCTCCACAATGGTGGTCAGCGGATCGGTTCGATCAGCAACGCACCGGTCGCCATCCGGGCCGACCAGATCGTGGTCAGCGTCGGCGCCGGCGTCAGGTTGCGCTACATCAACTGTCCCTTCGCGCCGTTCCTCGACACCTCCGACCAAGCGGTCTGCGACGGGAAATAATGGCTGGGGCGTTATCCTCTCTCCTGCTTCAGGCCGCCGCGCTGGCAGCGGCGTCGCCCGATGAGGCGGCGCGGTCGGCACCGGCCTCACGGCCGCACGCGGCGCTGGCGCAGCCTGCCGGTCCGGACCTGGAGGCCCCGGCGCCCGATCCTGCGCTGCTTGCGGTTCCGGGAAGCGTGCCCGGCGCGACGGTGGAGGACAGCTCGATCGAGGGTCGCCGCCGCCCCGGCTATGTCGCCGACCTCCCACCACCCGTGGTCCAGAACAATCCCGGTGCGGTTGCCCCTCCCCCGCCCGAAGCGTTCGCCACCGACGAGTTTCCGATTCCGGACCGCTGGCGCCTTGTCCGCGCCTTATGTCCCGACAAGAATTTCACGGGATTGCAGGCGACCTGCCATTCCAGGTTCGATCCCTACCATCAGAACAACTTGAAGGCCGATGTTCCTATCGACGTCAAGAGGAAGCCCTTTTTCCTGCCGATCAAAGGGGACGACTGGTTCTTCGGTATCAACGCGGTTTCGGACACGGTCGTCGAGCCTCGCTCTTTCCCGACTCCGGTTGCCGACCAGACCAGCAGCTACCCCGGCGCGATCGGACAGTTCGGGCGCGACCGCAGCCTCGTCTTCGCCCAGACCTTCATCTTCGGGATGGGCCTCTCGAAGGGCTCGACCGCCTATAAGCCGCCCGACATCGAATATCGCATCGCGCTTGCCTATCAGATGAACTATGTGAACGTGCAGGAACGGCGCGTCCTTCACGTCCAGTCGTCGAAGCCGACCCACCGCTCCGACAGCTTCCTGGGCCTCCAGGAACTGTTCGTCGACAAGCATCTCGGCAACCGGTCCGACCGGTTCGACTTCGATTCGCTTCGGATCGGCATCCAGCCTTTCCAGCTCGACTTCAGGGGGTTCCTCTTCCAGGACAACCAACTTGGGATCCGGCTCTTCGGCAATCGCGACAACAATCGCTATCAATATAACATCCAGGCCATATGGCGGCTCGAGAAGGACACGAATAGCGGCCTGAACGACATCACCCGCCGGCCGCGCGACGATTATGTGTTCGCGGCCAACCTGTTCGCGCAAGACTTCCCACTTGCTGGTCTAACCTCGCTGGCGTCGATCACGGTCAACCTGAACCGGGAGAAGGACCGCACGCTCGACCATAACGGTTTTCCGGTTCGGCCCGCCCTGCTCGGCGATCAGCGCCCGCGCGAATATGACGTCTACTATCTGGGCTACAGTCTCGACGGCCGGCTCAAGCGCTTCAACATATCCTCGACGGTCTACGGAGCATTCGGCCAGGATCGGAACAGCTTCTTCACGTCGAGGCCTGCGAAGATTCGCGCCCTCTTCGCGGCTGCCGAACTCAGCTACGACATCGACTGGATTCGGCTCAAGCTGTCGGGTCTGTTCACCAGCGGCGACGGCGATCCCAAGGACAATACCGAAAACGGCTTCTCGGCGATCTTCGAAAATCCGATCTTCGCGGGCGCCGACACCAGCTACTGGATTCGACAGGCGGTTCCCTTCGCCGGCGGCGGCGTGAACGTGGCCATCTCGCCGCGCAACGGCATCATCAACGATCTGCGCACCTCGAAGGAGGAAGGCCAGTCCAATTTCAACAATCCCGGTACGATGCTGCTCGGCGTCGGGGGTGACTTCGATATCCTGCCGCAGCTTCGTTTCTCGGCAAATCTCAACCACCTCTGGTTCCAGAATACCGCCACCTTGCGAGAGTTGCGCAACGAAGGAAGCATCCCGAAAAGCATCGGCTGGGATCTTTCCGGAGCGTTCATCTGGCGGCCGGGCATGGTCCAGAATGCTGTGTTCCGGCTGTCCGCGGCGGTGCTCGATCCGCGCAGGGGATTTTCGGATCTGTTCACGAACTCCCGCGGCCACGACCGTTATTATTCTTTATTATTCAACGGTATATTGACGTTTTGAGAGACTTGATGAGAGCTTTGACGACCGGCGGTTGGAAAAGATGGGCGGCTCGCGGCGCGATGGCGCTGGCGGCTTCGCTCACCATCTTCGTCTCGTCGACATCGTCACCCGCTTCCGAGGCCGAGAAACCGATCGCGCGGGTGTATCGCCAAACGCCCGATGCGCCGCGCACCCAGGATTGGGCCGATGCCGACGCCAAGAATGTCGGCTGCGTTTCGTGCCACACCGCCAGCGACCGCAAGACGATGCACCAGACCGAGGCGGTCGTGCTCGGCTGCGTCGACTGCCATGGCGGCGACGGGAGCGTGACCGTCCGGCCGGAGCTCAAGATGACCGACGCCGCCTATGTCGCCGCCCGCGACAAGGCCCACGTCCTGCCGACCCTGCCGAACAGCTGGCATTGGCCCTCTTCGGCCAATCCGAAGCGCAGCTATACGCTGCTCAACAAGGAAGCGCCCGAATATATCCGCTTCGTCAATCCGTCGGACTATCGCGTCGCGCGACAGGCCTGTGGCGCCTGTCATATGGAGATCATCCAGGCAGCCGAGCGCTCGCTGATGGCGACCGGTGCGATGCTGTGGGGCGGCGGCGCCTATAACAACGGTATTGTGCCGTATAAAAATTACATCTTCGGCGAAGCTTACACCGCCAAAGGCGAGCCCGCGCAGATCAAGTCGCCGGGCAATCCGCCGGGCACCGTCACCCCCGAACAGAAAGCGCGTGGCGCGCTTCCGGTCATGTATCCGCTACCGACTTGGCACGTCATCCCGCCCGGCGACATCTTCCGTGTCTTCGAGCGCGGCGGCCGGACGATCAACAGCACGTTCGCCGAGATCGGCCTTCCGAACCTGTCCGGCAGCATCCAGCGCCTCGATGAGCCGGGGAGGCCCGACCTTAAACAGTCGAACCGCGGTCCCGGCACCGGCCTGCGCGTGGCGATCCCGGTGCTGAACATCCACAAGACCCGCCTCAACGATCCGTTCATGTGGTTCATGGGCACCAATGATCAGCCTGGCGACTATCGCAATTCGGGCTGCGCGGGCTGCCACGTCGTCTATGCCAACGATCGCGAGCCCAAGCACAGCCTGATCTATGCCAAATATGGCCGCGACGGGCAGACGGCAACGGTCGATCCGACGATCAAGGACAAGCTTGAGCCCGCGGACGACGGGCATGGCCACGACAAGGCGGCGCATGGCGGCGAGGGCGTACCCAGGCATCCGATCGGCGCGCAGAAGGAAAAAGGTCACCCGATCGAGCACGCCTTCACCAAGGCGATCCCGACGGCGCAATGCATGAACTGCCACATGCACCAGCCCAATATCTTCCTGAATAGCTATCTCGGCTACACGATGTGGGATTATGAGTCGGATGCGCCGCTGATGTGGCCGAAGGAGCAGAAATATCCGACCATCGCTGAGCGCTTCAAGGTGCTCGACCGCAACCCGGAGGCGGCTGCCGCGATCGGCAAATGGGGCGATCTCGATTTCCTGCGCAACGTCTATGACGACGTGAATCCGCAGGCAAAGGACACCCAGTTCGCCGATTATCACGGCCATGGCTGGAATTTCCGGGCGATCTACAAACGCGATCGCGAGGGCAATCTGCTCGACGCGGACGGCAATATCGTCTCGCCTGACGATCCCGAGAAATTCAGCAAGAAGGGCACGGGCATGTTCGCCGAGATCGGCGAGCAGAAGGGCAAGGCGGTCCACATGATGGATATCCACGCCGAAAAGGGCATGCAGTGCGCCGACTGCCATTTCGGCCAGGACAGCCATGGCAACGGCCTGATTTACGGCGAGGTCGCCAACGCCGTCGAGATCGGCTGCAAGGACTGCCATGGCACCCCCGATACCTTCCCGACGCTCAAGACCTCAGGTCCGGCGGCCCGGCCCGGCGGCACCGACCTATCCCTGTTGCGCAATCAGGACGGCCGCCGCCGCTTCGAATGGACCACCGACGCGAATGGCGAGCGCGCGCTGATCCAGCGTTCGATCGTCGACCCGAAGCTCGAATGGCGGGTGTCGCTGGTCAAGGAATCGGTCGACCGCGCGAGCGCCCATTTCAACCCGCTCGCCGCGCGCTCCAAGTTGATGGGCAGGGCCGGCGTCGAAACCGGCCAGTTCAGCTGGGGGCCGGGTATCGCGCCGGGCGATCGTGCCCATGATACCGACAAGATGGCCTGCTTCACCTGCCACCTGTCTTGGACGACGTCGTGCGGCGGCTGTCACCTGCCGATCGAGGCGAACTGGAAGACGAGCACCCACAAATATGAAGGCATCGAGACCCGCAACTTCGCGACCTACAATCCCCAGGTCGCGCGCGACGAGATGTTCCAGCTCGGCATTCACCAGACCACCAAGGGCAATATAATCGCCCCGATCCGCTCGACTTCGGCGCTCGTGCTGTCATCGACCAACCTGAACCGCGAACGCATCTACATTCAGCAGCCGCCGATCTCTTCGGCCGGTTTCTCGAGCCAGGCCTTCGCGCCGCACTTCCCGCACACGGTCCGCAAGACCGAGACGAAGCGCTGCACCGACTGCCACCTGTCGGCCGACGACGACAATAACGCGATCATGGCGCAGCTCAATTTGCTCGGCACCAATTTCGTCAACTTCGTCGGCCTCAACGCCTGGACCGGTCTGCAGAAAGGCATCGAGGCGATCCGTGTGACCGAATGGGACGAGCCTCAGGCGGTGATCGGATCCTATCTCCAGAAATATGCCTATCCCGATTATTACAAGGCGCATCTCGACCATGGGCGCGAACTGATCGAGTGGGTCCGCGGCAAGCGATTCGGCCCGAAATTCTCGGGTGAACCGCATGCGGTCGAAGAATTCGCCAACACGCACCACCCGACCGGCGACGCCGCCCGCTGCGTTCAATTGCGCGGCGAATATCTGTTCGTCGCCGAAGGAAGGGGCGGTTTCCAGGTCTATGACGTCGCGTCGATCGCCAACAAGGGCACGTCGCAGCGCATCCTGACCGCGCCCTTCTCACCGCTCGGTCACGACACCAACGTCCGCTCGAAGAACGCGACCTGCATGGCGCTGCCGACCGGTCAGCCGATCTCGACCGCGCGCAACGACCACATCCTCAAATATTATCCCGAGAATCAGGAACAGAAGATGGGCGAGATCTATCGCTACGCCTTCATCACTGACTCCGAAGAGGGCCTGATTGTCGTCAATGTCGAGACGCTGGCCGATGGCGAACCGCGCAACAACTTCCTCAAGCGCACCGTTACCTGGAACGAGAAGAACATCCTCGCCGGCGCGCGGCACATCACGATCGGGGGCGATTATGCCTATATCGCTGCCGACGCCGGCCTCGTCGTCGTCGACATCAGCGATCCGAAGCGCCCCCGCCTCGCCGCGACGGTGCCGCTGCGCGACCCCCGTGCCTCGGCGCTGCAGTTCCGCTATCTGTGGGTAACGACCGCGGACGGCCTCCAACTCGTCGACGTCACCCATCTCGATCGCCCCGTGCTGATCCCTTCGGCGACGGTGCCGCTCGCGGACGCGCGGCGCGTCTATCTCGCGCGCACCTATGCCTATGTCGCGGCGAAGCAGGATGGCCTCGTCATCGTCGATATCAAAAAGCCGCTCCAGCCTTCGATCTACCAGAAGGTGACCTTCGACGGTCAGCTCAACGACGCCGAGGACGTCATCGTCGGCACGACCAACGCGTCGCTGTTCGCCTATGTCGCCGACGGCCGCAACGGCCTCAAGGTGCTTCAGCTCACCTCGCCCGCGAGCCAGCCCAATTTCTACGGCTTCTCGCCCGCGCCCAAGCCCGCGCTGATCGCTTGGGCGAAGACCCCCTCCCCGGCGCTGTCGCTGTCCAAGGGCCTCGACCGCGATCGTGGCGTCGACGAGAGCGGCAACCAGATCGCGATCTTCGGCCGCGTCGGCTCGCGTCCATTCCGGCGGACCGAGATGGAGCGGCTCTACCTCAATTCGAAGGGCGATCCCTGGAAGGTCCGCGATGCCCCGAGCTTTGCGGACTGGGTACCGGCGCCGGCCCCGCCGAGGGCTGCGGCCAGGAGATAAGGCGGATCCCGTTCCTCCGGAGGGCGATCACGCCCGTGGATGGGCGTGACGATAGACGTCCATCAGATGCGCGGCGTCGACGCCCGTATAGACCTGGGTCGACGACAGGCTGGCGTGGCCGAGCAGTTCCTGCAGCGACCGAAGATCGGCCCCCCGTCCGAGGAGATGCGTGGCAAAGCTGTGGCGGAGCGCGTGCGGTGTCGTCCGCTCGCCGAGCCCCAGCCTCGCCCGCGCAGCGCGTACCGCCCTGCGGATCATGTCGGCGGCGAGCGGCCCGCCCCGCGCACCGCGGAACAGCGGTTCGCCATCAGCGGTGCGATAGGGCGACATCGCGACATAGCGCAGGATCGCCTCGCGGACCGGCGCGAGCATTGGCACTATGCGTGTCTTACCGCGCTTGCCGGTCACCACCAGCGTTTCTCCGAGCGGCAATATGTCCCCGCTGAGCGCCATTGCCTCACCGATACGAAGGCCGGCCCCGTACAGCAGCAGCAATACGGCCTCGTCGCGCGCCGCGATCCACGGCTCGGCGGCAGACTCCGACGCATCCTCGGCAATCGCACGCACATCGTCCGGCAAGACCGGCCGCGGCATGCCCCGCTTGATCCGGGGCCCCTTGACCTTGACGGGCCGCCCCCCCTCGCGTTCGGCGACATAAGCGAGGAAAGTGCGGACGGCGGACAGCTCGCGCGCTGCCGACACGTTTGCGATCCCATCGGCCCGCCGGCGGGCCAGGAAGCCGCGAAGATCGGCGCGATCGAGCCGGGCCAGCAGCTGCCCGTCG
>Ga0207676_10002913_pt1 | contig 12202 bp, 7 predicted proteins | sample KBSSwiS72_FD_184307 | JGI IMG/M metagenome (GOLD analysis project Ga0207676, IMG submission 184307) | Switchgrass rhizosphere microbial communities from Kellogg Biological Station, Michigan, USA - KBS Switchgrass S7-2 (SPAdes) (version 2) | ecosystem: Host-associated > Plants > Roots >... | reverse complement strand
ACGCCGCCAGCCAGGCGCCGACGCGGCCCGGCAGCCCCGCCTTCACGCGTAGCGGACGGCCATGATCTCGTAGCTCTTCGGTCCGCTCGGAGCCTGGACCTCGGCGATGTCGCCGGCGGTCTTGCCGATCAGGGCCCGGGCGATCGGCGAGCTGATCGAGATCAGGCCGAGCTTCAGGTCGGCCTCGTCGTCGCCAACGATCTGGTAGGTGACCTTCGCGCCCGTTTCCTCTTCCTCCAGGTCGACGGTCGAGCCGAACACCACCCGGCCCTCGGCATCGAGCGTCGACGGATCGATGATCTGGGCGGCGGCGAGCTTGCCCTCGATCTCCAGGATGCGGCCCTCGATGAAGCCCTGCTTGTCCTTGGCCGCCTCGTATTCGGCGTTCTCCGAGAGGTCTCCCTGGGCGCGCGCCTCGCTGATCGCCTGGATCACGGCGTGGCGCTCGACCGACTTGAGCCGTGCCAGCTCTTCCTTCAGTTTGTCGGCACCGCGGCGGGTGAGCGGAATCGTGGCCATCTTCTTGGAACCTCGGGGAACAAAAACAAAGCCGCCGCGGAAGCTTCCGGCGGCGGCGCTGGGATGCGATCAGTCTAGTGCAGTTCGGCGTGCAGTTCCTGCAAAGACATCACGGCCAGGTCGTCGCGATGCTTCATGCCCTCGACCGCCGCCTCGCAGCCGGCCATGCTGGTGTAGTAGGTCACCCGATGGGCCAGCGCCGCCTGGCGGATGTGGCGCGAATCGGCGATCGCCGTCCGGGTTTCGTCGACGGTGGTGAAGACGAGCTGGATCTCCCTCGCCTTCAGCATGTCGACGATGTGCGGACGCCCGTCCTTGACCTTGTTGACGGCGCGCACCGGCACGCCCGCCTCGGTGATCGCCGCCGCGGTGCCGCGGGTCGCCACCAGCTGGAAGCCGAGCGCGTGCAGCTCGCGTGCCACCGCGGCCGCGCGCGGCTTGTCGCTGTTCTTCACGGTGATGCAGACCGTGCCCTGGGTCGGCAGGCGCGAGCCGGCGCCGAGCTGGCTCTTCAGCATCGCCTCGCCGAAGCTCCGGCCGACGCCCATCACCTCGCCGGTGGAGCGCATCTCCGGGCCGAGGATCGGGTCGACGCCGGGGAACTTGTTGAACGGGAACACCGCCTCCTTGACGGAGAAGTAGTCCGGGATCACCTCGCCCCGCACCAACGGCTGGCCGGAGAGCTTCTGCCCGACCATGCAGCGGGCAGCGATCTTGGCCAGCGGCTGGGCCGTGGCCTTGGAGACGAAGGGCACGGTTCGCGACGCCCGCGGGTTCACCTCGAGCACATAGACGACGGCCTGGCTGCCGTCGCCGCCGATGTCGCCCTGGATCGCGAACTGCACGTTCATCAGGCCGACGACGTTGAGCGCCTTGGCCATCAGCGTGGTCTGCCGGCGCATCTCGTCCTGCAGCCGCTTGGGCAGCGAGTACGGCGGCAGGGAGCAGGCCGAGTCGCCGGAATGGATGCCCGCCTGCTCGACGTGCTCCATGATCCCGCCGATCATCACTTCCTCGCCGTCGCTGATGCAGTCGACGTCGACCTCGATCGCGTCGTCGAGGAAGCGGTCGAGCAACACCGGCGACTTCTCGCTCACCTTGACCGCCTCGCGCATGTAGCGCTCGAGGTCCTTGTCGCCGTGGACGATCTCCATCGCCCGACCGCCGAGCACGTAGCTGGGCCGCACCACCAGCGGGTAGCCGATCTCCTGGGCGAGCAGAAGCGCCTGTTCCTCGGTGCGCGCGGTGCGATTCGGCGGCTGCTTCAGGCCGAGCTCGTGAAGCAGCTTCTGGAAGCGCTCGCGGTCCTCGGCGATGTCGATCGAATCGGGCGAGGTGCCGACGATGGGCACCCCGGCCTTCTCGAGCTCGAGCGCGAGCTTGAGCGGCGTCTGCCCGCCGTACTGGACGATCACCCCGACCGGCTTTTCCTTGGCGACGATCTCGAGCACGTCCTCGAGCGTCACCGGCTCGAAGTAGAGGCGGTCGGAGGTGTCGTAGTCGGTCGACACGGTCTCGGGGTTGCAGTTGACCATGATGGTCTCGTAGCCGTCCTCGCGCATGGCGAGGGCGGCGTGGACGCAGCAGTAGTCGAACTCGATGCCCTGACCGATCCGGTTCGGCCCGCCGCCGAGAACCATGATCTTCTTCCGATCGGTCGGCTCCGCCTCGCACTCCTCGTCGTAGGTCGAGTACATGTAGGCCGTCTGCGTGGAGAACTCGGCGGCGCAGGTGTCGACCCGCTTGTAGACCGGACGCACGTCCTGGGCATGGCGCTGCGAGCGCACTTCCGCCTCGCGACTGCCGAGCAACCGGGCCAGGCGGCGGTCGGAGAAGCCCTTGGCCTTGAGAAAGCGCATCTCGGCGATCGACAGGCTTTCCAGGCTGCGCCCGGCGAGCGCCCTCTCGGCGCCGACGATCTCCTCGATCTGCGCCAGGAACCACGGGTCGATCGCCGTCTCCTCGAAGATCTCGGCCGCGCTCATGCCGACGCGGAAGGCATCGCCGACATAGAGCAGCCGCTCGGGCCCGGCCTCGCCGATCTCCTGGACGATCTCCTCGCGGTCGCTGCTGCGCTCCGAGAGGCCGTCGATGCCGGTCTCGAGGCCGCGCAGCGCCTTCTGCAGGCTCTCCTGGAAGGTGCGGCCCATCGCCATCACCTCGCCCACCGACTTCATCTGCGTCGTCAGGCGCGAGTCGGCGGCAGGGAACTTCTCGAACGCGAAGCGCGGGATCTTGGTGACCACGTAGTCGATCGAAGGCTCGAAGCTCGCGGGCGTCGCGCCGCCGGTGATGTCGTTCTTCAGCTCGTCGAGGGTGTAGCCGACGGCGAGCTTGGCCGCGACCTTGGCGATCGGAAATCCGGTCGCCTTCGATGCCAGCGCCGAGGAGCGCGAGACCCGCGGGTTCATCTCGATGACGACCATCCGGCCGTCCTTCGGATTGACCGCGAACTGCACGTTCGAGCCGCCGGTCTCGACCCCGATCTCGCGCAGGATCGCGATCGAGGCGTTCCGCATCAGCTGGTATTCCTTGTCCGACAGCGTCTGCGCCGGCGCCACCGTGATCGAGTCGCCGGTGTGGATGCCCATCGGGTCGAGGTTCTCGATCGAACAGACGATGATGCAGTTGTCCGCCTTGTCGCGAACCACCTCCATCTCGAACTCCTTCCAGCCGATCAGGCTCTCCTCGATGAGGAGCTCCTTGGTCGGCGAGAGGTCGAGGCCGCGCTTGCAGATCTCCTCGAATTCGTCGGGGTTGTAGGCGATGCCGCCGCCGGTGCCGCCGAGGGTGAAGCTCGGCCGGATCACCATCGGGAAGCCGTTGCCGCCGATCTCGTGGGCGATCCGCCGCTGCACCGCCAGCGCCTCGTCCATCGAGTGGGCGATCCCCGACTTGGCCGAATGCAGGCCGATGCCGGTCATCGCGTCCTTGAACTTGAGCCGGTCCTCGGCCTTCTCGATCGCCTTCTCGTTGGCGCCGATCATCTCGACGCCGTACTTCTGCAGCACGCCGTGGCGGTGCAGGTCGAGGGCGCAGTTGAGCGCCGTCTGCCCGCCCATCGTCGGCAGGACCGCGTCGGGCCGCTCCTTGGCGATGATCTTCTCGACCATGCTCCAGGTGATCGGCTCGATGTAGGTCGCGTCGGCCATCTCCGGGTCGGTCATGATGGTCGCCGGGTTGCTGTTGACGAGGACGACGCGGTAGCCCTCCTCGCGCAGCGCCTTGCAGGCCTGGGCGCCGGAGTAGTCGAACTCGCAGGCCTGGCCAATGACGATCGGCCCGGCGCCGATGATCAGGATGGTGTGCAGGTCGGTGCGCTTAGGCATGCGCCCTCCCGGCGTTGTCCATCAGGGCGACGAAGCGGTCGAACAGGTAGCCGATGTCGTGCGGCCCGGGCGAGGCCTCGGGGTGGCCCTGGAAGCAGAACGCCGGCTTGTCGACATGCGCCAGGCCTTGCAGCGTGCCGTCGAACAGCGAGACGTGGGTCGGCCGGAGCGTCGCCGGCAGCGACTTCGGATCGACCGCGAAGCCGTGGTTCTGGCTGGTGATCGAGACCCGGCCGCTGTCGAGGTCCTTCACCGGATGGTTGGCGCCGTGGTGTCCGAACTTCATCTTGTAGGTGCGGGCGCCGCAGGCCAGCGCCATGATCTGGTGGCCGAGGCAGATGCCGAAGGTCGGCACGCCGTGGTCGATGCATTCGCGGGTGGCGGCGATCGCGTAATCGCAGGGCTCGGGATCGCCCGGGCCGTTGGCGAGGAACACGCCGTCCGGTCGCATCGCCAGGACCTCGGCCGCCGGCGTCTTTGCCGGCACCACCGTGATCCGGCAGCCGCGGTCGGCGAGCATCCTGAGGATGTTGAACTTCACGCCGTAGTCGTAGGCGACGACATGGCGCTTCGCCGCAGCCAGCGCGCCGTAGCCGCGGCCCAGCGCCCAGGTCGTCTGCTGCCATTCGTAGGGCTGCTCGACGCTCACCACCTGGGCCAGGTCGAGCCCGGCCATCGAAGGCGCCGAGCGGGCCTTGGCGATCGCCGCCTCGACCCTTGCCGGCGTCGCCTTCTCGCCGTCCGCCAGAGCGACGATGCAGCCGTTCTGCGCGCCGCCGGTGCGCAGCAGGCGCGTCAGGCGGCGGGTGTCGATGCCGGCGATCGCCACCGTGTTCGCGGCGCGCAGGTACTCGCCGAGCGACGCCGTGCTGCGGAAATTCGAGGCCAGCGGCGGCACGTCCTTCACCACCAGCCCGGCGGCGAAGACCTGTCGCGACTCGACGTCTTCCGGGCTCGAGCCGTAGTTGCCGATGTGCGGATACGTCAGGGTGACGATCTGCCGGCAGTAGCTCGGATCGGTGAGGATTTCCTGGTAGCCGGTCAGGGCGGTGTTGAAGACCACCTCGCCGGTGGTCTCGCCTGCGGCGCCGATCGATGCCCCGTGGAATACCGTGCCGTCGGCGAGTGCCAGGAGGGCCTGGGCGTGGTCGGGCAGCAGTTGCGGGGACAAGGGAAGAACTCCGGATCGAGGCGAGGCGGCGGTGCGGGTCTGGCGGAGCGAGGCCCGCCGTCCGGGGCCATCGTCGCGGCCGCTTCGGCCGACCCGGGGAGAGCGGGCCGAGGCGGCGAATTGTAGCCGGCCGAGCCCCGACTCCTGGCCGAGGGCCGGCTCGGGGACGACCACAGAAGAATCGCCGTCGGGTATCGCCGCCGGTATTGCAATTGCGGCGCGAGGCCGCATTTCCGTCCCTGGCGGCCCGCATGCAGCCGAGGTTCGCAAGGGCTCTCGGGGGAACTAGAATCCGCCGCGATACTCTCAGTCCTGGGTTATCTGTTTCGGTCAAACCTTCGGAGGTCGAATGGCTCAAACTCTGCAACCGGTCGGTGGCGGTTATGTCGGCGAAGTCGGCAGCGTCGACCAACGCAACCGGGTTCTGCGCAATACCTACTGGCTGCTCGCGCTGTCGATGCTGCCGACGGTACTCGGCGCCTGGATCGGCGTGAGCACCGGCGCGCTGGCGACGCTCGGCGCCGGCATGAGCGCGATCGTCTTCCTCGGCGGCGCGTTCGCCTTCATGTTCGCGATCGAGAAGACCAAGAACTCGGCGACCGGCGTTCCGGTGCTGCTGGCGTTCACCTTCTTCATGGGCCTGATGCTCTCGCGCATGCTGAGCTTCGTGCTCGGCCTGGCCAACGGTCCCGGGCTGATCATGATGGCCTTCGCCGGCACCGGCCTGGTCTTCTTCGGCATGGCGGTGCTCTCGACCATCATCAAGCGCGACCTGTCGACGATGGGCAAGTTCCTGTTCATCGGCGCCATCCTGGTGCTGGTGGCCAGCATCGCCAACATCTGGATGCAGTCGGCCTCGCTGATGATCACCCTCTCGGTGCTGGTGATCGGCATCTTCTCGGCCTTCATCATCTATGACCTGCAGCGCGTGAAGAACGGCCTCGAGTCGAACTACATCAGTGCCACGCTCAATGTCTACCTGAGCCTCTACAACGTGTTCTCGGCCCTGCTGTCGATCTTCGGCCTGACCAGCCGGGAGTAAGCGCTAGAAGATCCTGACGCTTCGCTGAATCCACAAGGCCCCGATCGGGGCCTTGTTGTTCTTCAGGGGCGGTCGAAGACTGCCAGGCTTTCGACGTGGGTCGTGTGCGGGAACATGTTCACCGCGCCGGCGGCGCTGCAGCGATAGCCGGCACGATGGACGATCAGCCCGGCATCGCGGGCGAGCGTCGCGGGGTTGCAGCTCACGTAGACGATCCGTCGCGGCGCGGTCCAGCCGGCCACCGGCTGCTCGGCCAGGTCGGCGAGCGCCTTGGCGATCGCGAACGCGCCTTCGCGCGGCGGGTCGACCAGCCAGCGATCGGCCGGACCGAGCGCCGCCAGGCTCTCCGGCGTCACTTCAAACAGGTTGCTGGCCTCGAACCGGGTGCGCCCGGCAAGGCCGTTGAGGTCTGCGGCGGCGCGGGCCCGGGCGATCAACGCCGGGCTGCCTTCGATCCCCAGCACGGCCGCCGCCCGCGTCGCCAGCGGCAGGGTGAAATTGCCGAGACCGCAGAACCAGTCGATCACCCGATCGTCGCGCTCGGGTCCCAGCAGGCGCACGGCGCGCGACACCAGGACGCGGTTGATGTCCCGATTGACCTGGGTGAAGTCGGTCGGACGAAACGGCATGCGGATGCCGAACTCCGGCAAGGAATAGTCGAGGGCGGACGCGGCGCCGTCGAGCGTGTGCGCCGTGTCCGGCCCTTTGGGTTGGAGCCACCACTCGACGCCATGGGTTGCCGCGAAGCGGCGCAGCCGCTCCAGGTCTTCCTCCAACAGCGGCTCGAGATGACGCAGCACCAGCGCCGTCGTCGTGTCGCCGACCGCCAGTTCGATCTGCGGCAGCCGGTCGCGTGCCCGCATCGCGCCCACGAGTTCGCGCAGCGGCAGCAGCATGTCGCTCACCGGCCGCGGCAGGACCTCGCAGCTGCGGATGTCGGCGACATAGCTGGACTTGCGCTCGTGGAAGCCGACCAGTACCCCTCCCTTCTTCGCCACGTGGCGCACCGAGAGCCGGGCCCGCTGCCGATAGCCCCAGGCCGGCCCTTCGATCGGCCGCAGCACCTGTTCGGGACGGACCTTGCCGAGATGCCAGAGGGCGTCCTCCAGCGCCCGCTGCTTCGTCGCCACCTGGGCGGCGACATGCAGGTGCTGCAATGCGCAGCCGCCGCAGACGCCGAAGTGCGGGCAGCGCGGCACGACTCGCTGCGCGCTCTGACTGCGCAAGGCGACCAGCGACGCCTGCTCCCAGTTGTTCTTGCGCCGGCGGACCGCGACCTGCACCTCTTCGCCGGCCAGCGCATCCTCGACGAACACGACCTTGCCTTCGGCGTTGTGCGCCACGCCCTGCGCTTCGAGGTCGAGCGACTCGATGCGAAGCCACTCGTCCGTGCTTGTCATGACAGGGATTATCCAAGGGGCGTGGCGGGCGGCTGCTAAACTTCCCGTCGCCAGGAGAGTGCTCCGTCGCGGAGCCGCCGAAGGCGCAGATGAGACCCTCGGGTCGCGTCGAACGCTCAGGTACCAAGGACTGGCAAGCGCTCGCGAAAGCAGGCGTTCCTCGCTGGAGAGAGACCCGTTTCGAGCGGGTCCACCGAAGGGGCAAGCGGTGTCGTTCGCGGCACCGCCAATCTCTCAGGTAGAGCGGACAGCAAGGGCAAATGATCCCGGGCGGCTTCGGCGGCACGGGTGTGCAATTTGCTCCGGAGCCGCCATGACCACACCCTCCGAATCGACGACAGCCCCGCTCGGGGCGCTGCTGCACACGCCGCTGCATGCCCTGCACGTCGAGCTCGGCGCGAAGATGGTGCCGTTCGCCGGCTACGCGATGCCGGTGTCGTATCCCCAGGGCATCCTCGGCGAGCACCGGCAGTGCCGCGAGTCGGCCGTGCTGTTCGACGTCTCGCACATGGGCCAGCTCCGCCTGACCGGCGACGACGCCGCGGCGGCGCTGGAGACGCTGGTGCCGGTCGACATCGTCGGCCTCGACCCAGGCAAGCAGCGCTACGCCCTCTTCACCAACGACGCCGGCGGCATCCTCGACGACCTGATGGTGACCCGTCGCGAGGATCATCTGTTCCTGGTGGTCAACGCCGCCTGCAAGGACGCGGATACCGCCCACCTGCGCGCCCGTCTCTCCACCCGCTGCCTGATCGAGCCCTTGCCCGAGCGCGCCCTGCTCGCGCTGCAGGGGCCGAAAGCCGCGGCCGTGATGCAGCGACTCGCGCCCGAGCTGGCGAAGCTCACCTTCATGACCGGCGGCGAGGCGACGATCCACGGCATCGCCTGCTTCGCGACCCGCTCCGGCTACACCGGCGAGGACGGCTTCGAGATCTCGGTCGCGGCGGCCGAAGCCGAAGCGCTCGCCCGGGCCTTGCTCGCCGAGCCTGAAGTCGCGGCCGCCGGCCTCGGCGCGCGCGACACGCTGCGGCTGGAGGCGGGCCTGTGCCTCTACGGCCACGACATCGACACCACCACCACGCCGGTGCAAGCCGGCCTCACCTGGGCGATCCAGAAGGTGCGCCGCCCCGGCGGCGAGCGCGCCGGCGGCTATCCGGGCGCGGACGTGATCGCCGCACAGCTTGCCAACGGAGCGGCCATGAAGCGGGTCGGCCTCGTCGGCCTCGAACGCGTGCCGGTGCGCGAGGGCGCGCACATCGTCGACGATACCGGGGCAGCGGTCGGAAGGGTGACCAGCGGCACGGTCGGTCCGAGCGTCGGCCAGCCGATCGCCATGGCCTACGTGCCGAGCGCGCTCGCCGTCGCCGGCACCGTCGTCCATGCCGACGTCCGCGGCAAGCGCCAGCCGATGCGCATTTCTCCCCTGCCATTCGCGCCGCATCGCTACTACCGCGGCTGATTCCCACCTTCGTCCCCCAGGAGCAAGCGATGACCGTCAAGTACACCGAAGACCATGAATGGATCAGCTTCGACGAGGCCGGGCCGGCCACCGTCGGCATCACCCATCATGCGCAGGACGCCCTCGGCGACGTCGTCTTCGTCGACCTGCCGGCCGTCGGCAAGACCTTCGCCAAGGGCGACGTCGCCGGCGTGGTCGAGTCGGTGAAGGCCGCAGCCGACCTGTTCATGCCGGTCGGCGGCGAGATCGTCGAGGTCAACGAGGCGCTGCGTGCCGACCCCTCGCTCGCCAACAGCGACCCGCAGGCCTCGGGCTGGTTCTTCAAGATCAAGGTCGCCTCACCCGCCGAGACCGACGCCCTCCTCGACCAGGCGGCCTACGACGAGCTCGTCAAGAACGCCTGAGACCGAACCGCCCTCGCCGCACCGCACCGACCGGAATCCCCGCCATGCTCATGTCCGCACTGAAGCCGCTCGCCGAGCTCGAGAACCCGTCCGAGTTCGTCGCCCGCCACGTCGGCATCGACGCGTCGGCCGAGGCCACCATGCTGAAGACGATCGGCGCCGCCTCGCGCCGGGCGCTGGTCGAGGCGATCGTGCCGGCGTCGATCGCCCGCGCCGCGGCGATGCGCCTGCCGGCGGTGCTCGGCGAAGCCCAGGCACTGGCCGAATTGCGCGGCATCGCGGTGCAGAACCGGGTGCTGAAGAGCTTCATCGGCCAGGGCTACCACGGCACGCACACGCCGGGCGTCATCCTGCGCAACGTGATCGAGAACCCGGCCTGGTACACCGCCTACACGCCCTACCAGGCGGAGATCTCCCAGGGCCGGCTCGAGGCCCTGGTGAACTTCCAGACGATGGTGACCGACCTCACCGGCATGGCGATCGCCGGCGCGTCGATGCTCGACGAAGCCACCGCCGCGGCCGAGGCGATGACCCTGGCGCTGCGCGTCGGCCGTCCGGGCAAGGGGGCCGCCGGCACGACCTTCTTCGTCGCCGACGACGTGCTGCCGCAGACGCTCGAGGTGGTGCGCACCCGCGCCGCGCCGCTCGGCATCGCCGTCGTCACCGGCCCGACGAGCGTGGCTGCCGAAGCCGACGCATTCGGCGTGCTGCTGCAGTATCCGGGCGTCGGCGGCGCGGTCCACGACCTGGCGCCGCTGATCGCCGCGGTTCATGCCAGAGGCGGGATCGCGATCGTCGCCGCCGACCTGCTGGCGCTCGCCCTGCTAGTGCCGCCGGGCGAGCTCGGCGCCGACATCTGCGTCGGCAACACCCAGCGCTTCGGCATGCCGATGGGCAACGGCGGCCCGCATGCCGCCTACCTCGCGACCAAGGACGAGTACAAGCGCTCGATGCCGGGGCGGCTGGTCGGCGTCAGCGTCGATACCCACGGCCGACCCGCGTATCGCCTCGCCCTGCAGACCCGCGAACAGCACATCCGGCGCGAGAAGGCGACCAGCAACATCTGCACGGCGCAGGTGCTGCCGGCCGTCGTCGCCAGCATGTACGCCGTCTACCACGGGCCGCAAGGGCTGCTGCGGATCGCCCGGCGCGTCGCCAGCTACACCGCCGTGCTTGCCGCCGGGCTGGAAGCGATGGGCCTGGCCCGCGCCCACGACGACGCCTTCGACACCCTCGAGCTCGTCACCGGCGAGCGCACCGACGCCGTGCTCGCTGCCGCCGTGGCCGCCGGCATGAACCTGCGCCGCGCCTCGCCGACGAGCGTCGGCATCAGCCTCGACGAGACCACGACCCGCGCCGAGGTCGAGGCGATCTGGTCGGTGTTCGGCACTTTCGGCAAGCCGCCCGCCGACCTCTGGGCACGCAGCGAGAAGGGCATCGAGTCGCTGATCCCGATCGCCCTCAGGCGCAGCAGCGCCTTCCTCACCCACCCGACCTTCCACCGCCATCGCTCCGAGACCGGGATGCTGCGCTACCTGCGCGCGCTCGCCGACAAGGACCTGGCGCTGGACCGGTCGATGATCCCGCTCGGCTCGTGCACCATGAAGCTGAACGCGACCAGCGAGATGATCCCGATCACCTGGCCGGAGTTCGCGAACATCCACCCGTTCGCGCCCGCCGACCAGCGCGCCGGCTACGAGCTGCTGCGCCGCCAGCTCGAGGCGTGGCTCTGCGAGGCCACCGGCTACGCCGGCGTCAGCCTGCAGCCGAACGCCGGCTCGCAGGGCGAATACGCCGGGCTGCTGGCGATCCGCGCCTGGCATGCGGCGCGGGGCGAGGCCGGCCGCACCATCTGCCTGATTCCCGAATCGGCGCACGGCACCAATCCGGCGAGCGCGCAGATGGCCGGCATGCAGGTGGTGGTGACCAAGTGCGACGCCGACGGCAACGTCGACCTCGCCGACCTCGAGGCCAAGTGCGCGCAGCACCGTGAGCGCCTGGCCGCGGTGATGATCACCTACCCTTCCACCTACGGCGTGTTCGAGAGCCGCGTCAAGGAGCTCTGCGCCATCGTCCGCCGCCACGGCGGCCGGGTCTACGTCGACGGCGCGAACATGAATGCGCTGGTCGGCGTCGCCGCGCCGGGCGAATTCGGCGGCGACGTCAGCCACCTCAACCTGCACAAGACCTTCTGCATCCCGCACGGCGGCGGCGGCCCGGGCGTCGGCCCGGTCTGCGTCGTCGCCGACCTGGTGCCCTACCTGCCCGGCCATGCCGCCAGCGGCCAGCCGGGCCAGGGCGTCGGCGCGGTCTCGGCAGCCCCGCTCGGCAACGCCGCGGTCCTGCCGATCAGCTGGATGTACATGCGGATGATGGGCGCCGAGGGCCTGCAGCGGGCCACCGAGACCGCCATCCTCTCGGCCAACTACATCGCCGCCCGCCTCTCGGACCACTACGAGCTGCACTACAGCGGCAACGTCGCCGGCATCCAGGGCGGCGGCGTCGCCCACGAGTGCATCCTCGACCTGCGGCCCTTGAAGGACGCCACCGGCGGTGCCCAGGGCGTGAGCGCCGAAGATGTCGCCAAGCGGCTGATCGACTACGGCTTCCACGCGCCGACGCTCAGCTTCCCGGTGCCGGGCACGCTGATGGTCGAGCCGACCGAGAGCGAATCGCTGGCCGAGCTCGACCGCTTCTGCGAGGCGATGATCGCCATCCGCGAGGAGATCGCGAAGGTCGAGCGCGGGGCCTGGCCGGGCGACGACAACCCGCTCAAGCACGCGCCGCACACTGCCGAGGCGCTGCTCGCCGCCGAGTGGCCGCATCCGTACACGCGCGAGCAGGCGGCCTATCCGCTCGCGGCGCTGCGCAGCGCCAA
>Ga0207676_10002905_pt1 | contig 12218 bp, 12 predicted proteins | sample KBSSwiS72_FD_184307 | JGI IMG/M metagenome (GOLD analysis project Ga0207676, IMG submission 184307) | Switchgrass rhizosphere microbial communities from Kellogg Biological Station, Michigan, USA - KBS Switchgrass S7-2 (SPAdes) (version 2) | ecosystem: Host-associated > Plants > Roots >... | reverse complement strand
AACTAATTGACCGCCTTAACGCGCTGTTGAAACGACGCAATCCATTTGCGATTCGCGCCGCTAATCTGGCAAAGCTTATTAACGATCCCGATGGAAACATTGTGCCGAATCGCGTCTGGGAGATTGGCGCGATCTATGGCCTCGCCGATGTTCAAATGCCCACTCAAACTGGCCCCGCCGGCACGGACAACTTTGGCTTGTGGCGTGATGATCACGGCAACCGCAAGAAGTAGATGCGCGCCCTCCTCACCTGCGGTAATGCGGCCTACCTTGTGTAATGCGCCCTAACCACGCGGTCAACACGGACGCCCACCGGCGGCGCTGCGCGCCTTGGTGGGCGCCGGCTACCTTGGTTTCGTTAGCCGTCAAGGAGAGTTCATGAACCCGATGTTCCGTATCTTTCTTGGGCTCTTGCTGGTGATTCCAAGCGTTGACTTGAGGGCCGCGAACGACCCGCAACTGGTCATGGAAGAATTCATGGTGCCGGCGGCAGATCCCGGCATCAGCCTGTATGTTCGCAACAAGCATTCACAGGGGATGAGCAACTTCTCGGGCGAAAAGATCTTGCTCTACGTGCACGGTGCGACCTATCCCTCCGAGACCGCGTTCGACCTGAGGCTGAACGGCCTGTCCTGGATGGACTATATCGCGCAGCACGGCTATGACGTGTACCTGGTGGACGTGCGTGGCTATGGCAAGTCCTCGCGCCCTCCCGAGATGGACAAACCGGCCGCGGACAACGAGCCAATCGTTCGCACTGAAACGGCGGTCAAGGATGTTGGTGCGGCGGTGAACTTTATCCTCAAGCGCCGCGGCGTCTCGAAGATCAATCTGCTGGGCTGGTCGTGGGGCACCTCCATCATGGGCTGGTACACCGTGCAAAACAACGACAAGGTCAACCGGCTGGTGCTCTACGCGCCATGGTGGATTCGCAATACCGGTTCCCTCACCGACTCGGGCGGTAAGCTGGGTGCCTACCGCACCGTCTCCCGCGATGCCGCGAAGAGCCGTTGGCTTACGGGCGTCGCCGAGGACAAGAAGGCGGACCTGATCCCGGCGGGTTGGTTCGAGGCATGGGCGGACGCCACCTTCGCGACCGATCCGGTGGGCTCAACACTGACGCCCCCAGTACTGCGCGCGCCCAACGGCGTGGTTCAGGACGGCCGCGAGTTCTGGGGGACGGGCAAGCCTCTGTACGATCCAGCCGGGATCCGCGTCCCCACCTTCCTCGTGCACGCCGAGTGGGATGCAGATCTGCCAAGCTACATGCTGCACGCTTACTTCTCTAAGCTGACGAATACTCCTTACAAGCGCTATGCAGAGATCGGGGAAGGCACGCACACGATTATGATGGAGAAGAATCGTATGCAGCTGTTTCAGGCCGTTCAGCAATTCCTCGATGAGAGGCTCACGCCAAACCAGTAGGCGCGCCGTAGTTAGCATCAGCAAAAACCATCGCAGAGCGTGCTGCCATACGGTCCCTAAACGCCGCCTCCGTCTCACCTTCCGCTCGGTCGAGCGTTGAGCCGTCAAGCCACCTCGCTCCGGTGATTCCCAGCTTGGGGCGTACGAACGTGATAACCATCTTCGGCGTCAGGGCTGCGCCGGCTTGCCGCGCCTCCAAATTGTCTAGTCTCCGTTCGAGGCTACTCATTTTCGCCCCCCAATCCGCGCCAGCGCATCCACTAGCGGGCCGTACGGCTCGCCCTGCAACTCGGGCGGCAATGGTTCGCCCTTCTCATCTGCCGCGATCCGCAGGAGCAGTCTGCGCAAGTTCCAACCGCTACCGCCGTCTGCCTGCTCCAGCTTCGTAACCCTGCTCTCATGACTTGCCATCGGTTCCTTTCTCCAGCGCGGTTATGCGCTTTTCCATCTCGTCTACTTCGACAATTCGCGCTTGGGTAGCGAGCGCGCTCAAGATCGTTACGGCTTCGTCCGGTGATAGCTCACCGGTGCCCAGCGCCGTGACAACAACCTTTGCGTTATCCGCGAGTGAGCCATTAAGCGCCGGTAGCAAAGCGCCGTTGCGTCTCTTTGTTGCTGGGGTCGGGGGAAAACTAGAGGGAGAAGCGCTTGCGGCCGGGGCTCGGATGCTCCTTGCTGAGCGGCCTTGCACTTCGTTGATAAAGGAAAGTGGCGGAGAGATAGGGATTCGAACCCTAGATAGGCTTCCACCTATACTTGATTTCGAGTCAAGCGCCTTCGACCACTCGGCCATCTCTCCGGAACTGGCAATTATACCGTAGCGTTCGTACCTCTCCGAACGCGCGCGCCATGAAAACGGGGGCCCGCGGCCCCCGTTTTTCCAGACGATGGATATGCTTACTTCTTTTCCGGCGGTGGGGGTGCGCTCGGCGGCGGAGTCGCGCCCATCTGCGGCGTCACCGTCTTGCCCTTGGCCTTCTGGTCGGCGATGTATTTGGCTGCGGCGCGATCCTGCGCCTTGGCGAGATCGGCCGCGTCCTTCTTGGCGACTTCTGCGTCCTTGTCCTTTTTCGCCGCCGCTGCGGTCTTTTGCTCGTCGGTAAGAGGCGGCAGCTTGGCAACCGCCAAGCCGAAGCCGGCGATCACCAATGCCGCGGCGAGTAGTGCGCGCAACGTCGTCGTCATTCCTGTTCCCTCCGTCGTGGTCAAGCGGGGCGCGGGCGCGGTTCAATCGCTTTCCGCGGCAATGCCCTCGGGTCCGCAATTTTCTGCCGCGAGCGGCCCGCGACCACCTGTTCGTACCAAAGCAAGTGATGATGCTGCGCCCAGCTCTCGTCGACGTACCCATAGCGCATCGCCCGGTACGCGTCGATCATGCCGATGGTGCCCAGGTAGATGTGAACGAACGCCAGCGCGATGGCGCCGTACGCGGCCAGCATGTGCACGACATTGGCAATCTGCATCGTCGAGCGCGTCTGATCGAAGTTCGGAAAGACGAGCACCAGGCCGGTGACCACGAGCACCGTCGACGCCACCACGAGCACCAGCCAGAACACGATCTTCTCGCCTGCGTTGAATCGGCCCGATGGCGTTTCGTGACCCTGGAAATAACCCTTGATGTTCAGAAACCACTTCACGTCGTCCATGCCGATGCCGTTGTCGCGAACATAACGTATGAACATGAACGGTATCGCGACGATCAGGATCGGCCCGACAAAGTTGTGCAGGTTCTTGGCCAGAATCGCGAGCCAGGAAAACAGCGTGTAGCCGATCACGGGAAGGAGCACGGACTTGCCGAGCGACAGAATCAGCCCGGTGATCGCCAGAGTTACCCACACGATGGCCAGAAGCCAGTGCGCGTAGCGATCAACCGGCGAAAACCGTTCGATCAGGCGCCCGTTGCGCTTTTCATCCGGCGGAACGTCGAGCGGTCCCCTGAGCAGGTAGAACACCGCAAGTCCGAGCAGGGCCAGCGCCAGCAGCATGCCTCCCCAGAAGATCACGGGCACGCGCAGCGCGCGCCATGTCTCCCCCTGCGACTGAATCAGCACATTGGTTTCGCGCCCGCGCACCGTCGTTACCTGCGGGCCGCCCGAGCGGACCTCGCGCCATACTGGCGCACTGTTCAACGGCTGTTCGACCTGGCGCTTAACCTGCGGGCCGGAACCGGTATTTTCCGGCGTCGGGGCCGGCGTCGGGATCTGCTCGGCGAGCGCACCCCCGGCGACGACGGTACAGAAGACGAACAACAGCGCGCCGACGGCGCGCGCTCCGAAAACCTGCGGCATGGCGACTCCTATTTGATCCGCTGGTACTCGTTCTGGGCCTGGGCGCGCGTCGCGAGCGCACGTTCCCAGGCCGCCTTGTCGCCGTTGTACGGGGCGTTCTGATAGGCCGGCGTGTCGGGCTTGCCCGCGTACTTGCCTTGCTTGTAATTGACGACCTGCGGCCGCTCGCCGCACGCGGCGAGCGCGAAAGTCGCAGCGAGGGCGACGCCGACTACCGCGAGGCGGCTCATGACTTGGGCGCCGGTGCGGCCGGCTGCGGTTGTTGCGCCGGCGACTGCTGCGCCGCAGCCTTGTCGCCCGCGCCATACGCGGCATCCCAACCCCACGGCGGTCCGCTGAGCGTGCCGCGCGCGGCTCGGATGGTGACGCGATCGCGGTAGATGTTCGACAGCACATCGGCGTCGCCGGCGATCAGCGCCTTGGTCGAGCACATTTCGGCGCACGCCGGAAGCTTGCCCTCGGACAGCCGGTTGCGTCCGTACTTGGCGAACTCCTCGGGTGAGCCGTCGGGCTCGGGCCCCCCGGCGCAGAACGTGCACTTGTCCATCTTGCCGCGCACGCCGAACGCTCCCGTCTGCGGGAATTGCGGCGCGCCGAACGGGCAGGCGTAGAAGCAGTACCCGCAGCCGATGCACAGATCCTTGTCGTGGAGCACGACGCCTTCGGTCGACCTGTAGAAGCAGTCGACCGGACAGACGGCCATGCACGGCGCGTCCGAGCAGTGCATGCATGCCACCGACATCGAGCGTTCGCCGGGAACTCCGTCGTTGATCGTCACGACGCGGCGGCGGTTGACCCCCCACGGTATGTCGTGTTCCTGCTTGCACGCGGTCACGCAACCGTTGCATTCGATGCAGCGTTCGGCATCGCAGAGAAATTTCATCCGGGCCATAGTCTGGTTCCTCTCGCTTGCAGGTCTTTCTCGCCGATCGTCAAACCTTGGCGACCTGGCACAGCGTCGTCTTGGTTTCCTGCATCATCGTCACCGAATCGTAGCCATAGGTCGTCGCGGTGTTGACCGCCTCGCCGCGCACGATCGGGGCCGCCCCTTCGGGGTAGAACTCGAGCATGTCCTTGCCCATCCACCAGCCGGAAAAATGGAACGGGATGAACGTCGTTCCCGCGCCGACTCTTTCGGTGACCTGCGCCTTGACCTTGAGCTGCGCACCGGTCGGCGTCTTCACCCACACGTACTCGCCGTCCTTGACGCCGCGGTCGTTGGCGTCCTTCGGATTGATCTCGACGAAGTTTTCCTGCTGCAGCTCGGCGAGCCACGGATTCGACCGGGTTTCCTCACCGCCGCCTTCGTATTCGACCAGCCGGCCGGAGGTCAGCACCAGCGGATAGTTCTTGGCGACTTCCTTCTTGACGTTGTCCTGCTGCACGGATTTGTACAACGTGGGCAGACGCCAGAACGCCTTCTTGTCGTCGTGGGTCGGGTACTTTTCGACCAGGTCGGGACGCGGCGAGTAAATAGGCTCGCGATGCTGCGGAATGCCGTCGGGGAAGTTCCACACGATCGCGCGTGCCTTGGCGTTGCCCCAGAAGTGGATGCCATGCTTCATCGTGACGCGCTGGATGCCGCCGGAGACGTCGGTCTTCCAGTTCTTGCCCTCCGCCGCCTTCTTTTCCGCGTCGGTGAGCTCATCCCACAAGCCCAGCTTCTTCATTAGCACATGGTCGAACTCGGGGTAGCCGGTGGTGATCTCGGAGCCCTTCGGAAACGACCCGTCCTCGGCCAGCAGGTTGACGCCGTCGCGCTCGACGCCGAAGTTGGCGCGGAAGCAGCCGCCGCCGTCCATCAGCGCACGCGACTCGTCGTACAGGTTCGGCGAGCCCGGATGCTTGATCTCCGGCGTGCCGTAACAGGGCCACGGCAGGCCGTAGTAATCGCCGTCGCATGGACCGCCCTTGGCGCGCAGGGTCTTCACGTCGAACGTCGCCTGGTTCTTCATGTGCAGCTTCAGCCGCTCGGGCGACTGGCCGGTGTAGCCGATCGTCCACATGCCGCGGTTGATCTCGCGCAGCATCGACTCGGGCTCGGGCTCGTCCCAGCCGTCCTTGTCCTTGATCACCTTGATCTTGGTGGTTCCGTCGGCCTGCTTGCCGACGAACTGGTCGGCGTAGCCGAACTTCTTGGCGAAGGCCATCATGATCGTATGGTCGGGCTTGGACTCGAACATCGGCTCGATCACCTTCTCGCGCCACTGCAGCGACCGGTTCGATGCCGTCACCGATCCGGAGGTCTCGAACTGCGTCGCGGCGGGAAGCAGGTAGACGCCGTCCTTCCGCACCATCGCCGCCATTGCCGCCGTAGCCGACGGATAGGGATCGACGACGACGATCGTGTCGAGCTTTTTCATCGCCTCGACCATTTCCTTGCCGCGCGTCTGGCTATTCGGCGCGTGGCCCCAGAAGACGATTGCGCGCAGGTTATTGTCCTGGTCGATCAGCTCGTTTTTTTCCAGCACGCCGTCGATCCAGCGCGACACCGTCATGCCGGGCTTTTCCATCATCGCCTGCGACGCGAACTGCTTCTTGATCCATTCGTAGTCGACGCCCCAGACCCCGGCGAAGTACTTCCACGATCCCGTCGCCAGGCCGTAGTAGCCGGGCAGCGAATCGGGGTTCGGTCCGACGTCGGTCGCACCCTGCACGTTGTCGTGCCCGCGGAAGATGTTCGTGCCGCCGCCCGAGACACCGACGTTGCCGAGCGCGAGCTGCAGAATGCACGAGGCGCGCACGATCGCGTTGCCGATCGAGTGCTGCGTCTGTCCCATGCACCAGACGACCGTCGACGGCCGGTTCTTGGCCATCATCTCGGCGACCTGGTAGACCTGCGCCTCGGGAATGCCGGTGACTTCCTCGACCTTGTCCGGCGTCCATTTGGTCAGACACTCGTCGCGGACCTTGTCCATGCCGTAGACGCGGTCGTGGATGTACTGCTTGGCTTCCCAGCCGTTCTTGAAGATGTGGTGCAGCATCCCGAACAGGAACGCGATGTCGGTGCCGGAGCGGATCCGCACATAGACGTCGGCCTTGGCGGCGGTCCGCGTGAAGCGCGGATCGACGACGATCATGCGCGCGCCGGTCTCCTTGGCATGCAGCATGTGCAGCATCGACACCGGGTGCGCTTCGGCCGCATTCGAGCCGATGTACATCGCGCACTTGGTGTTCTGCATGTCGTTGTACGAATTGGTCATCGCGCCGTAGCCCCAGGTGTTGGCTACGCCGGCGACGGTCGTCGAATGGCAGATGCGCGCCTGGTGGTCCATGTTGTTCGTGCCGAAGAACGACACGAACTTGCGAAACATGTACGACTGCTCGTTGTTGTGCTTGGACGAGCCGACCCAGAACACGGCGTCTGGGCCCGATTCCTTGCGGATTGCCAGCAGCTTGTCGCCGACTTCGTTGATCGCCTGCTCCCAGCTGACCTTCTGCCACTTGCCGTCGACCAGCTTCATCGGCGTCTTCAGCCGATGCGAGTGCTCGTGCACGCCGTGCTCGCGCACCGAAGCACCCTTGGCGCAGTGCGCGCCCAGGTTCAGCGGCGAATCGAACACCGCCTCCTGCCGCGTCCAGACGCCGTTCTCTACGATCGCGTCGACCGAGCAGCCGACCGAGCAGTGCGTGCATACCGTGCGCTTGACCTCTACCTTCTTCGCATAGCTGTCGTCAGCGGCATCGGCCTTGCCGATCAGGTTGAAGGGGATCTGGCTGGCGAACGCTCCGGCCCCGGCGACGAGACCCGAACGCTTCAAAAACGCCCGCCGGTCCATCGTCGGGAGTCGAGCTCCCGCGATGCGGCGGAAACGTGGACGAGCTGCGCTGGCGGCGTCGGTTGCACCATCGTGTATTTTGGTCAGCAGCATGATCCGTCCTCCTCCTACTAGACCTTCATCGTCCGGTAATAGCGCCGGACGTGTTCCGTTACTGCGTAGCCCTTGCTATCGGTGGCCGTGACGACGGGCTCGGCGTCGATCGGGGCGCCAGTCATCGAGCGGGCGGCCACGGCCGCGGCGCCGACGCCGCCGACGCCGAGCGTCAACAGGAATCCACGCCGCTTGAGATTGGCATTGGGGGCGGAGGGAGGTACGGCCGCGGCTGGGTTGGGACGATCGCTACGCTGCGTTTTCCGCATGGCTGCCTCCGCAAAAAGAGTCGTGACGTGGCTCGGCGCAATGACTAACCAATGGCAAACGAGTCACGTTCGATCGCCATGAACGCCTTGGTCAATTGTGCAACGCGTTTATAGTAATTAGCAATAGCACGCCCGTATATTGCATTGCAACATGAGTCGACCCACGGGTCGACGTGCGTCGCGAAAAACGCGCGCTGCGCATCGAACGCGAACGAGCCCGGCGCGCCCGCGCCTGTGATGAGCACACGCATGGTCGCGAAGACCGCCGCAAGGTGATCCTCGTACAGTACATTGCCCGGCTGGCGCGACAGTCCCAGCCCGGCGAGCGCGGCGCGGATCTCGACCAGCGGCTGCCTGCCGGGCGTCTTTTCGTATGCCGATGCATACGGGCTCACCTCGCTGGCGCCGACCCCGACAAAGAGATCGACGTACTCGGCGGCCGCCGCTTCGGCGTCCATCACTGCGCTGGCCGCGATCAGCATCCGCCAAGCCTCCGCCAGGGTTTCGCCTTCGACATTGCCTTCGTCGACCGTGAGCTCGTCGGCCCCGGCGATCGACTGGAGCAGCGCGGCATCGGGCTCGGCGGCGTAGAGCCGCGCCAGCAATGCGTAGAAATCGGCGCGCGCCTGGTCCTCGGGATCGATGCCTGGAGCAAACACCACTTGGGCGGGTTCCATTCCGGCCCGTTCAGCGCCGCCGCGCAATCGGATTCGTCATCGCGACGACGGTCCCGGCGTGCCGCTCCCGGCCGGAGCCGCGACGTTCAATTCCTTCTGCATCATGTCGATCACGCGGCAGTCGGCGCACATCTTGAGCCGATCGAGCGAGCCCGGCGCGGCGAACATCGAGTGCCCGGCGAGCTTGGTCAGCATGTTGTCGATCATCTTGTCGGTGCCCAGGGCCTTGCCGCAGCGGATGCATTTGAAGATCGACGCCTCGTTCAGGACCCGCGGCTGCTTCGCTTCGGCGACCAGCGACAAGCGCGGCGTCAGCGCGATCGCGTCCTCGGGACAGGTCGCCTCGCACAGGCCGCATTGCACGCATTTGGACTCGATGAAGCGAAGCTGAGGCACTTCCGAGGCCGGATGATCGAGGATCGCGCCTTCCGGGCAGGCGCCGACGCAGGCCAGGCATAGCGTGCAGGCATCTCGATTGACGGCGATCGTGCCGAACGGCGCCCCGGCGGCGAGCGCGATCACCGTTTGCGGCGTCGGCGCATGCGCCTGCAGATGCTCGATCGCCAGCGCGGCGGTCGTGCGCTTGTCCGCCGACCAATGGAACGTCGCCGGCGCGCGGACGGGCAGCGCCGGCTGCAGCGCCCAGACGGCCGCCTCGAGCGCGGCGGCGTCGGCGGCGCGCAGCAGATGAAAGTGCCGCCCCTGGTAACCGAGCGCCTGCGCGATGGTATCGGCGTAGCCCATCTGCCGCTCGATCGCTTCCGGATATTGCGGCGCTTCGGTGCCGGTCGCGAGCACGGCGACGTCGCTCGCGCCGTACGCGAGCGCGCCCAGCCAGGTGTCGATGCCTGCGGCCGCCATGTGATGCAGCTCGACCGGGATCACCCGCGCCGGCAGGCCCTTGCCGCGACGGCCGAGGCGATGGATCACCTCCGCGCCGGCCGCATCGTGGAACAGCAGGCATGCGTCGCGCCCGCCGGCCTTGGCATAGGTTGCGAGCAGCGTGCGCACCCGCGACCCGAGGTCGGGCACGGCCGGATAGGCATAACCCAGGGCGCCGGACGGGCACACGGTCGTGCAGGCGCCGCAACCCATGCAAAGGTGCGGCTCGACCGCGATGTGATCGCCGTCGGGGCGGATCGCGGCCGTCGAGCAAATGTCGATGCATAGATTGCATCCGGGCTGCTGCGAGCGGCTGTGCGCGCAGATCGATGCCTTGTACGTGAAATACTTGGGCTTTTCGAATTCGCCGACCGCGCCCAGCACGTCGACGATGACCATCGCCTGCGCTGCCGCGTCGTCGCCCGGATGCCAGTAGCCCTGCGGCGGCTGGTGCATCGCGAACGCCGGCTTGCGCTGCAGATCGAGCACGAGATCGAACGACTCCTCGCGCGCCGTTTGCGCCGCGGTGCGGTCGAAGTCGATCGCGCCGATGGCGCCGCATGCGATCACGCACTGACGGTGGTCCCGGCAGCGGTCGAGGTCGATCTGGTAGCTGGCGTCGATCGCCTCTTCGGGGCATGCGCGGATGCACGCGTTGCACCGGGTGCACAGGTCCAGATCGATCGGATTCTCCTGAACCCACTGCGCGCTGAACTCGCCCAGCCACCCCGAAAGCCGGGTGAGCTTGCCCGAGCAGATCGGGTAGTCGCGCTCCGGCGGCAGCTCGTTGCCGATCGCCCGACCCGTGATCAGCACGGTGACGTCGAGCCGGTCCTTCAGCGCCTCGGCCCAGTACAAGGCCGCACCTGCCGGGCCGACGATCAAGAGCCGCCCTTCCGATTTGAATGCGACGCGCGGGACCGGCTGCGGCTCGGGCAGCGCCGCCATCGCCAGCAAGGCCGCGATCTTGGGCGTCGCGGCGCGCGCTTCGGCCGACCAGCCCGCATTCTCGCGGATGTTGACGAAGCGGATCGTCTGCGTCTTGCCCGAATCCTCGGCGACGTCGCCGAATACGCGCGCTTCCTGCGTGCAAGCGACCAGCAAGTCTCCTTCGGCGCGGTCGGCGAAGCGGGCGAGCTCCTTCTGGCAGAGCTCGGTGTGCAAGGGCAGCGGACCGGCGAGGTCAAGCACGCGCGCGAGCGCCGCGGCGTCGAGCGGCATCGTGCCGTTGCAGCTGCAGACGTGGATTGTCTTGCCGGCGGCGCTCATGCTTTCTTGCCGCCTTGCGGGTCCGCCTGCCGAACCGGGTCCGGCTCGGCTGACTCGTCGACTGCGCCCGGCAGCGATCCCGGGTTCGCGTCGCCGGTGCCGTCGGATATCGCGATCGCCGCTGCCGCGCCGGGCGGCTCCTCCGGCTGAGCCTGCTCGACGGGCTCGACGACGTCGACGACATGCCCTTCAGCATTAACTTCGGTCTTCGGCGGATTGAAGATGTGCCGGGTGTGCAGCAACTGCTTCATCATTTCGGGCGAGATCGGATCGGGCTTCGTGTAATCGTCGATATAGACGTCCAGCCCGTCCATGATGTTGAAGCGAGGATCGCGAAAAAGCTGCTTCAGCGCCGCGCGCTTGGTCGTTTCGGCGACGCCCGGCTTGAAAAACGCCGAGAACTCCGAATCGATGGTCAGCGACTCGATCGAGGGCAGCGGCGCGTTGGTGTTCTGCGGTACGGGCCCGGCCGCTTGCCCGGGCTGCGGCGGCGGCGCTGCCGCGGCTACCGGCTCGGGCGGAGCGTCGCGCGGCGGCGGCGTCTGGGCCCGCGCGGCCTCGAGCTTGCGCCGCGACCAGCGCTTGAGCGACAAACGCTCTGGCGGCTGCGCGACGTTGTCGGGCTCGTCGTTCATCAAGCGGCTTTGCTCCGCGGTTCGGACAGCTTGCGCTCACCCGCGTCGTCGTGGTGTTTGTCGTCACGATGCTGGTCGTCGCGCTCGTAGAGCTCGTTGCGGCGTACCTTGCGCTTGGGCTCGGGCTTGTAGTTCGCCGCGACGAATGGCTGCAGCCACGCCAGCAATTCGGGAAACAGCGGCACTGCATCGACCATCTCGCCCCCGTCCATCAGCCGCGCCGCCTCGTTGTAGCTGACGGTGACGAGCTCGGGCCTGGCCGACAATCCGTCGGCAGCGATGCGCTCGGGATCGAGCATGCGCCACATCACGAAGATCTTGGGCTCCGGTGCGGTGATGTTCAGAAAATAACCTTCGCTTTCGGACGCGTGCAGCTCGACGCCGAATCCGGTGAAGCGCCAGCGCGTGCCGGTCGCATCGTCGGACAGCTTGACCGCCACCGGAAGCGGACTATCGTCGCGCTCGACGGTGCCGATCTGCCATTTTTCGCTCGCCCAGCGGTTGGCAAGCGGAATTCTTTCGATGACGACGGCGACGGGAAACCGCAACGCTGGCATGGCTTTTTTTCCGGATCGCGGCACGATTCGCGCGAGCCGCAATCATACGCCTGTGTGCATCGGTGCGCGCCGTCTGCTACCATCGTCGGTCGCAGCGCCGCCCCACTGCGAACTTTCGCGAATTTTTGTTTTCATGGCCAGAATCATTCCCCTCACCGACGCCCGCGCGCTCGGCGATACGCTCGCCGCCGCGCGCAGCGCGCCCGCGGTCACACCGGCCGGCATGCTCGCCGACACGCGCGGCCGGATGTTGCGCGACTTGCGCATTTCGGTGACCGATCGCTGCAATTTCCGCTGCGTCTACTGCATGCCGAAGGACGTCTACGGCCACGATTATCCGTTCC
>Ga0207676_10002902_pt1 | contig 12221 bp, 11 predicted proteins | sample KBSSwiS72_FD_184307 | JGI IMG/M metagenome (GOLD analysis project Ga0207676, IMG submission 184307) | Switchgrass rhizosphere microbial communities from Kellogg Biological Station, Michigan, USA - KBS Switchgrass S7-2 (SPAdes) (version 2) | ecosystem: Host-associated > Plants > Roots >... | reverse complement strand
CGCCGGATCGTGCACGAATGGCGTGTGCACCTTCGTTTACACCGCACCGGCGGCGACGGGTGGAGTTACGGTCACCGTGAAGGTAGGTGGAGCGACCGGACCGGACGTTACTGGTAGCCCGATCGCGATCAATATCACGCCGTAGCGAAACGCGACCGAGTGTGCGGGCAGCCGTTACTGGCTGCCCGCGCCGGCTATCAACCTATCGGCAGCTTCGCTGCTTCATCGAGCCGACAAACTCGGAGTAGTTCGGCATCGCGCCCATGATCTTGGCGGCGGTCTCCGGGTTCTCCCTCCCGCCGCGCGTGATGGCGACCGTGACGATGCGCACGAGATCCTCGAGCCGCGTCACCGAGGCGCAGGCGGCCTGTCGTTGCACTCGCGTTGCCGACGGTTTCTTCGCCATCTCGGCGAGGGATTGGATCTCGTCCGTCGCCACCTGAAACGCCGACACGCCGAGATAGAAGGCGCTGCGCTGCGTCGGCGCGACGCTATCCACGACCTGCGCGACGCTGAGCACCGCTTCCCACCTGGCTCGCGACGGTTCCTTTTGCGCGCTGTCGAGCGCCGGGGAGACCGTGGCCAAAAGCGACGAACCCACGACGTCTTTCGCGACCCCCGCTGCCAGCGCGCGCCGTGCCGCGGCGAACGCGCTGTCCGGAGCGTTCATCCGAATATGCGCCGCGATCGCGAGCTGCCACGCGGCACGATTCGCTGGTTCGACGGCGACCATTCGCTCGGCGAGCGAGAGAGCCGCGCGAGCGTCTCCGCGGTCGATGGCGTCGCGGGCGACTACGAGAAGGAAATCCGTATTCCGCGGGAAACGCGTCGCGGCCTCCGTCGCGATTCGACGGAAGCCGACCGTGTCGTGCGCGGCGGTCGCCGCACGCAACTGTCGGTTGTAGAACTCGGTTGTCGCAGCGGCGCTGTCGGCGGCGATCAATGCGGCGCCGCTGACCAGTGCCTGGGCATAGCGATCCAGCCGAAGATGCAGCAGCCACTGTTTTCGCAACAAGTCGGCGTTCGCCGGCACGTCCCGCAGCACGGTATCGATCACGGCGAGCGCCGATTCGGGACGGTTGGCCAGCACAAGCCAATCCACGAGCTCTATTGTGGCGTTGACGTCTGAGGGATCGAGATGGTGTACTTTCCGCGCCGCGTCGAGGGCGTGAACGGTGTCGCCCTTCGTGCCATACGCGTGGACGAGATTCGACCAGGCAATGACGCTCTCCGAATCGGCGGCGGCGACGATCGTTGCTACCGCAATGATCGAATCGGCCGACGCCTGCGTCTTGGTCAGCACGGAGAGTACGCAGAGGTTGAGCGACGCTGATTCGGGGCGCAGCTTGAGCCCCTGTCGCGCTGCCGTCATCGCCTGTTGGAAGTCGCCGGCAAACAGCGCTCGTGTGCAGTCGTGATAGAAAGCCAGCGCATGGAGGGCATCGCCCACAGCGCGGTCTACTTGTTTTGCGACGTCGCCGAAGTCCGCGCCGACCATTGGCGGAAGCGGCTCGGTGATGATCTGCTTGCCGGTTTGGGAGAGCAAGCGGATCAGAGTCCTCACGCCCGACTTCGTCCGCTCGATCGTTCCCGATAGGGCGTAGTCGCCGCGAACCTCCTTGGTGAGCGCGACCATTTCGTTCGGCCCTAACACGGAATCGGGATTGTAGCCTGACTGGCGAAGCGTCTGGTCGACCTTCGGCTTCGGAATCACGTAAAGGTCCGTCGCGGTATGCTGATCCTGGATCCGCCGCCGAATCGCATCGGCCGCGGCCACGCCGAGTGTCGGGTCGGCACTGGCGAGCACGCCGACGACCAGCTGCGGCGTATCGGCTCGGGGCTGCCCGCCACGTTGCTCCGGCGCGGGACGCTGTGCCGCGAGAGGCGGCGCGTTGAGGGCAAAGGTCAAGGCTACCGCTGCAACGGCGATCTGCGGACTGCAACGTCGCGCGATCATAGAGCCTCCCCCCTCTTTCACGAGGGCCGATCGGTTGTCTCCTTCGTCTTGCCGCAACGAACGGGCCACGAGCTCGGCCGTTGTCGTCGCTGCATTCCATAGTGTCGTTCGGCCAATCATTGTCAATGATCAATTCCACGCCCCCACACCCAAAACCCGAGGATTGGGGTCAGACCCTATTTAGAAAACCCGTAATAGCGGGGTTAGACGCTTCAAGAATGTCGAAATGGGGTCAGACCCCTTTTCGGGGAAAGTTCGGAGAATGAGCGGAGTCGTTCGCATGGTTGTCGTTTTGAGCTAGGCTCGTTCGACGTAGAGGTGAACCCTTGATTGGAGCTAACCGTGCGAAAGTTGATCGTTTCCGAATTCGTGAGCCTCGACGGCGTAATTCAGGCGCCCGGCGGCAAAGACGAGGATCGCGACGGAGGGTTCGAATACGGCGGATGGACCTGGCCCTATTGGCACGATGACATCGGCGGGAGCTTCGCCGCGCTCATGAAAGATTGCGACGCATTCCTGCTCGGCCGACGCACATACCTCACGCACGCCGCCGCGTTCGAGCCGATGCCCGCCGGCGACTTCTTCGGCGACATGATGAACGCGCCCAAGAAGTACGTCGTGTCGCGAACGCTCGATAAGCCGACGTGGCGCAACACGACGATCATTCGCGACAACGTGATCGAGGCGATCCGCGCGCTGAAAGCGGAGCCGGGCAAGAACATCCTCACGGATGGGAGCAGCGTCCTCGTTCACGACCTCGTCAAGCACGACCTGGTCGACGAGCTCCATTTGTTGCTCTACCCGCTGACGCTCGGCGGCGGAAAACGATTGTTGCCCGAAGGCGTGCACGCGACGTTCAAGCTGGTGTCGGCGAAACCCTATCCCACCGGTGTCGTCGGGCTCCATTACGAGCGGCAGGTGACTAACGGCGGCGATGCGTAGTTGGGCGAGTATGAAGAGCCGAATCTTCGCACTCGTCCTCGGTGTGGCGCTCGCCGCCTGCTCGGACTCCGACCACCTGATGGCCGATCCGCCGAGCTCGATCGCCGCAGGCCAGCTAACGATCGCGCTGCCCAAGACGATCTACACAGTCGCCGAGTTGAATCCGGCGTCGGGTCAGGGCATCCGGGCGACGCTCGGGAATAGCGCGGACCAGACCTTCTATAGCATGCTGGGCGACGCGTTCAACGGTGCGATCGACCAGAATCCGCTCTTCGTCGCCAACGGCTCGGACGCGTCGCTGGAGCGGGAGCAGGGTTCGGACTGGGTCGCCGTGAGCGGCGTGCAAATGATCGAAGGCGTGAAGGTCGTGTCGATCCAGCCGGGGAAGTCGTATGACCTCATCGCGCACTCGAGGGGCGCCACGGCCGGCCGATATCGTATCGTCGTCGCCTACCGCAACACACAGAACGCCGAGCCGACGCGCCGCGTGACCTCAGCGATCTTCGAGGTTCGGTAACTAACGCTTCAGGTTTTGGAGCTGGTCGAGCACGACGTCGGGGTTCACGTCTTGCTCGGTATCCAGCACGAGTAATGGGCCGCAGGCGATGGGCCCGGCCGCGTCGAACGCGTTGAACTGTGTGATGAGCGAGGTGCGCGTTCGCGAGGCGTCGAGGTGTCCGGGGTGCCGCTCACGGGCGAGGAACCGATCGACCGCCGTCTCGACGCGACAACGGCAATGCACTTCGACGAGCGGCGCGCGGAGGTTGGACAGCCACTCGACCGGAGTTCCAGTGGTCTCCGAGACTTTATAGTTCCGCCACCACGAGACGAGACAGGCGCCGGGAAGCTCCCACGCCGTCCGCACGAAACGCGCATCCGCCTCACGACTCAGCGCGCTGCGCCACGCGGCGTCGCCCGCGCCACGCTCCTTGAACAGCTCGTCGAGGAAATCGTCCTTGTCGAGCACCGGCAGCGACAAGCGCGGCGCGAGTTTTCGCGCGACGGTCGATTTGCCACTGCCGGGCACGCCCGAGAAGACGACGAAACTCATCGCGTCCAGTCTAGACCTCGCCTTGCGGGGTACCCATTGGCCGAAGGCCCAAGCATCGGGCGTGCTAAACGACGAAACTGCTTTGGATACGGGACAAAGCAACAGGATTGAACGGTTCACCTACAGGGAGAACTGCTTTTGAGGGGACTTGGCGACAGAGTTCCTTCCTGCCAAATCCCATTCACAAGCAGTTAATCCTGTAGTTCCTCCGTTCAATCCGGTCGCCGTGTCCCGTATCCAAAGCAGTTTCGCTGTTTGGTCGTTCTTGACGCGATCTGAGCTGGGTTGTAGATAATCTAGGCGTAATTGTAGATCATCTTGGTATCACTGGACCAGGAACTCGGGATGCGGCCGTCGGACCTCATTCAGGGCACGCTCGATCTGCTCATCCTCAAGTCGCTGGCGACCGAGGCGCGGCACGGTTGGGCGATCGCCAAGCGGATCCAAACCGTGTCGGGCGACGTGCTTCAGATCAAACAGGGCTCGCTCTATCCCGCGCTTCATCGCCTCGAGGCGCAGGGGTTGGTCAAATCCGAATGGCGCGAGAACGAAACGGGGCGCGACGCGAAGTTCTATTCGTTGACGAAAGCCGGCCACACCGCGCTCGAGACAGAGCTGACGCAGTGGGAAAGGCTGTCGAGCGCGATCCGTCTCACCCTCCGCAACGCCTGAGGTCTCGATGGCGCGATCGCTGGACGTACTGCGTTTCCGCGTACGATCGCTGCTCCGTCGCTCTCGCGCGGATGCGGAGCTCGACCGCGAGTTGCGAGAGCACCTCGAGCGGCAGGTCGAGGAGTATGTCGCTCGCGGAATGGCGCCGGACGACGCGCGACGAGCGGCGCTCGCCACCTTCGGCGGCGTTCAAAACGTACGCGAGGAAGCACGCGACGCGCGCGGCGTCGCCGCGATCGAGAGTCTGCTGCGCGACTTCCGCTACACACTCCGCGCGCTGCTGCACGAGCCGATGCTGCTCGTCGCCGCCGCTCTATCGATCGCGCTCGGCGTCGGCGGCAACATCGCGGTGTTCAGTCTGGCGCGCGCGGTCGTTTTCGCGCCACCCGACGCGCGCGAACCGGCGACGCTCGTCAACGCGCGTGTGAGCCACGGCAGTCATGTCAGTTACCAGCGTTGGCGCGACATCGACGCCGGCGGCGCGCTCGAGCACTTCGCCGGCTATTCCATTGAAGGGGAAGTGAATTGGCTCGACGCGGGGGGGGCCGGAGGCGCTGCCGTATCGATCGTGCCGATGCTCGTCACCGCGAACTTCTTCGAGGTGACGGGCACTCCCGTCGCGCGCGGGAGGGCGTTCTCCGCGGCCGAAGCCCGCATGGAGCTCGACCCGCACGTCGCGGTGATCAGCCATGAGTTCTGGCAGCTGCGGCTCGGCGGTGACTCCGGGATCATCGGGCGGAAGCTGGTGATCAACGGTGAGCCGTACACGGTGATGGGAGTGCTTCCGTCGCACCTGCGGAGCGTCGCCGGGTTCGGGATCGCGCCGGCGGTCTATCTGCCGCTCAACCGAAGCCTCGGGCCGGACTCGCGCGCGCCGAAGGCGACCATCGTGCAACTGGTCGGCCGATTGAAGCCGGGACAGGGTCTCGCCGAAGGGCGCGCGGCGCTCGACGCGCTGGATCGACGGCTCGCGCGGCTCGACGGCGACACGCTCTACGGCGGCGTTCAGGACTTCGCGTCCGTCAACACGTTCAGGACCGGCAAGGAGGCCAGAACGATCGGTCTCTTTCTCGCCGTGCTCGGTGTCGTTTCGCTATCGGTGCTGCTTATCGCCTGCGCCAATGTTGCGGGCCTGCTCATCGCCCGCGGAACGCGCCGGCGTCAGGAGATCGCCGTCCGTCTTGCCATCGGCGGATCGCGGGCGCGTCTCGTTCAGCAACTCATGATCGAGGGGTTGTGGCTGGCGCTCATCGGCACGGCGGCGGGCATCGGATTGAGCGTCGCGTTCATGCGCGTCGTCAACAGCCTGTCGCTCCCGATTCCCTTTCCGATCGCGCTGAATCTGACGACCGATCGTGCGGTGTTCGCCTGCGCGCTCGGTCTCGTCGCGCTCACGGTGCTGACGTGCGCGCTCCTTCCCGCGCTGCGGGCGACGAGGATATCGCTCGTTCCCGCGCTCAAGCGTGAAGAGCCGTTCTACATCGTTCGTCGATTCACCGCGCGCGGTGTTCTGTTGACCGGACAGGTGATGGTCTCGACGATCCTGCTCGTCACCGCCATCCTCTTCGTCCGCAACCTGGTGCGAACGCAGGTCACGAGCCCCGGCTTCGAGGTGAATCACGCCCTCGTGGCGCAGATCGGATTCGTGCAGGGCCGGCGCGACGCGGATCACGCGACCTTTCTCCAGGCGGCGGCGGATCGCGTGCGATCGCTTCCCGGGGTCGCCGGCGTCGCGTACGCGGCCTCCATGCCGCTGACCGTGCACACCGGTTCGAGCAACGGGCTCACGGCGCGGATCGACGGCAACGCCCAGACGCAGCACGTCGAGTTCTCGAGAGAGATCGTCGGTCCCGAATATTTCTCGACGATGGGAATCCGCGTGCTCGGCGGCCGCGAATTCGTCGAGACCGATGCGGCGGGCACGCCGCCGGTGGCCATCGTCAATGAAGTGTTTGCCCGGCGCTATCTGGGAGGCAAGAATCCTCTCGGACAGCGCGTGCAGTTCAAGGAGGACAGCAGCGACTTCCGCGTCGTCGGCGTCGTGGCGAACAGCAAGATGCGCACACTGGGCGAAGACGAGCGCGCGGCGATCTACGTACCCCTGAAACAGAGCAAGAAGAGTCTCCGCGTCGGGTTTGTCATTACGCGAACACAGAATGATCCGACGGCGCTCGTCGGCCCCGTGCGACAAGCACTCGGCGCGCTGGACAAATCCGTCGCCGTTTCCGTCGAGCCGATGGCGTCGGCGCTGCAGTTCGCACTCCTGCCGAGCCGCATCGGCGCGTCGGTGCTGGGAACGCTCGGCCTGCTCGGTCTCGCGCTCGCCGCGTTCGGGCTGTACGCGCTGGTGTCCTACAGCGTGAGCCGGCGCGTGGGCGAGATCGCGATCCGCTCCGCGCTCGGCGCATCTCGCGGCGCGATTCTGCGGCTCGTCATGCGCGACGCGACACTCCACGTCGGAGTCGGCCTCGCACTCGGCCTTGCCGTCTCCGCGCTGATCACATCACCGCTCAGCGCCTTCCTCGTCGCGGGGCTGAGCACGACCGATCCGCTGAGCTTCGGCGGCACCGCGCTGGTCTTCATTCTCGTGAGCCTGCTCGCGAGCTGGCTGCCCGCCCGTTTCGCAATGCGCGTCAGTCCCGTTGTTGCAATGCGCCTCGACTGAGAAACTACGAAACTGCTTTGGATACGGGACAAAACGACAGGATTGAACGGACCACCTACAGGAGAACCGCTATTGATGGGGCGTGGCGCGAGAGTCTCTGTCTCCCACAATCCATTCACAAGCAGTTTTCCCTGTAGTTCGTCCGTTGAATCCCGTCGCCGTGTCCCGTATCCAAAGCAGTTTCGCTGTTTACTAGTCGGAAAGCAGTGTCGCCTTTACTAGTCGTCCCGAAGAGCCGACGTAGGATCGATCAGCATGGCACGACGGGCCGGGACCAGGACGGCGATCGTCGCACTGAAGACCAACACCACAATTGAAGCGGCAAGCGACAGCGGATCACTCGAGATGCCACTGAGGTGATGTTCGAGCATGCGCACGACGACCATCGACAACGGTACGCCGAGTACGACGCCGATGACGACGGGGCGAAGGCCGTCGCGTAGGGCCAGCCGAGCGATGTCGGACCGATTCGCGCCGAGTGCGATGCGCACGCCGAATTCGCTCGTGCGGCGCGCGATGCTGTAGCTCGCGACGCCGAACAGCCCGATTGCGGCGAGCAGCAGCGCGAGCGCACCCAACACCGTCGCGAGGCGTGCCACGAGGCGTTCGTCGCGGATCGAGATGCGGATGAGCTGGCGCACGGGATCGATCGAGTCGATCGGGAGATTGCGATCCGTCTCGACGATGGCCGCGCGCACGGCCTGGACGATCTTGCCCGGATCGCCGCTGGCGCGGATGAGCAGTCGAAGCCGCTCCGGCTGCGGAAACTTCGTGGTGCCACTCTGATGCAGATACGGGATGTAGATTCGTCGCTCGGCGATCGGTGATTCCAACGTGTCGAGCGAGCGGCCGCGAACGTCGGCGATGACGCCGACGATCTGCACGGCGCTCGAATCGTCGAAGCGCGCGTACTGGCCGACGACGTTGCGGCCGGTCGGGTCGTTGAAAAAGAAGCGAGCGAACGATTGGTTGACGATCGCCGTGCGCGGCGCGACGCCTTCGTCGCGCGCCTCGAAGTCGCGGCCGGCGATGACGGTCGCCCCGATCGATCGCGCATACCCGGCGCCCGCCCGATCCGCGGCCGTCGTGCTGTCTTTGCTCGATCGTGGAACGAAACCCGATACAGAGACGTCGGTATGCCACTCGCTGCCGGAGAAGATGCCGAGCTGGGAGTACGAGACGGCGGAGACACCAGGCACGGAGGCAACGCGGTCGCGGATGGCGTGCACCGCCGCCGCCAGGCGCTCGGACGCGTAGCCCGGCGTATGATGTCGAGATCGGCGGCGACCAGGTGATCGCGATCGAATCCGAGCGGGATCGTTTCCGTCTGGCGCAGGCTGCGCGTGAGGATCGATGCGCCGGCGAGCAGCAGCAACGAGAGCGCGACCTGTCCGGCGATGAGCGTCGTTCCGAAGCGCGCGCCCGAGGAGACGGAGCGGGACGTCGAACGAAGCGCCGATGCGAGATCGACGCGCGACGCGCGCAGCGCCGGAACAAGCCCGAAGACGATCACGGACAACACGGAAACGCCGAGCGTGAAGGCGAGGATGCGGGCGTTGGGCCCCACGGCCAGCGAGATTGGATCGCCCTCCGAGGCCATCGTCACGAGGAGCCGGCTCCCCCACCATGCGACGACGAGTGCCGCGATGCCGCTGAAGAGCGCGAGCACGAGACTTTCGACTAATAGTTGTCGGACTATTCGACCACGATTGGCGCCGATCGCCAGTCGGAGCGACATCTCGCGCCGCCGGGCGATGCCGCGCGCCAGCAGGAGGTTCGCGATATTCACGCAAACGATCCCGAGTAACAGTGCGACGCCAGCCATCAAGGTGACGAGCGGCGCCGCGAACGGACCGCGCACCGACGACAGCCCGCGCGCACCGGGCGCGAATATGGTCGTGATGCCGCGATCCTTGATCTCCGCCAGCTCGTCCGGCGCGGCGCTGGCAACGACGGCCGACTTGATGACGGGTGTGAATTGCGCGCGGACCTGCTCGAGTGTCAGTCCGGCCTTCGGACGTCCGATGAGCAGGAGCCACATCATCCGGTGATCGCGAAAGAGCGGCGCGTTCGGGTGCAAGCGATCACGCAGCGCGAGCGGTAGCCAGAGGTCCGTCCGGTAGCCGACGACTTCGCCGACGAAACCCGGCGGAGCGACGCCCGTGATCGTGACGCGTAGCCCGTCCACGAAGATGTTGCGGCCGACGACAGTCGGATCGCCGTTGAAGCGGCGCATCCAGTAGTCATGGCTGATCGTTGCCTGCGGCGGCGCGTCCGGATCGTCGGTGGCGGCGTCGAGCGTGCGCCCGGCGACGGCGTGTACTCCGAGCACCGCGAAGTAGTCGCCGGAGACGAGTCGGCCGCGGGGATGTTCGATCTCGTTTCGTGATTCGTCGATACGCGCGTCGACGCGGTCGGGGTCGGCGACGGCGGCGATGTGTTCGAATGATTGCGCGTTCTTTCGGACCTCGGTCCAGACGAAGTACGAGAAGAGTTTGGCGTCGGGCGTGCCATGGCCGCGCGAATCGACGTAGCGGGGATCCCCGACGATAACGAGTGGATCGGGATTCGGAATCGGCAACTTGCGAACGAGAACGGCGTCGATCAGCGAATAAATGGCCGCGTTCGCGCCGATGCCGAGCGCCAGTCCGCCGACGACCAGCGCCGTCAGGAGCGAGTTTCTTCGCAGCGTGCGGAGGCCGAAGGCAACATCCTGCCGCAGCTCGGCGAACAGGTTCACCCGACGGCGCACGGTGTCGTGCTGTCGGTCTGTGAGGAGCATCTCGTCGCGAACGGTGGTGAGGTCGCCGAATTGCCGGAGTGCCACGCTGCGCGCCTCCGTCGCATTCATGCCCGACTCGACCAAGGCGTCGATGCGCGACTGGAGATGGAAGGCGATCTCGTCGTCCACGTCGCGGACGAGATGAGAGCGGCTGAACGGGATACGGAAAACGCGACGCATGGGCGTCCCCTCTGTGTTAGAGGGGAGTATAGGATTCGGGCGCGCGTCCGGCAAGTCCCTCGGGAATCAGCCGGGCGACCACTCCGGGAAGGTGCAAGCCGGCCGCGCTGGTGTCCATTCGGGGTGGTCCGTATAATCGGTGCGCCGGGCGTCGTGCGGGCGTGACGTATCCATCGAGGAGGTCGTGATGCGCCGAGTCGTGTTTGCCGCGCTGCTGTTTGGAATGCCGCTCCGCCCGTCGTTGTCGCAAACGCTTCCGCCGCTCAAGGGCAGCGTCGACCGGGTCAAGGTTCACGCCGCCGCGCTCGAGGGAAACCTCGAAGGCGATTCGCCGGATCGCGACGTCTCCGTCTATTTGCCGCCGAGCTACCGCACCGAGACGCAGCGACGGTATCCGGTCGTCTACGTTCTTCACGGCTTTACCGATACCGAGAACGGTTGGTTCCGCGTTCCTTCGCATTTCGTGAACCTGCCCAAATCGATGGAGCAGGCGTTGGCCGCCGGCGGCACGCGCGAGATGATCCTCGTCATGCCGAACGCGTTCACCCGCTACGCCGGCAGTTTCTATGGCAGCTCCGTCACGACCGGCGATTGGGAGACGTTCGTCACGCGCGAGTTGGTGGCGTACGTCGACAGCCACTATCGCACCATTGCCTTACGCGCGAGCCGGGGACTCGCCGGACATTCGATGGGAGGCTACGGCACCTTCCGGCTGGCGATGAAGAACCCCGACGTGTACGGCGCGGTGTACGCGTTGAGCGCATGCTGCCTCGCCCCTTTCAACACGCAGCCCTCGGGTATCGCGAAGGCGCGCACGATCCAGACCGACAGCCAGTTCACGAAGACCGACTTCATTACAAAAGTCATCATCGCCTTGGCTGCGGCGTGGTCGCCGACTCCCAAGACACCGCCGTATTTCGACTTTCCATTCAAGGACAGCACGCTTCAGCGCGACGTGTCGGCAGCGTGGAGCGCGAACGCGCCGATAGCGATGTTGGGCCAGTACGTCGCGGCCCTCAAACGAATCCGTTTCATCGCCTTCGACGTCGGGCTCCAGGACGGCCTGCTCGCGGAAAACCAGCGCATGGATCGCCTGTTGAGCGATTATATGATCGCGCACACCTTCGAGACGTACGAGGGCGATCACGTCAACAAGATCGCCGACAGAATCGAGGCGAAGACGTTGCCCTTCTTCTCGAAAGTGCTCTCCTTCGGCCCGCCGGATCGATAGGCGAAGCGTCCCGAGCAGTTGGGAACGGAGTCTGCATGCTGGCGGCGCATGAATGCTCCAGACAACAAGACCGCAGTCCTCGCCGCGATGCTCGCATTGACGCCCGTCGCCCTGACCGGGCAGCAACCGGGCGTCTGTTTCAGTGGCGTCGCCCGACCCGCCTGCTCGGGCTTTCTCCTCCTCGAGGGAACCGCGGCCGCATCCGGAGGGTCGAGCGAGTTCACGATCAACACCACCACTCCATCGACGACGGGCCCGATCATTCTCGCGCATCACATGCGTGACCTGCCGAGCTACGTGAGCGGAGCGTTGGGTTACGTGCACGTCGTCAACTCCAACACCGCTGTCGGCGCAGTCGGAGAGCTCGGATTCGCCAACTCGTCGGAACTGGGGAACACGCACCGCTTCGCCGCCACCGTGCGCGTCCGGCGCTGGCTCGGAGCCGCGGTGCTCGACGTCGGCGCTGGTCCGCTGGGCGTGGAAGTGCTTACGCTCTCGCCCTATGGTGACTGTTGCACCGACAAGGTCAGGTCGTACGGCGCAACGCTCGAGACAGCGCTCTCCTACAAAGGGTGGGCGGGTCTCACTCTTGGCGTGGACGCGATCCACGGAGCGGGGCGGACGAGCACCGGACTGCACGCCGGCGTTCGCGTCGGATCGTACGGCGCCGTCGCTACCGCGGTCGTCACCGCGGCGCTCGGCGCCTTCGTGTGGTACGGGCTCGCCCACTCCGGCGACTGA
>Ga0207676_10002901_pt1 | contig 12223 bp, 9 predicted proteins | sample KBSSwiS72_FD_184307 | JGI IMG/M metagenome (GOLD analysis project Ga0207676, IMG submission 184307) | Switchgrass rhizosphere microbial communities from Kellogg Biological Station, Michigan, USA - KBS Switchgrass S7-2 (SPAdes) (version 2) | ecosystem: Host-associated > Plants > Roots >... | reverse complement strand
GCGCGAACGTATCGGCGTGCAACTTCAGGAAACGCAGCTCGCCGAAAAAGTTACTGTAGCCGAAACCTTGCGAATATTTCGCAGTTTTTACCAGCGTGGTCACAGCGTCGACGAAGTCATTCACACGGTCGCACTGGAAGAAAAGCGCAACGCGCGCGTAGGCAAACTTTCCGGCGGCCAGAAACAACGACTCGCCGTCGCGTGCGCGCTCGTAAGCGATCCGGAACTGCTGTTTCTGGACGAGCCGACCACCGGGCTCGATCCGCAGGCACGCCTTTCGTTGTGGGACGTGGTCGAAAAATTTCGCGCCGGCGGCGGCACGATTCTCCTGACAACTCACTACATGGAAGAAGCAACGCGTCTCTGTGACCGCGTCGCGATTATGGACCACGGAAAAGTAATCGCGCTGGGAACGCCAGCCGAACTGATTGAATCGCTCGGCGCCGATCAAATCATCGAATTCAGGGTCACGAATGATCTCGTCGATGAAGGTCTAACGAGTCTGCCGGCAGTGAATCACCTGCACAAACGCGCCGACGTTTATGCTCTGACGGTTTCGGAGATTGGCGTCGCTTTGCCTGCCTTGCTCGCCGAAATCAAGCAACAGCAGTCAGACCTCGTGACGCTCACTACACATCAAGCCACGCTCGAAGACGTTTTTGTCAGCTTGACCGGGAGAATGCTGCGCGATGCCTGAAGCAAGAGACGGCGCCCAACGTAAGCCGCTTCATCCGCTGTTCGAGTTGACGCTGACGCGTGTGCGAGAGTTTCTGCGCGAGCGGGAAGCTGTGTTTTGGGTGTTTGTCTTTCCCGTGTTGATGACGTTCGCGCTGGGTATAGCTTTTCGGAATACCGCGCCTGATAAAACATTCGTCGCCATTGAGGCTACTGACTCAATGGCAAACGAAATCGCGAACACGTTGTCGCGTTCGCCTGATATCACAGCTAGCGTCGTAACTCCTGAAGAAGCCGCAAAGGCGTTGCGAAGCGGGAAAGTATCCATCGTCATAAAACCCGAGAACGACACTTTCACTTATCGCTTCGATCCAACCAGGCCGGAGAGTCGCACCGCGCGACTCGTCGTCGACGATGTACTTCAAAGGAGTAAAGGACGAGCTGACGTGGCGAATGTTGGCGAAGAGAAAATTACGGAACCGGGTGCGCGCTACGTAGATTTTCTCGTTCCCGGTTTGATTGGAATGAACTTAATGGGAAGTGGACTGTGGGGACTCGGATTCACGGTCGTCATCGCGCGTTCGCGAAAACTTCTCAAACGTTTCGCGGCCACGCCGATGCGACGTTCGCATTACCTGCTTTCGTTTATGCTCTCGAGGTTGGTTTTTCTGGTGCTTGAAGTCGCGGCCGTAGTTATGTTCGCGTGGCTCGTCTTTGGTTTTACAGTGCGAGGCTCGTGGGCCGGCGTTATTTTCATCACGCTGCTCGGAGGCTTCACGTTTTCCGGCATCGGATTACTCGTGGCGGCGCGACCAACGACGATCGAAGGGGTGTCGGGCTTGATGAACTTCATCATGCTGCCGATGTGGTTACTCTCAGGCACGTTCTTCTCGTCGGAACGATTTCCGCATGTGTTGCAACCATTCATTCAGGCGTTGCCGCTGACGGCACTCAACAACGCGCTGCGAGCCCTGATGAACGAAGGCGCATCGTTGTCGTCAAACTGGATTTCGATCGCGATCTTGCTGGCGTGGTGTTTAGTGAGCTTTATCGTGGCGTTGAAGATTTTTCGATGGCAGTGACGCGGATCAAGGCGGAATGGCGACGGATTGGAGCCAGTTGCGGCATTGTGGTTATCGCGATTCTGGTCGGCCTATGGCTGGTGCTCGCGCACAATTGTCCGAGCGCGGGCATTGCGCTCACGACTAATGCCCGACGTCAGCACCGCTTAAAGAACAGGACTGCAATTCCGCAGGCCGCCGACTTCGATTCGAACGTCACCCTCGATGCCATACTCCAGCCCGGCGACGACACGAATCGCTGGTCGACGGACCATGCCGCCAGGCTTCAAGGAGAAGTGATCGACGTCGCCTACGCACGACCCGAGGCGACAAACTGTTACAGTCCCTGCCGGCGCGATCTTCACATCCTCGTCGCGACGCGGAAAGGCGCCACGAAGTCTGAACACGTCGTACTCGAAGTTACGCCGAATTTAAGAGACTGGGCGGAGAAGCAGGGAGTTGACTGGTCAGAAGAAACTTTGCAAGCGCAATTAATCGGTCACTGGTGTGAATTCGAGGGCTGGTTATATTTCGACGCCGGTCATGCCGAAGAATCCGAGAACATCGCTCCGCATAACCCGGAAAACTGGCGCGCCACCGCCTGGGAGCTTCACCCCGTAACAAAGATCACCGTCATCCGTTAGAGATCCGTATAATCCGTGCCCAGAATGTCACGTAAATATCTAATCCTCTCCACCCTGACGCTCCTCGCAATGGTACGAATGGCGAGCGCCTGTACGTGTGCACCACCGATGACCGTCCTCGAGGAATTTGAAACGTCGGACGAAGTCGTCATTCTAAGAGTCGTGTCCGTCGAAAAGGTCGACCAAGCGAACAAAACCAAATACATTGACGGCATTCGCTCCACGAACATGATCGTGCAGAGGGTATTCAAAGGAAGTCTGCGCGTCGGAGATGAAATTGTTTTCACACAAGGTGGCAGCGGCGATTGTATTTGGAGCTTCCACGAGCAGTTTGTGGGCCAGGAGTTTCTGTTTTATCTCATCAGGCCGGAGAAACTCAGCGACTGGGAACCGAGAGAACCCGGCTTGTGGTCAGGATTGCAATGCGGACGTTCAGGTAGACTGAAACACGTTGCCGACGATTTGCTCTATCTCGAAAACCTCGGCAAGGTCCGCGACAAAACGAGAATCTCGGGAACGATCAGCGATTGGTCAGACTCGGACCTGGTCGTTGAGGGAATAAAAATCAGGATTATTGGTCAAGAACGATCTTACCAGACGAAGACCAACAGGGACGGAGTATTTGAGATCTACGATCTCCCGCCGGGGAAGTATCTTATCGAACCCGAAATACCGCACGGGTGGAAAACCGATCCTTTCCTGCTCCAGCGGTCACCAAGCCTGGTGAGAAACGACCACGACGCCCTGGGGGAACCCGGAGCGATGAAGCAAATACCCGTGCTACTCGAGGCAAAAAAGCACGCGGGTGTCGAAATCATGTTTGTGATCGACAATTCCGTGCGCGGCCGCGTTATTGGTCCAAAGGGAAAGCCACTGAAAGGTGTGCGCGTTTCCATATTGCGTCCGGGCCAGGACGATGGTCAACAACTTGACTACACGGATGAAGAAGGGCGCTTCGAAATCCGGGGAATCCCGCGAGGCGACTATGTTCTGGTGGCGGATTACATCGATAAGCCAAACAAGCCGCTCCGCAAAATCTTTTATCAAAATGTCGCCGAGCGTGAGCGCGCCACGGTGATCAATATCGGTGCCGGTGACGTGTTAGAGAACCTCGACATCGTGATTCCGTGACACGGATTCAGACGGATTGATTACGCATTTTATCAAGGGATTATTCCTTCCGGCACCATCCACGGGTGGATCTCCATGGCGAGTCGACCGGCTTGAACGGCTGGATCCGTGGCGGTCAGAGTTTTTGCTTCCTCGATTGAGCTGACACGAAACACAAAGATGCCTCGCAGGCGGCCGTCATCTCCGAACGGTCCGGCGACTACGAGTTTTTTCATTTCCGCGAGACGGTTGATGTTGGCCATGTGGCCCTTTTGAATTTCTTCGGTCGCCGGTGTTTTTTCCGGAGTCCATTTTTCGCCACGGGTGAGAAAGGCAAAGAAAGTTGGCGTCAGTTTCAATGGCTGCGACGGCTTTCCGAATATGTCCTCAGACCACCACGGATGCATTTCCACTACCTGAAATCCAGCCGCAACTGATGGGTCTGCGTCGGCCCATGCTTTTGCTTCCACAGCGGATTTCGCGCGAAAGATGAACACGCCGCTGATTTCACCGCCATCGGTAAACGGGCCGGCGATCACGGCCTTACCGGAGGCGATCAACGACAAGACATAGTCGACGTGCTGCTGGTGTATGCGTGTTTTTTCCGCAGTCTCCTCGGCAGTCCATTTTGGACCATGCTTGAGCAGCGCCATATGAAACTCAATCAGCTTGTGCGCGGGTTCAGCTTTAGTTTCCGGTTTCTGCTGGGCTGAAACCCACGGCGACATGGCGGCGAGAAGAACGATACCGGTTACGAGACGCTGAAGAATTTTCATTACGAGACTCCTGATTATTCGTTATCTAACAAGCGAGTCGTACTTTCAGTGATGCTTGGGGGCTGGGCCAACTCGTTCGTCCTTACTCGTTGCCTGCCAATGTTTGGGATGGCGGTAGTAACCGGAGGAGATAAAGAACCACGCGGTGAGAAGGCGCCTACAGTAGATGTTTGCAGCTGATTATTGACGGGTGAAAGCTTCTCACCAAACAGTCGCGCATAGAGCAACATTACGAGCGAGACAAAGAAAGCAATCATCGGAACAATCAGCACTGCGCCTTCGTCGATCAAAAAACTGATCGCCAGGAAAACGGGAAAGCTCGCGAAAGTGAAGAACATGAACTTTGCCGCTCGCCGCATACCCCTGCGCCGCGGAGACGGTGGGGCAACGAGGGTATGGTTTGCGCGCGGCACCGGCACTCCGCCGGCGAGCCATTCCGCTAACCCGCTTAGGGCAAGGCCGCAACGAGAACAAAACCGCATCTCTTCGGAGACCTGTTGCTGACCACAGTTAGGACAATACATAAAACCTCGGTAGGAATGATTCTAGCCGAACCGACGAGAGTACGGTAATCGTCCGAGCGATGTTCCGCTCGAAACAATTTGTACTTGCTGGGCCTTTTTGTGCTTAGAATAACAAGTCGAATTTATGAGAGTTGCGTTTGGATTGAGAGCTCACTCCGGTTGGGCAGTACTCGTCGTGCTTGGTGAACAGCGCGATGAGTTGATCGTGATTGATCGGCGTCGTATCGAGCTCGTGGACGAGCTTTGGGCGAAGCAGCCTTATCACGCGGCTGAAACCCTCGAACCCAAGGCGGCGCACGACCTCGTCAAGCGCGGCATCGAGGCTGCTCAACGTATCGCGTTGCGTGAGCTGAGAGTGGCATTGAAACGTGAACGCAATCGAAAAAACGAAGTAGCGGGCTGTGCCGTCGTCGTCGGCACTCCGATGCCCGAATGGAGTACGGCGGATATTCTCGCGGTCCACTTTCGCATGCATAAAGCTGAGGGTGCGCTTTTCCAGAATGCTTTGGTGTGGGCAGCGGACAAATGCAGGGTGCAGACACTTCGCGTGCTTGAAAAGGAACTGATCTCTGGTGATGAGAGAATTGGCGGACTAGGAAAATCAATCGGTCCGCCGTGGGGCAAAGATCAGAAGGACGCGGCGCTGGCGGCGCTCATGATGATGAGCGCCCGCGCGAGAAACTCGAGATGATCTAACGTGAACAGTCTTCGGCTTAAAGAACCGCTCTGGCCTCCCTTTGTGGCGATGCTCTCAATTGGGGGTTTATACGCCGCTTTGCCGTCGAGCCTGGTCGGTGGCGCGCCGCGTTGGTTGCTGCCGGCGATAGTCGCAGCGTTGCTCGTACCGACAGTGATCTCTCACCGCCTCGGTAATCATTCGCTGAATCAATTGTTCGGTTACATTCTGAATAGCGTTGTAACGGCGGCGATGATCTTTTCGCTCGCTTTGCTGATTGACCACGTGACTCAACACAGAGTGTCGCCGGCGCAACTCTTGCTGTCGGCTGCGGCGCTCTGGGTGTCGAACTTTCTCGTTTTTGCCGCGTGGTATTGGCGGCTTGATGGAGGTGGACCACACCAGCGCGCTCAAACCGTGGGCCATTCAGACGGAGCGTTTTTGTTTCCGCAGATGACGATGCATCCTGATGCGAAGCTTGCTGCCGGGGAAGAGGAGTGGGAACCAAACTTCGTTGACTATCTATTCCTCGCCTTCAACACCAGCACCGCTTTCTCGCCGACGGACGTGCCAGTCTTGTCTCGTTGGGCCAAGCTTTTGATGATGATTCAAGCGATGATCTCGCTGCTCGTGCTCGCCCTGCTCGCCGGACGTGCGGTGAACATACTCTAGAGATTGGTCCGTCGCTCCATTTGTTCCGGATAGCGAGCGCCGTGCACAGTAATGTTCGCGGCCGCGTCTTCGATCTCGCGTAGATCGTCGTCAGTAAGCTCGATTTCAGCAGCGCCGAGATTCTCCTCGAGCCGATGCAGCTTTGTGGTGCCGGGTATCGGGACGATCCATGGCTTCTGGGCCAACAGCCATGCGAGCGCGATCTGGGCCGGGGTTGCGTTCTTCTGTTTTGCCACTCTTGCGAGCAGGTCGACGAGCGCCTGGTTTGCTTTGCGAGCTTCCGGCGTGAAGCGTGGCACGGCGTTACGAAAGTCGTTACTCGCGAACGTTGTGTTTTCGTCGATCTTGCCCGTGAGAAAACCTCGACCGAGCGGGCTGAAGGGTACAAAACCAATACCGAGTTCCTCGAGTGCCGGCAGGATTTCTTCTTCGGGACGCCGGTACCAGAGTGAGTATTCGCTCTGCAGCGCGGTGACGGGCTGGACCGCGTGTGCGCGACGAACCGTTTGCACACCGGCCTCGGAAAGACCGAAGTGCTTCACCTTGCCTTGTTGAATCAACTCTTTCACTGTGCCGGCAACGTCTTCGATCGGAACGTAAGGATCGACGCGATGTTGATAGAACAGATCGATCGTGTCGAGCTTGAGTCGTTTCAATGATGCGTCGGCGACTTCTTTGATGTGTTCCGGCCGGCTGTCTACCTCACTCCACTTCGAAGGATCTTCCGGAGAACGCTTGAATCCAAACTTAGTCGCGATCACTACCTGATCGCGAACGGGCGCGAGCGCTTCGCCGACGAGTTCTTCGTTTGTGAATGGTCCATAAACTTCGGCGGTATCGAATAACGTAACGCCGCGTTCGACGGCCGCACGCAACAGCGAAATCATCTCTCTCTTATCCGGCGCCGTGCCATAGGCATAGCTCATCCCCATACACCCCAACCCCAGCGCCGACACTTCCAATGTTCCCAACAATCGCTTCCGCATCATTTCACCTCAACTCGAGTATTAAGCCACAAAGAGGCACAAAAGGCACAAAGGTATGACGAACGGCTTGATAGGACGATTGGACCTGTCTTATACAAACTAACTTGCGCCGACATATAGTTCGTGCATGATGAGGAAAAACATTCGGCGGACGTTCTTAGATCGCCGTAATTATTGGTACTAATTCAGCGGGAGCGGACTCCCGCTCCCAAATCTCAAAGCAAAATTAACGAGAATTGAAGGAGCGGGCAGCTTCCCTGGGAGGCTTAAAGCCCGCTCTTTTGGTTTTTGATAATTGAAGTCCCTGATTGCGAATGAAGGCAGGGAGCCTTCGACTGGATGATGAACTCGGTGCTTTGCGAGAGTCCGCGAGTTCGCCATCCTCAGGAGAAGTGTGCCTCGAAGTGTGTTCGCGGCTTTGTTTCTCTCTGCCTTCATCTCTTTTTTATCATAGATTTCATGGAAGGGTAGCCTAACAAGAAGGCACATGAGTCGCAAAAAATCTCGTTCTTCCTTTTGTGCCTTGTTGTGGCCAAGAACGGAACATTGACAACTCTTCGGCTTAAACGCAAAATAACAACGTTTCGGGTCCTGAGTTTCCGTTTTAACAACCAGCCGCAAGCTAAATCCTGAACAAATGAAATCACTTCTATTGCCCCCTCTGCACCTCAATCGAGTTGTGCTCGTTTTCGGAATTGCTTTTCTGCTCACCATCTTCACTAGCGTGATCTTTGTGGAGGCCAACAGCTTTGCGCAGCCGATGCTCGATCAGAATTTCGTGGTGACGAATAACAACGATAATGGTGCGGGCTCGTTGCGTGACGCGATCACCAATGCCAACGCCACTGCCGGTAAGGACACGATCTCATTCAACATTCCTGGTCCAGGTATCAAAGTCATCACCTTGCTTACCTCGCTTCCGGATATCACTGACTCCGTTGTCATCGACGGGACCACGCAACCGGGATATGCGGGCTCACCGCTCATCGAACTCGATGGATTGCAGACCGGCGCGAGTGGTCTCGTTATCAAAGCCGGCGGCAGTACCGTGAAAGGACTGGCAATTGGGAACTTTAATGAGTTTGGTATCTGGCTGAATAACTGCGACAACAACATAATCCAGGGCAACTATATCGGTATCAATGCCGCGGGCACGCTGGCACGAGTAAACGATACCAACCTGCTCTTGTCTAATTCGTCGAATAACCTGATTGGCGGCACCACTGCGGCAGCCCGCAACGTGATTTCCGCCGCCAGGTTCGCTGGTCTTGAAATCGGCGGCAGCAACAACGTCATCCAGGGTAACTTCATCGGCACCAACGCTGCCGGCACAGCCAGATTCGATAACACCACCGGAATTTCTATTTCGAGTTCGCCGTTCATTAACAATGTCATCGGCGGAACTACGCCGGGAGCGGGTAATCTCATTTCCGGAAATTCGCGCGGCATTTTGGTGAGCGCTGCGGGAACCATTATTCAAGGTAACCTGATCGGCACGGACATCACCGGCACGCTGGCGATTCCCAACAGTGAAGGTATCAACTCCTTCGCCAGTAATGTCCTAATCGGTGGTGCAACACCGTCAGCCAGAAACATCATTTCGGGTAACCTCGCAACCGGCGTTACGTTCGGTGGAACCGGCTCCAAGTTGCAGGGTAATTACATCGGCGCCGATATCACCGGTACGCTCGCTGTTCCGAATGGTCTAGGCGTTAATGCGAGTAACAATGCGTTGGTGGGAGGAACTGCTCCTGAGGAGCGCAACGTGATTTCCGGAAACCAGAGTGGAAACGTTTCACTTGGCGCCAACGATCCGGGAAACGGCACGACGCTTCAGGGTAACTATATCGGCACAGACGTCAGCGGCACTCATGCGCTCGGCAACACCATGATCGGTGTTTCTGTTTCCGCCGCCACCCACTTGGTCGGAGGAACGGCGCCCGGCGCGGGCAACGTGATCTCCGGCAATCAAACGGGTGTGCAGCTCGCGGGCTCAGGAAATACCATTCAAGGAAATCTCATTGGCTTGAACGCACTTGGCACCTCGCCGCTGCCAAACACCGCGCAAGGTATCAGCGTCGGCTTCGGGAACAACATAATTGGTGGCACGCAGAATGGAGCAGCCAACAAAATTGCCTTCAATGGTGGGCCAGGAATTACGGTTTTCTTCGGAACAGGTAATTCGATCCGCGGCAATTCGATTTTTGCAAACGGCGAATTGGGAATCGATCTCGGTCAGACCGGTATCACTCCCAACGACGCGACCGACTCCGATTCGGGCCCCAACAATCTGCAGAACTTCCCCGTGCTGACGTCAGTGCAAGCAAATGGCGGCAACACAACGATTCAAGGGACTTTGAAGTCGACGCCAAACACCACCTTCCAGATCGATTTCTATTCGAACTCTGCGATCGATCCCTCAGGAAACGGAGAAGGCGCACTCTACTTTAATTCGGCCCCCGTCAACACGAACGCCAACGGCGACGCGACTATCAATGTCACTTTCTCTACGCCACTCGCCGCCGGGCGAGTGATTACGGCGACCGCCACTGATCCCAACGGAAATACATCCGAGTTCTCCGCCGGTGATCCGACCAACGCGAATGGAATCGCGCAGTTTGATGTGACTTCGCTCACCGTGATCGAAGACTTGCCTTTCTTGACTGTCACCGTGGTGCGTACGGGCGGCAGCGCCGGTAACCTGTCGGTTGACTATGCAACCGCCAACGGCACAGCTATCGCCGGTCAGGACTACACGGCAACTTCAGGTACGCTGAACTTCGCCAACGGCGAGACGAGCAAGACTTTCCAGATCCAACTCATCGACGACTCCACGACCGAGTTGGACGAAACGTTCACCGTCGCTCTGCACACGTCCAGTCTTGAGGTGCTGGGAACGCCGAACGTTCTCACCGTGACTCTTCAGGACCACAGCACGGTGCCACTCCTGTTTCCGTTTACTGCTTCTGTCCAGGAAGGGAACTCCGGCACCACAGACATGCTGTTTCTGCTGGATCTTTCCGTACCGACTGGAAAGACGGTCAGCGTTAATTACGCGACTGCAAACGTAACCGCGATCGGTGGCGTTGCTTGCGGTGCTCCGGGCGTCGACTACGAAAGCAAGTCCGGCACGATTACGTTCGCACCGGGCCAGACGTCATTTACGCTGCCGATCAGAGTCTGCGGCGACACGAGTGCTGAGCCCAACGAACAATTCGTGGTGCAACTGACGAACGCGTCCAATCTCGACTTGATTTTCACTCAAGGCGGCGGGCTGATCTTCAATGACGATCTGCTGGGTCTGATTTTGGAAGATAACGGTCCCGGTCCCAGTCAGGCGATGGCGCTCGAGTCGTTACTCTTCACCAGGGATCCATTCAAGGTGCTGAGGATTCCGCACCTGGTTGACGTGCCGGATAACAACACGCGCGTGCTTCTGTTTGCCACGGGTCTGCAACTCGATCCGGGTGAAGCAGCTTCCGCGGTTACGGTTCGGTTCATCGGCAGTAATAATGAGATTTTCAATGTGCTTGCTGAGGACGTGCGTGCAGTTCCCGGCACAGACTTCACGCAGGTCGTAGTGAAGCTGCCGGAGACTCTGCAGGCGGGTACCTGCACCTTGACGGTCAGGGCGCACGGCCGCGTCAGTAACCTCGGGTCGATCAGGATCGTGCAGTAAGCCAGAAAAGGATCATTCGTAGCGAAGCGCGATCAATGGGTCGACTTTTGTGGCGCGATGCGCCGGGATGAAGCAGGCGATCAGCGCCACCACGAATAACACTAAAGGCACTGCTGCAAACGTAAAGACATCCGTCGGCGTCACTTCGAACAACAAGTGTGACATCACGCGCGTGACTGCATAGGCGCCCGCAAGTCCAATCACTGCGCCAATCAACACCAGCGACATCGCGCTCTTCAGTACCAGCTTCAACACGTCGCCCATGCGCGCGCCGAGTGCCATGCGAATGCCAATCTCCTGCGTCCGCTGCGCCACGGCATAAGTCGTAACACCGTAGATACCCATGGCCGCGAGCAATAGTGCCGCTACTCCAAAAACGACGAAGATCACGAGACTGAAGCGCCGTTGGTCCAACGACGAAGCAAACACCTGGTCCAGAGTGCGGAAGTTGAGCGGCAGTTGCGGATCGAGCGAGCGCACCGCGTTACGCATCAGCGGAACCAATGCTCCGGGCTCAGTCTGGGCACGCGTCACTACCGTCCATGTCGACGACGGTAAGCGCTGCAGCGAGTTGCCGTAAACCGTGGGACTGGGCGCCTGATCGACTCCGTAATCATGCACGTCGCCGACAACCCCGACGATGTGCAGCAAACGCAAGTCGCCGTCCATATTTCCAAATTGAAGTGTCTGACCAATCGGATCCTCGTCCGGCCAATACTTTTTCACGAGGGACTGGCTCACGACTGCGACATTCGGCGCATTGACCTCGTCGCTCGCATTGAACGTGCGCCCGCGCAGCAACGGAATTTTCATTGCCGCAAAATAGCCAGCGCTGGCCAAACGATAATCTGCGTATCCTTTCCGCGACGGATTGTTGTTGATGAGAAACTGTCCGTCTGGTCCACCGCCGGTCAATGGTAAATAGTTGATCGTTCCGGTGGCGACCACGCCCGGCGTCGCGCTCAGTTGCTCGAGCAGTTGTTTTTGAAACAGGCGCTGGCGTTCTTCGTCAGCAGTGAAGCGTGTGCTTTCTTCAGGGGCCTCAGCCTTTTCGAGCAAGCGCTTGTACGAGTCCATCAACTTTTTATAGCGTTCCTCGTCAGCGGGCGGTTCGGGCAGCGACAACTCCATTGCGACCGCGCTTTCGGTGCTGAAACCCGGATCGATCTGCAGCAGTCGATAGAAACTCTTACCCAACAAGCCGGCGCCCACAAGCAGGACCAGGGTCAACGCCATCTGCGCGACCACCAGGAAACTGCGCAGGTAGTTGCCGGCGAACCCGCCGGTGGCGTTGCCGGCCTCGCGCAGTGTGCCTTCAAGATCTTTCATGGAGAAACGAAGCAGTGGCAGCACGCCGAGCACGACGGCGATCAGTATTGAAAGTCCCAGCGTGAAAGCGATCGCTCTGCCGTTCACACTA
>Ga0207676_10002897_pt1 | contig 12230 bp, 13 predicted proteins | sample KBSSwiS72_FD_184307 | JGI IMG/M metagenome (GOLD analysis project Ga0207676, IMG submission 184307) | Switchgrass rhizosphere microbial communities from Kellogg Biological Station, Michigan, USA - KBS Switchgrass S7-2 (SPAdes) (version 2) | ecosystem: Host-associated > Plants > Roots >... | reverse complement strand
CGCCGCCGGGCGTATAGGGCGAAATGATGTGCACCGGTTTGGCGGGATAGTCGGCAGCTACGGCGACCGTCATTGGCAATGCGGCCCAAACAATAGCGAGCCATTTGCGGCGATTGTTCATTAGCGTTCCCCTTGCCGGCCATTATCTCCGATAACGCCAGGAACAGCAGACGGGCGAATTTATAGGGTCTGCAGTATGCACTTCAACTTGAGCTGCCCCGCCAGCTCCTTCAGCATTTTCATATTCGCGATCGCCGGCACGGCAATGGCGTATGACTCAAGTGGCCACGGCAATGCGGCTTTAAGCGCCGTCGTCGATCTTCATGCCCCGCTGGGCCTCGCGCATCACGCTCGAAGTGATCAGCGCATCGATCGGCCGACGGATGAATGGAAGGTCGACGCCGCCTCACGTGCGCATCATCGACGACGAGCTCTGCGGCCGCGTGCGCGCGCGCATGAACGCCACGCGCCTCGCCGGCGGCCGCAAAGCCAAGGGACGCATCGCCCAGGACCTTATTCGGCGGGCTGCTGACTTGCGGGGAATGTGGCGGCGCGATCGTCGCCGTCGACAAGCACACGTACGGCTGCGAAGCGCATAAGGACCGCGGCCGCACGGTGTGCGCCGGCGTGCAGGTCAGCCGCAAGGACACCGAGTCGCGCCTGCTCAGCGAAGTGCGCGAGTTCGTGCTAGGCCCCCGCAGCGATCGCGCGCCTGCTGCAGCACGTGCGTGGGATCCAGCGCGAACGTACTCGAGTAAAGGACACGAGCGCGGACAGCACCGCCAAGCGCCTGGCCGAGCTCGAGCGCGAGATCCCGCGCCTGGTCGACGCTGTCGTCGGCTCCGATCTCGGAACGCGCTCTATATCTCGAACTGCATGATTCAATCATCAGAGCAGTTGGCACAATGTTCAGCGATTTCCCGAGGAACGGAACTCCAGGCTGGTTTCGAAGGTCGGATTGGGAACTCATGGCCTTTAGCCGCCTGATGTCCGTTACGCATCCCCTGCTCGGGTCGAGCGCCCTTAAAACCGGGGAGATCTCCTGAGAACCGGTGGCCGCAAGGCTCGGAGGTACTCGTAAGCGTCCTATAGATGCCGGACGTTTCACGTTCGGACACTCGATTTGGCGATCACCTGTCGCCCTGCTGCTGACCCTCACGTTCAGGGCAGCACTGCCGCAATTGGACTTTGCCTTCGACGCCGGCCTGCTTCCACTGTCCCCAGTGGAGGCACTGGCCCAAAGTCGGCGGCAATATGCGCCAGTCAAATAAATTCGCGTAACGCTTTCGGGCAAGTCACACAGCAGAACAAGCCGCGGCAGTCCTGCGGCAACAAAGCTTTGTAATTGCGGCAGCATATCTGCGCCAATCGCATCGTCACTACCGGGCGGCGGCGTGCCGGTAGTGACGATGCGCACAATGCCCCAGCCGACAACGATTATCGGTGGCTGGCGCAAGTTATACCCCCTCGTGATGGGCTCCCTGACCCATCGCCAACGTGACCGCGCAACGCGGTTCATTCCCCTGCCCGCTCCCCGCGGGCGTCGTTCTAACCGCGCTTTCTACGCGCATCCCAGAGCCTTGGGTCAATGGGTCAACTCGATGGATCGACTTCCCACAGGAAGCGCTGTCGATGCCAATGCCGCGTGCCGCGGCGGCAAGCACAAACGAAACGGCACAAAACGGGCGTGGTGTCCCGAGTCCCTCGTAGCTTTCGAAACGCTAAGGCGTTCGATACGGACAAAGACGCTAACCGGACAGGCAGTGCACACCAGCAGCAACGAAAAGGCAGAAAAGGAAAGGTTGAAAACGCAAACGGAACCAGCTAACGAGGAACGATGCGAGACCTAAACCATGAATTGAAACAGCTCTGCCGTCGTAACCGCGACGGCAGCTACGCGACGCAGCGCGATCGGCAACACATCCTGATGCTGATCGCCAATCAGCTCAACGAGATGGGGTTCCGGCGTTTGAGAGCGGGAAACCTGAAGCCGAAACACATCCGGGCGGTCACCGAGCGCTGGAAGGCGGAAGACCTGGCCGTCGGAACCATAAAGAACCGTATGTCGGAGCTTCGATGGTGGGCGGAAAAGATCGGCAAACAAAACGTTGTAGCGAGGGCGAATAACGACTACGGCATCGCAAATCGAAGGTATCTCACCAACGTCAGCAAAACGCGCGAGTTAACGGATGGCGATCTGTCCAACGTAACCGACCCGTATAGTCAGCTGTCCCTCAAGCTGCAGGCTGCATTCGGATTACGGCGTGCCGAGTCGATCAAGATTCAGCCCGCCTGGGCCGATCATGGTGATCAATTGGCATTGAAGGACAGTTGGACAAAAGGCGGGCGCGAGCGGCAAATCCCGATCCACAACGACGAACAGAGGCGTGTGCTGGATGAAGCCAAGCAGTTCGCCGGCAGGGGCAGTCTAATTCCGGCGGACATGAGCTATATCAAGCAGCTCCGGCGATTCGAACACCAATGCCGCGCTTCAGGCATCCATGACGTGCACGGGCACCGACATCAGTACGCACAGACGCGCTACCGCGAGCTCACCGGTTGGGCGCCGCCCGCCGCCGGCGGGCCGCATTCAAAGGAACTAACCGCGATGCAAAGGGCAATTGACCACGAGGCGCGGCTAACGATCAGCCATGAGCTGGGCCATGAGCGTGAAGCTATAACCGCGATCTACCTAGGACGATGAGACTTCGGGCAAGGGACGAGGCAAGCAACGGGCGGACGATTCTCCGCACTGGCGTCAGAGAACTTTGACTCGCGCAAAAAATAGGTGCGGCCAAAAGGCCGCACCTATCGAGCAACTACCAAGACCAGCGCTCACTGGAACGTCACGGTAGCTCGTCCTTATATTCAAGCTGCTTCCGCGAGCTCTTTCCACTCATTTGATGACAATTCAATCAACTTGCCACCCAATGCTTCAAACTCCGTAGCCCGATCGTAATCCTCGACGTCAGTCGAATAATGCGTGACGGCGTTGACCAGTCCATAAGCTGACAGATCGCCTTCCACAATTAGCTGCCGCAGCACGCCGGCCCGCTCTGATTCGTTGAGCACGTAACGGTTGGCGAGCACTTCCACCGCCTTGACCGGATCACCCTTGAGCTTGATGTCGAGTGTCCTCTGCATTTTCTCTGCAACCTGGTGAAAGGTCGCTTCGGAAACGGCAGCTTCGACAACATCCCGCACCTTCATGAAAAAAGCCTTGTCATCCGCGGCCAGCGTATCGTTCCTGAAGACGGTAATCGCCTCCTCTTCCGACTGCAAAACGCGTCCGATGTGGGTCTTGCGCAATGCGCGATCGGACGCGATCAGCCCGTTACGGCAGATCAACCGATAAACCAACGGTTGCACCGACAAGTTACCGCAACCGACTTCGGAGTTTGTAATCACGATACCTGCCTGCACAATATCTCCCGGGGCCATCTCGTACTCGACCCTTGGGGTGATGATCTTAAGATACATCTTTGTGTCGGTGAGTTCGACCGACTCGAAACGAGCATCGGCAAGGAATTGAAAGATAGGCAGCACATTTTTCGCAAGATCGTAGTTGTCGAGGCGCCGGTAGCGCTCCGACAGGACTGCACGCACCTGGCTATCCAACGTACGAATCATCCTCCGATCGTTGTCCGCCTGCAGCCACGCATTAACGTTGCTATCCAAAAGGGCCGGCTGTTCCGTCCGCATGCGCTCAAAATACGTGAACGGGATTTTCAATTTTTCGGCCAGTTGGTGGCGTGCGAGATTCGTTATGCCGTAGTCCCCACCACCGTCCTTTGCATCGATCGACATCCTGCAACTACCCTCCTCATCGGTATGGCACCGCAGAAGGGACGACGGCACGATCAGATCCCGTTTGCTCGCTAGCTGCCGCTCGAGTTCCTGTGCCAGATTGATTAATGAACGTCCGCTTTTCATAATAAATACTCCAAGAATTGCGGAGACGGCGGACCCCTGGTCGGGGATGCACATCCCCGCTGGGGTTAAAAAACCGGTTTGGAGGATTCCGCACCGGACTTTGGGCGCAACTCGCGTCACGCCCGCTACTTGGACTACCTGAAGAGAATGAATTCCCCAGGTAGTGCCAATTACCTCTAAAGCAAACCGCGCTCGGCAAAACTCAAAACGCCCGCACCGGCCACAATGAAGTGATCCAACACGCGCACGTCAACCAAAGCCAACGCTTGCTTTAACGACTGCGTCAGTGTTTCGTCTGCGTGACTCGGCTCGGCCACGCCGGATGGATGGTTGTGCGCAAAAATCACTGCACCCGCATTGTAAAAAAGACCCCTCTTTACGATTTCCCGCGGATAGACACTTGTCTGCGTCAGCGTTCCGCGAAACATTTCCTCGGACTTGATGACCCGGTTCTGAGCATCCAAAAACAGCACGAGAAATACCTCATAATCACGTGCTGCAAGGGTCATGCGCAGATAATCACGAACGGAGGATGGGGAGTTCAGCGCGTTGCCCTGCGATAGCCGTTCCAGGAGAGAACGACGCACCAATTCCTTCGCGGCCAGCAGTCTGGTTTTCACCTTGGGCTGAGGGTCGTATGGTGCAATCGACTGATTCAACAGCGCCGAAATACTGCCGGCGTCCTTCAGCATGCGCGCCGCCGTTTTGACGCCCACAATTACGCCGAGTAAATCGGCATCCGACATTGCGTCAACAATCTGGGACATGGTGTTCTCCTCAATAAAAATGGGAACACCTCTCCCTTGAGGAAAAGTAGTTCCCCAAGGGTTGAATGAAACTGATGACTTACAATTTGCGACGATCTTGCCGAGCGCCGGTAAGCGCACAGTAGAGACCGAAAATGAGGACGATAAGCTTCAGGTCGGTCATGCTTTCAAAAACGGTTCTTTCATGTGGGTCTCCTCAAAAAAAAGAGGAGACACTCCCCTGAGGGAGAAGAATCTCCCCCGGGGGTGAAAGAACGATCGCTTGCCGCGAACGCTTAAGCTGCAACGCTCTCGATTTCGCTTGACTGCGCCGGCTGCGGCAGGTCAATGGCTTCGCCGTTGACTTTGGCGAATTTGACTCGCAAGAGACGGCCTTTGATGCTCACGCCCTGTTGCCCCTTCCTGTCACCGTTTTCATAGGTGAACAATTCGGGATAGATATCGCCGATTCGAAATCCGATGAGTACCGGCTTCTCGTCTGCGACATCGAGCTCTAGGGACTTGACGATCTTTTGGGCCTCAGCGCCACTGACCCTGCAGTCGAACTTGGTATATCCAATGTCAGTAGTGCTCCCTCGCATTGCAGACACGGTGCAGGCCAAAAACTCCTGGCCTTTCTTCGGCGTCACCGTGCGCACGCGGTTGAGATAGCCAACCCCTTCGACATGCAGGTTGAAGTAGGTGGACTGGGCTTGAGACTTAACTTGGGACTGGTCAGACATGGTGGTCTCCTTCAGAAAATTAAAAAAGGGGAGACCACTTCCCTGGTCGGGAAAGCGATACTCCCCGACAGGGTCGAACAACCTGCTACTAGTACCTCCAAACCTTGCGGCCACCGGTTCTCAGGAGATCTCCCCGGTTTTAAGGGCGCCCTACCCGAGCAGGGGATGCGTAACGGACATCAAGCGGGCTGACACAGCCAACGAAAAATCTGTCTTTCAGCACTGCGTTCACACGATGGTACCGATCGTATGCGGCATCGCCGCTGCTAGTTACTTACCGGTCAATCGGAATGCAATGGCAGAATTTCCGCAATAGCGCGATCAAATAAGAGACCTTCGAGGCGTACCACAAGTTCCACCCGCATGACGTAGGCATCCGTATGTCCGCATCTAATACGTGTCGCATCGATTCGAAAGCCACGAAACAGACCATGCGACTCGCCGTTGGCGACGGCCTCCAGAACAGCCAAACTCGCGACCCCTCGGGCCATGCGTACCTCTTCATAGCCCGGATAGAAGCCAGTCTCAGATTTCATAGTGTCCGCCATCATTGACCAGGGCCAAAGTCGCCAACGTCAACCTGGTCGCCTGTCATTGGCCCAGCGTGTCAGTCCACTCATCGTCATTGATTTTCACGCCGCATTTGATGGCGCTGCATCGCGCTTTGCCCGAAAGCGCACGTCCTCGATTCGCGCGAGACTGAGGAATACGTTGTCGGCGTTGAGCTGCATCGCTCTGCGTTCCTCGCCGCCGTCCTGAGCGTTCCACCGGTTCTCAGAGAGCCGGCCGGTCACATGGACGCGGGCGCCCTTCTTGAGGTGCTGGGAAACTGATTCGGCGAGCGTATCGCCCCACACTGATACGTCTAGCCAAAAGCCACCGCTCTGTTCGATGCCACCGGTAGCAGTGGCCTTGTAGTCATCGAAAAACACCCGCAGTTCCGCCACTTTGCGGCCTTCGCCGGCTACTGAGACGGTCTTCAGCGTCGGTGCGACTGCGATGTTGCCTGTGCCACGAAATTCGTTTGACATGTCATTCTCCTTTATCAGGTTGTGGTGGGTGATTCACTCTGCTTGCTGCTAACGACGCAATCAGCGCCATCGGAGTCATCTCATTTCTTCCGGCGCTCAATGGTGCGGTTGCAGGACCGCGCGGTTGGCGCAGTCGGTATGATTTCGATTGCGAGAATCCCGAGCCCCGTAATCAAGCTGTCCGTTCCACGGGAAACCATAACTGTTGCGGTACGTTCGGCCAATTGCGGCTGTATGCACGCAGATCGCGGACGCGGGTTCCCGGCATCTCTCGACAAGCAATACTTTAGTTGCCAGCTGCATGGATCAAAGCAATTCGGTTTCATCGGTGTCCTTGTGATTGACAGCATTCAACGGGACCTGTTGGAGCAAGCGTAATTCCGCTTCAGTGCGTCGGAAGTGCCGCTTGGCATGTCGGGGACGCACCGCACCGCTAAAAATCGCCCGTGGCACTTCACCGAACAGTGCCACGGCCGCCGTGACGCGCTTTTGGCCCATCTCATCGGCGAACGGCAAAAAGTCCGCTCGGCCCAGCGGTAGCATCTCGTCTCGGATCAGAAACCGTTCCCAGCGAATCGGCTCTAGGAACAGCGCGCGGATTTGGCGCTCGGCCTTGCGGATGGCGAGCCAGCCTTCGGCATCGCTCAGCCGGTCTTTGCGAACGAGGGTTTTGACCATGCAAACGTAATAGTCGAATACAACGATCACGCTGGCTGTTGCATAACCATACGGGCTGCGAAACCCCAGTTCGACGGTTTTCGGCTTTTTAGACCGCATTACCGAGATGCTGAGTCCGCGCGTTTTCAGGTCCTCGATCGATCGCTGTTTTTCAGCGGTCATACATTCGATTTCCCACCTCAATTTGGCCAATCGGTCGTGAACGGTAATCAGCAACCAGTCGGCGTAAGGGTTGTCGTTGGCCGACAGGTACCAAATCGACCTCAGCACGGCGGCGAATCGTTGACCGCCGGCGATGTGGATGGCCCTGCCCTCGGCGGTAAGGTGGCGGCCGGAGAAGAGATGAAAGCCCTCCTTGGTATGAAGCGTCATGGTGTCGGGCTCTTCGTCGACAAGATGGCCCACGTCCGACATGTCGGGCGCCAAGCGCTGCCCCACGGTTGATTCGCTGTCCGCGCTCGCGGCCTTCAATTGATCCGCGGTCGTCGAAAGACTGTCCCCACCGGGGACAAAGAGTGCTTTGCGTTTCATGGCTTCTTGCACCCCATGGCGATTTTCGGCATTGCCTTCAGCATTTTCCGGATCTCAGTCCGGCGCTGTTCGACCCTAGCCTGGTAATCCGGACTGGCGCGCTCGGCGCGCAGATTGAGATCTTCAATGGCCTGTTTTTGCCGCAACAATTCGGCTTCCTCGCGTTGGCGTCTGCTCATCGCAATGCGCACGCCCAGCTCCAGGACAAAGTCTCCTGCCTGCGCGCGCTGGACCATGCCGCGCAGGTAGCCGATGGGACTTGCGCGAATGGCATTCGTGCTTATGCGCCCTGCCAGTTCGTCGAGCAGCGGCTGAGCGATAGACGGACACCGCATGACCAGCGCGTGCGCTGCCGATCGCTCCTCCGGAAGTAGTGAATATGGAAATATCAGTTCACCACCACCACCCGGCTCTTCCACAGTTCGTAGGTTCGATTCGTCAACCACTGCATTCGGTGGTGGTGTAGTCTTAGTTCCTGTAGTCAAATCTTTATATAAATGGGCGGAAACCGGTAAACAGTGATGGTCCTTTTCGGCGATCAAGGTTGCCGGTTTGCGCCAGCCCTGTTTGCGTGAAGCCCACATCCTTGCTTGCCGGTTTTCGCCAATACTGTTCGTGGCAATTCCGCATCCTTGACTGCCGGTTTTGTGCAACTGCGCCAATTCGCTCTTTTCCGCAGCGATGGCTTCCGACAGCAGTTCAGTGAGGCGGCCGATGTCAATTCGCGCCCACCGCCGCGGCGGAATTCCCCGGTGCATTTCTTCCAGGATGCCGAGGCATCGCAGCGAATTTCTCGCAGTATCCTGCTCGCGACGGGTGAGTCCTGCGTCGGCCTCCCATTCTGCGGTCGATGCCTGGAACCACGCATTCGGCGATTGACGCATGATTCTTCGGATGCAGTACAAGGCACGCGAGAGAAAGAGTGCCGAGTTCACGTCCAGGGTAAGGATGGTCAGCGTGCGGTGAAATGGCAGGACTGGGCCAAGCAAATCAGCAACCAACGAGTCGTCGTCCCAGTCGATGTCCCGGTAGCGCCGGCCAAGAAAGTCCGAGAGCAGTGCAGCAAGCGCGTTGCCGTTGACCCGAAAGTGCAGCGTCGCCGGCAATCTTTGCATGCGCTCCTGAAGAACCTTCATTTCGCGCAATCGCGTGCGTGCGTGCGATTGCTCGTGACGCGACAATCCGGTTTCCCAGCGCCATTGCTGCATCGTTTTGAAGAACCAGCCGCCATGGTGCACGATGTCTTTTCCGTGCCTGGTCCAGTAGATCGCCTGGGATAACATGAGCGAGGATTTGATACTGCCCGTCAGCTCGACAAGACGCCGATGAAACGCGATTGGGCGGCCCAGCAGCGACCACAGGCGTGCGAGATCGGCGACGACATGAAATGCCACCTCCGGGTCACCCATTGAAACTAAACAGCCGTTTTTGCTTCATCGCGCTGCTCATTTGACAGGATGGCTTTGGGGGTTTGCGCGTCGTTGGGACCAGTTCGTCAGCGCCATCGATAACTGCTGACGATTCACGCGGAACCAAAGGCGCGCGGGCATGCCTTCTACCCGTTCTTCGAGTAACGCCCGCTCGCGCAATACCCTGCGGGCGGTCTCCTGCTCCCATCGTGTAAGCCCGGTTTCCTCGGTCCATTCGCTCTGACACTTGCAAAACCAGCCTTCTACCTCCGGTACCAATACGTCGGTCCACGCCATCGCTTGCGACAACATGAGTGCGGCAGTGACACTCCCGGTTACTCTTACGAGACAACGATGAAAAGTAACCGGCATGTCGAAGACCTCGAGCACCAGGCTTGAGGTCAGCTGTGGCATTGTTCCTGGAGCCAATTTCATCGTTCACTCCTGTCGAACTCGGTGATCACGGCATGGAGGGTGTCGAAACGATGTTGTGGAAAGGCTTTGTGCAGTTCGTAGTAACGCTGGCGAGAATTCAGTTTGGATTGTGCGGCCCAGAACTGGTGAATGCAGTCCCGAATTTCGATCTTCGGCAGTCCAGGGCGACCATAACGGGACTTCAGTCCTAGCTCCTGACGCAGCGCGCGCGTCGTTGAAAACCGCATCGTGAAGAGCGCTTTCATCATCTTCGGTGAAGCGCCGTGCCTGATGAAATACTGCTCTAGGAAATGTACATCCTTCAGGATTGCCAACTGCCGCAGTCCGCTATTCACCGACAAACGATCCAGCGCGAGCTCGATCCTAGGAAGCGGCAGTGCCGCGAGGCGCTCGATGTCCGAAGCATCCAGTGTACGAATGCGATCGATCTGGTCAGGTTCAATGCCCGCCTGCAGAAGATCGTCTGTCGCGATTTGTTGCAATCGCGCAACCACATGAGCGAGCACGATCAGGCGAATTGGACCATCTTGTAGCGTGAACATCACCGGCTTGTCCCCGGTTGTTTCCCGTCGTCGGGCGGTGAAGAGCGCTGCAGCATTGCTTCCCGCATAGATCGCACCGATGTCAGAATTTCACACAAGAGGGTCGCCGCGTCGTCTCGCGGATCGGTAAGCCAATCAATGAATACCATGTCCATGCTGACGGGACCGGCAAGTTCGTCCTGAACGACCAGCGGCAAACGGTCCGCCTCTTCCCCTTCGGATAAGAATAGGTGACGCCAGCGTGACGTCTCGGGTAACTCCCGGGTTAAGTCCTCCCGCATCTGTCCCGATAGAAGGGCCAGCAACCACCAAGCCCACCGCCGCAGTGGCCTATCGGGTTCCAGGTGCAGTGGAGTTTGCGGAGCTTCCATGTAGTAGTCGCAGACTGCGACACTCGTAAAATGTAGACAGTCAGCCACATCGGACAGCCGCGCGAATGAAATGACCGATTGCTTGAGCCGCTCCGCCATGCCTGAACGCTCGGAATCACGTCGTGATCCGGCGCCATCGGTTCCGAGACGCGAGTTCGCACCACCCGAATCTTCTTCACTATTGGTCCGCGGCGTGGTTGACTGGGCAAGCGGAGATTCTTCTGGCGACTCAGCGGCCGGCTGCGCGCTTTTCCTTGGAATTAAGGACTCGGCGGTCGCGCCGGCCGCCGAGACATCCGTTTTCGGAGGCCGTGTAGGTGGTGCGAGCTGGACACCGACTCTTGGGTTGAGACCTTCTGAGGACGAATCAGTGGCCTTTTCCAGATCGCCGAGTTGCATTCGCACCACGGCGACCGCTTCTGCAAGATACTCGGCCAGCGCCAGTTCGCACTCCTCACATAGCGCGACCGAATTAAACGTCCTGCACTCTGCGTACTGATACGCTATTCGCTCGAACACTGGATTTAAGACCTGAGCGTATAAGTCCGATTCGGTCAGCCCCGCACGATTTTCTGCATACCGCTTGATGAGATTCAGCCGCGGCTGCACCATTTTGATGTCCAATCCCGTCATCCACGCGCGGGACGCACCCAATGCGCCAAGTTTTTCCGTCGCGAACTGAAAGCGGCTAAGGCTGGACCTGCTAATCGTGAGACCGAGCCGCTTCAATTCCTCTTCAAACTGGCGAAGTGGCAGCGGGCGTGACAACTCGGTTTCGAGTTCTCCCTTGAGCGCCATGATGCCGGTGGCTTTGTCCCAGTAAGTCAGATCATCGCGCTGATCGTTCTCCGCAATATGGGCGACAAGCACGTGGCTCTCCGATCGCCACGGCCGGTACATCACGGTGATATTCTGGAATCGCGGATCCTTTGTTTCTGCCCACAATTCTTGGATTGCCAACAGCCGGGTGTTACCGCCTGCCTCGATGATGAAATGTTGCTCGCCTGGCCGGCGGGTGACCGTAATGGGATTGCGGATTCCGCACGCGCGGATCGATTCCTTGATCTCGTCGAATTTGGCGTTGCTGGCCCGCCGTGGGTTGTGCTCATACGCTTTGATTTCTTCCACCGCGAGTTTGATCTGGCAGTCGTGGCGGGGATCGGCCTGCGCGGGTAGGTCGCGGGCGTTGTTGCCGGGATTGCTGACCCGTAGCGATTCGGCCACGAGTCGGCGCCGTTCTTCGAGCGCCGGGCGACGTCCGATTGCGTGGGCACTCATGCCACCGCCTCCCGTCCCTGATAAGATTCGGCGAGTATACCTTCGAGGCTGGGTATCAGCTCCCATACGAGCTGGTGCATGACGGTGTACGCGCTGGGGGTGGCGCCCTCGCGCTTTCTCTCGTGGCGATGCACAGGAATACGCAGGGTCGCCGCCTCCTTGTAGGCCTTCGCGTGAGGGACCACCGTTTCGAGCACCGTGACCCGCCCCCTAAGCTTTATGAAGTCTTCGCGTATTCCTCGCGCGATGTCGCGCGCATCGTTGGTTCTGTCCTGCCGGTAGATCACTGCTTTCATCGGTCCCAATGCGGCACCCAGTGTGCTACTCGGTTGAAGGCGGTCAAGTAGCTCCATCGTGCCTGCGCCAAACTCCCGCGCCGAAAGAATTTCCGGCGTGATCGGCGAGACGAGAATATCGGCCGCCAGTACCGCAGCATCCTGCAGTGGCCCGACCGCGCCCTGCGTGTCGATCAGCACGCAATCGTAGCCGTTGACGACCGCCGGCGACTGCAACGCAAAACGCAAGCGAAAACC
>Ga0207676_10002887_pt1 | contig 12250 bp, 9 predicted proteins | sample KBSSwiS72_FD_184307 | JGI IMG/M metagenome (GOLD analysis project Ga0207676, IMG submission 184307) | Switchgrass rhizosphere microbial communities from Kellogg Biological Station, Michigan, USA - KBS Switchgrass S7-2 (SPAdes) (version 2) | ecosystem: Host-associated > Plants > Roots >... | reverse complement strand
TCAGAGATAACGCGCACGCGCACGTTTTGCAGCTTCGGAGCGCCTTGCCAATAGTCGTTGAACGCTTCCACGTCGCACACCTGCTGCGCGTTGTCGTAACTGACGAACTTGAATGGACCAGTACCCAGGGGATGCGTTTTTTGTGACTCGTAACTGTCCTTGGGAATGATAGGGATCGGTACCAGATTCGACAGCAACCCCACCCACGGTATTGTCAACGTAACGACGACCGTGCGCGGGTCGGGAGCTTCAACGCTCTTTATCAGACTGCGCTTTGTCGCGCCCTCTCCTAAGTAAAAACTCGCCGACTTCGCGAAGTTACTCGAGAAGAGCAGATCGAGCGTGTACTTCACGTCAGCGGAGGTCAGCACGCGCCCATCGTGAAACTTAACGCCGTCCTGAAGTGTGAAAGTGAAAGTTAAACCATCATCGGAGTGCTTAACATCAGATGCCAGCTCGCCGACATAATCGAACTTCTCGTCCTTCTTCACGAGCGAGTTGAAAATCAACGTGCGCACGCGCTCGCTGGCGGCGTCAACCGACGGCGATCCGATCGGATCGATAGTGCGAACGTTGTCGCCGAGCGCAATCACAAAAGCATCGTTGCCATTGCGGCGGCATCCCGGCGGCACAATCAGCACCGCTAACATAACAACCAGGAGGATAAGCTTGCTCTTGCTCACTTAACCGTGCCTCCGTATGTGTAGTTGAGCTTCGAGTTGAGCTTGAGTATTTCGTCTGCCAGAGACTGAAGGTGATCGAGATCGAGGGGAAGTGGTGATTCCATAATCGTTTTGGTCCGCGCGATACGTTCCAGCGACTCTTTTATTCGTTGCTCGGAAACGATGCCGTTCTTTGCGGCGGCGAGTAAGCCTTCATAACCGCGCCGGATCTTGTCAGGACTGGCACAGATCAAAAGCATGTCTTCGCCGGCCATCATGGCGCGCACCGCAGCGTCTTCGATTTCACAGTGACGAGCGATTGCTCCCATCTCCAGATCGTCGGTGACGACGAGGTGCTTGTAGCCGAGCTCTTCGCGCAGGAGTTTGGTGACGATGTTGTAGTTGAGCGAGGCCGGCTCGAGTAAACCGCCGGTAACTTCCTCTCTGATGTCGATGTTTGGAAAACCGCCGTGACTCACCATCACGCAACGCACGCGATCGTCGCGACGTTGAAAGAGCTCGATGTAAGGCGCGAGATCCTGGGCGATGAGATCGTCGTGAGAGAGTTGCACGACCGGCATCTCTTCGTGTGAATCGACTTCGCCGGCGCCGATTCCAGGGAAGTGCTTCAGGCAGCCGAGCATGCCCGTGCCCTGAAGACCGCGCATGTACACGGTGGTGTAACCGAGAACTTCGCCGGGCGAGCGGCCGAAGGATCTCGAGTAGAGACCATTCGACAGCAGGTCGCGATCCTCGGTCATGATCGACATCACCGGCGCGAAGTTGATGGTGAAACCGAGCATGCGCAGCACTTCGCCGGTGATCCTGCCGAGGGCACGCGCCGCAGCGAGGTCGCCGTGTTGGCGAATCGTGCGTGCGGAGGGCATCGGCGTGAATATGCGTCGCAGGCGGTCGACCAATCCACCTTCCTGATCGATGCCGCACAGCGGTGGTACGTGAACGATTTCTCGGACGCCGTCGAGCAGCGAGCGCAGTTGTTCCGGACCGGCGACGTTGCGACCGAAGATGATCACGCCGCCGGGCTGAATTTCTTCGACTAACGCACGTGTTTCGGCGTCGAGCTCGGTGCCCGGAAGGCCGATGAATAGGAACTGTCCGATCTGTTGTTCGAGGGGGAGCGCGTAAAGATTTTCTGCAAGCATCTGTCGCGAAGTGTAGCACGAACTTGGTGCTTTGGGTGCTTAGGTCTTTGAACTTTGGCTGCATTTATAGACACCACTAAGTCCAAAGAAGCAAGTAACATATTGACACATAATTAATGTCGATCTAATTTCATCGTGCTTTCAGCTCAATCCCTCCTAAGGAGCATTCCCATGAAGCGCTACACCTTCTCACTTCTGATCGTTGCCTCTTCAAATGCGAATAGATAACAGCCCCCCATCTCTCATTTCAGTAGTCATGGACATACAAACCGTACCACTATTCGACGCGATCACAGTTCTTGTAGGGGTTTCAGTATTCTCCACAGGGTTTCTGTCGATTCGCATGCATGCGAAACGTGACCGTCTGTTAGAGCGAATTGCTCAGATTGGTCAGCATCTGAAAGACCCAACAACCTTGCAGGGCGAGCAGTATAACTACGGCCTCGAACTCATATCGGAGGAGTTGCAAGAGTATAGGGAAGCGAACCGGCTTGACCTCATTGCGATTGCCACGGCAGCTGGAAATTTCGGAGTCTTCTTGTTGGTAGTGATCCTGTCAGCGTTAATCATATTGAGCGGGAACTGGAAAATCATACCTGACTTATTTCGATTAGTATCAATCATGATCAGCCCCGATTGGGAATTAGTACCAGAGTTCTGGGGGCTGGCTGCAATTGCGGTAGTGGAACTTGGTGTAGCGGTGCTAGGGGCTTTCGACGTTCATTATGTTCATAAGGACATAGCCAACCGGCTAAAAGGTAGTTTAGGAATGAATCTCAGCAATGCCAAAAGTTGGGAACGTGAGGGCAACTTCGATAAGGCCATGAAGCTCTACGACAAAATTGTAGAGGATTGGCCGGCCACTCACCTCTCAACTTTCTTACGAGGAAAAGCTTATATGAATGCGGGCGACAGGCAGGCAGATCCGGAGAAAGCGAAACAGTGCTACGCGAAAGCTCACGACGATTTTATGGAGTCGAGCGAGCACTTCACTTCCTCGTCAATCTATTACTTTGCCGGCGAGGCGAGCCTGAAGGCTGGGAACTACCAACAGGCGCTTCTGGAGGCTACACGAGCCATCACTCTGGCTCCAAACAGCGCCCGCGCCTACATACTTCGAGCAAGGATTCACAAGAGATTGGGTGATTTTCACCAGTTGCGAAGTGATCGTCAGACAGCAAGGGAATTAAATCCCTCCCTTAACAGCAATATTACTTTTGGCGAGTAGTTCAAACATTTAACCGCCTCTTGCCAAATCCGACTAACGGAAGTTGTGGCTTCCAGGATGTTAAATCTCACGAATGATGGAGGTCTCTGACAATGGACAATGACAAATTGAAAAAGGTACCCAGCGATCCCGTGAAGGGGCTTTACGTAAAAATCCCCAATACATCACCCGAAGTTTTTCACCAAGTGGACAGCGTAGGGGAAACTTTGTACACATCGGACTTAATCATTTACAACTTGTTTACAAAGGAAGACAGCCCCGTGCTCGATCTGGACCAAAGCGTACGCGGACTATTCCTGATACAGGATGACATCTGGCGTTTGTCGGACCATGAAAACAGCGACGCCATCTCTTTACGATGCGGTGACTATGTCACTTACTCTTTCACCATTCAAGCTAATGAAAGCTCTCAGGTCTCCCTGCGCCGTACATTCGATAACGAAGTATTACACGTTGCGCAGCTTGAGGATTTCGAAGGAAAAGACGAACCTAAATTAAAACTTTTGCACAGCGCGTTTCATTCGAAGTATCAAGGCGAGAGAATCAGCGGGATTTGTTTGATCCCGTATAAAGGGAGACTCAAGGAAGCATTCTTTGGACTTTGCGGAGAAAGGTGTCTCTGGAACTTCCAATGTAGCGCCGATATTAACTGCACAGGCTGCCATTGGTTCAAAGGTTTCAAGTGTGGCTGATAGGCTTGGCGACAAAATCAGCACTGTAGGAATGTATGGCTACTAATCCCGATAGAAAAATACTGACCCGGCCCACTTCCCAATCTTTCCCTCCACGTCGTGACTTCGCGTCACTTGCCATGCGCGATTTGCTCGACGCCAGAGAGGCATACCATGTCTATCTATCGAGCCTTGAGAATGTAGTGGCGACAGCAATTGGTCGCTATCGAATTCATGAGCAGGACTGGTATGCAACCCACCCGCCCGACGAGCCCCGGCCCAGGGATTATCCGAGAGTTTCCGAAGCGCGCACTCTGAGCAACTCGATCGTAAAACCATGGTCATGGCCCGCCGTTCTCGTTTTTGTCCGGCAGTGGGAGAGTCCAGGGAAACTTGGCAATCAAGTAGTACCACGTTCGCTCTATTTGCCAGACGGCAGGGTCGCTCCCACTTGCGTGATTCAGGCGATGCCTGATGAGTCGCTGCCCCCGCCGGTCCCTGGCCCATCCCAGGTAAGCCCGCTGCTTGGTGGAGGTTATTCTTGTCTTAGGCAGCATCAAGGTATCAACAGCCTCGGGACATTTGGTTGTTTGGTATCCAGGGAGGGTTCCTACTACGCGTTGACCAATCGTCACGTGGCTGGTAGTGGCGGAGAGGTGATCCGAGCCTACGTTCATGGCGCGTATCACCCGGTCGGTACTTGTGCTGACATCGGCATCAGCCGGCTGCTTATGCCGGAGATCTTTCCCTCATGGCCGGGTGACAAGACATACCTCACCCTTGATGCGGGGCTTGTCAAAATCGACAACTTTGCAGACTGGACTTCTCAGGTTTTTGGAATTGGTGAGATTGGCCTTCCCTTCGACGCGACAGAACAAACAATCACGCTTGACCTGATCGGTTGTCCCGTTCGCGCCTTCGGAGGGACAAGCGGCGTCATTGAGGGAGAGATTCAAGCACTCTTCTTTCGTTACGAATCGCTCGGCGGATACGATTACGCGACCGATGTACTCATAGGGCCGCGAACGGGAAGAGAAAAGGACGACTCCGTTGCTCCGTTTACGCGCCCCGGCGACTCGGGCACGCTCTGGTTCTACGATCCTCCTGTTCGGAGTGCAAAGGAAAACGCTGACATGGAAGAACACGTTGCTCCTGAACGGGGGCGACGAGCACGACGGCTGCGGCCAATAGCCATGCAATGGGGTGGTCAGCGGTTCGCAGACGCCGATGGCTCGTCCAGCGCGTTCGCGCTAGCTGGTTTTATTTCGTCAATCTGTCGCGCGCTCGGTGTTGGGATAGTTCGGGACTGGAGCACCGGCCATGACGAATACTGGGGGAAGCTCGGCCACTTTGCTATCGGCTGGAAGGCTTGTGAACGGCTTACCGGTGCACTCTCTTCTTTGATGATGAAGAATCAAGCGCGAATCGGTTTTGGAGACAAGCGACTGGGTGAGGGATCGCAGTTCTCAGTGGGTGCAGGCGCCTTCGTACCTTTGTCCGACGTTGCGGACTACGTCTGGATTCATTCCAATTCGAGACCTGATGAGCCAGTTCAGCATTTCGCTGATATCGACATATACAGCATTGACGGAGGACCCACATTCATTGAAAAGTGCATTCAAGATCCATCAAAGGTTTCGGCGACGGTGTGGAAAGAGTTTTTTGATGGGTTCGCGGAGGCCGGCGTTGGTCCAGAGGAAGGAACTTTGCCGTTCCGGGTCTGGCAAATTTGGAACGCAATGGTGGACTACCTGAAGGCTAAGGATGTCAAACGTTTTGTCGCGGCGGCGGGTGTTCTCGCGCATTACATCGGCGATGCTTCTCAGCCGTTACACTGCTCGTATCTGCATCACGGCGTACCACCAATGACATCGATCGATAACCGTGAATATCCTTTTCCGAGGAGCAGCAAAGAGTTTAAGAAATTTTCGAAGACGCGAGAATACAGCATTCACGGCATTTACGAGCAGACGATGTTGGAGGTTGATACTCCGACGGCGCTCGTAAAGTGTAACGAAGTCCTCGCCCAAGGCGCGCCTCAACGAATTGTGAAGAATGGCCACGAAGCAGCGGTCGAAACCATTCGCTTGATGTACGCTGCGCAGCAGCGGCTGAAACCCATGGATATTATCAATGCCGATAATTCTGCATTGGAGGACAAGGATAGGGCCACGCAGCTTTGGGGAAAGGCTAAGATCCGGAACGCCACAGTGGAATGTTTGGCAGACAGTGTTTTCTTGCTGGCTGACCTCTGGACCTCGGCGTGGAAAGAGGGTGACGGTGATTCGATCGACCAATCGGAACTGGTGGAATTCTCGGAGGGAGAGCTGAAGGATATATATCGTTTCGAATCTGAATTTGTCCCTAGTCTAAGCCTTGCAGCGATGGTCGAAAGCGGCAAGTTTAAACCATAATGAACCGGCAGCCTCTTTCGATCTAAAGACCCAAAAACTTTAGCAATGGGTTTTAGTTCATGATATAAGGCGGCGCGATCTTCTCACCTTTCGAGAAAGCCGAGAAAAACTTAATGGCGCAGGTTGATTTTGACGATTATCTAAAAACCCTGGATAGCGATCCTGATCACGAGGCTGACATTTTGTTGCTGACGTGTATAGATTTTCGGTTCTTTTTAACAATCTCAGAGAAGATGAAAGGGAAAAAGTACGATCATGTGATTCTCGCCGGTGCCGCGCTCGGTGTCGTAGGTGGAAACAATCACTGGTACAAGACGTTTTTTGATCACCTGGGACTTGCCATCGAGCTTCACGGGATCCACACAGTTATGGTTATGGAACACAGAGAGTGCGGGGCATACGGACCACCTCCAGGATTCGGTGTGTTGCCTCCCAAACCTGACCCGGAGGCCGAGCGCAGAGCCCACTGTGAAAAGGTGGAGAAACTCCGGAATCTGATCCGTGAATATGACCCTGACTTAAAGTTTTGTTCATTTCTCCTGGATGTACCTCCGACAACGCAAGAACTCACGTTCGATCAAATTGAATAGAATAATTCGTGGCTTAGATAACGCGCCTGTAGTATAAACAAACTCATGCCGCGCGAAATTACCGACCGGGGTCGCGTCGTTGAAGCCATCCAAAATCTCGCTCTTACCGCTGAACTCTTCGAAGAAAAAGACGGCAAGCAGAAGTACGCCGGCGATCTCGAAGTGATCGTTCAGGGACGTGACTACGGCAACGGTAAGCGCGTGGGGCCCTACGTGCGCCTGCTCGCTTACGACGGCGGCGAAGAGATCATGCGCCAGGGTGAGTGGGGTGGAAACACTTTCTACATCACTGTCGAAGGCGCTCTCGATGTTTACGTTCACGACACGACGGGTCAAAAGAAGATCGGCCAACTCGAACGGGGCTCGTGCTTCGGCGAGATGGCGTTGCTCGCCGGTATTGAACGGAACGCGACCGTCGCAGTGCCCGGCGATAAAAAAGCCGTAGTGCTCGAAGTGACGCGGCCCGCGTTGCGTCTCCTGCGCAAGCTCCCCACCTTCGGCAACATCCTCGACGAAACTTACCGCAAACACGGCATCGGCCGCGTGCTTGAAGATCTCAGGTTGCTCACAGACAAACCTCTGAGTGAACCGCTCGCCGCGGAACTACAGCGCACCGCACTTTACATGGTCTACGGCAAAAACCACGTGCTGTGCAAAGAAGGTGAGCCAATCGATCGGCTCATCCTGATCAAGAGCGGTTGGGTGCGACGTTCTCATGGCGTTTTCTTCGACGCTGCGTCGCCTGAAGTCGTGCTGGGAATGGATGAAGGCATCGGAGTTGATTTTCTGGGTGGCGGAAGTTGTCTCGGTTCTGAAGGCGTGATTCAACCGGAAAAGTGGAAGTACAGGGCCAGCGTTATGGCGCGAACCGAAGTACTCGAGATACCACTCGACGTTTTCTCTTCGGATCCGCAGCTTCGCAAACAACTGGTCGAGCTCTTTGCAAAGTTCTCAACCTCCGGAAGTGCGCTGCCGGTCACGATCGAAGCGGTTCCCGACCTGAACGCGCTCAAAGCAGCCGAAGAAGAGATCACGACGGGAATCATCGACGGCACGAACGTCCTGGTCATGGACATGGACCTCTGCATCAGATGCGGGAATTGTTCGCTGGCGTGTCACAAGATGCACGGGCAATCGCGTCTGTTGCGCAGGGGCATTCAGATCGAGCGGCCGGTGGCGATTGGAAAGAAGCGACTGCAGCACGCTTTAGTGCCGCAAGTCTGTATGCATTGCGCTGACCCGGAATGTATGACTGGCTGTCCCACGGGCTCGATCTCTCGCGCTTCATTTGGCCAGATCGATATCGATAAATTGACGTGCATTGGCTGTTTTGACTGCGCGACGCAGTGTCCGTACGACGCGATCACGATGGTGCCGCGCGCGGAGCCGCCGCCGAAATCCGGCTTTGCTTCGACACTGAAAAAGGCGCTGAGCTTCAAGATCGATCCGCCGGTCGCGCCTGAGGCTTCCGACGATCTCGTCGCGATCAAGTGCAATCTTTGCGAGGACACTCCGCTCAATCCGCCGGGCGTGCGACGCAAGAAATATTCGTGTGAAGAGAATTGTCCGACTGGTGCACTCGTGCGCGTGGATCCGATCGAGTACTTCGAAGAGATCGGTGCGGCGCAGAATCTTGTGTTTCGAGATCAAACTCACGCCGTTGGCCGCAACATTCACAAGAGCGATCCGCTGGCGCGCGCGTGGCACATCGGTGGAGCGGCGCTAACGATTCTTTCGGCGATCGCGATCGGATGGGCGATTTTCAGGTATGGCTACGACGCCGTGCTCGCAGGTAGTTGGTTGACAATGCGCTGGCTCACCGGGCTTGTGGGGCTCGCCGGCGTGGCGGTCGTGATGTCGTATCCGCTGCGAAAGCAGGTCTATCGACGGCGCGTGGGTGCGTTGCGCTACTGGATGCTGGCCCACGTTTATGTGGGTGCTATTGCGGGTGTGGTGCTGATGTTTCACTCAGGCACGCGAACCGGTGGGCTGTTGACGAGTCTGCTCTATATTGCTTTTGACCTGACCGTGCTCTCCGGCATCGTCGGCATAGTTTCGTATTACGTGGCGCCGAGAATCATGACTCGTATCGAAGGCGAGCCATTGCTGGTCGAGGATCTCGAAGGACGGCGCAAAGAGTTATTGAGTGACGTTCGAACGATACTCGAGAAGAGTGACGGCTGGTTGAAAGAAGAGATCAGGGATCGAGTCTATCCGCGATTTTTATCATACGGGTTTTTATGGCGACAGATCTCAAGGCGCGAAGAGTTGAAAGCTCTGCTGGCACAGGCACGACAGGAGTTCAAAGATCGCACCACGCGCCAGGCGACTGATGAGGAGCGAGATCTTTTGCTCGCGGCAGTACAGACTGCGGTAACGTTGCGTCGCGTTGACGCGCTGCTGATGTTGCATTGGCTGCTGCGTGCCTGGATTCCACTCCACATCATTGCGACGGCGGTGATGCTTGCGCTGATGCTGGTCCACGTTGGCCAGGTGGTGTTTTTCAATGTGAGGTAGTTTTTCCCGCAAAGGCGCAAAGGCGCAAAGAATGCCTGCGAATAACCAATACGTCATCATTCGTGACGACCTGCTGGTCGACCCGGTCACGATCATCGCCGATGGGTTGCTGATCGGGCGTCTCGGGCAGTGTGAGTTGTTGCTGAACCATCCTTCCGTCTCTCGCGTTCAGGCGGGAATCAAGCAAGTTGAAGCCGATTATTACCTCTTCGCGTTAAGGCCCGGGAATCCGGTCATCCTAAACGGCAAACCGGTCGTAGAAAACGAGGCGCTCGCCGCCGGCGACATCATCGAAGTCGGTCCATTTCACTTGCAGATCGAGTCCGCTGACGGAGCGTTAGTGATCCGCGTCGAGCTGCGGATCGGCATGAAGCCTTCCGAGATCGACGTCAGCGATCCGGGTTTGAGCACTGCTGACCTGGTCGCGCCCACTGAAGGCAAGACGAAGAAACCGCGCGCCGCGCCGATAGCAAGCAACAAGGCGCTCGATGTTTTCTGGGACAAGCGAATTCGTGACGCGGGGAAGATGGCGCGGCCCTCGCCGCTTTCTCCGAAAAGCGGCAGGCGCAGTGGCAAGGCGCAGTTTAACTGGGTACCTACGAGCGATCTGATGTCGCGCTGGCCGATTGCGTTCTTTACCTGGGCGCTGCTCGTGGTCGGATTGATCTCAGTTGCAGCGGCGTATTGGTACACGAGCGCGTTTTCGCCGGCGCCGATTTCGAATGCGCACGCGGCGACACAGTTCAGTCTCGTTCCCGCGATAGCGACGACGCCGAACGCGGGCTCGTGTACAAGCTGTCATTCGTTGACCGGGAATATGGAACAGCGTTGCGCGGCGTGTCATCGCACCGAAGCGTTTGTGGCAACCGTTATCAAGCCACACGAAGCTGCGGGAATCGGCTGTGTTGATTGTCACGCGGAGCATAAGGGAGCGGGGTTCAGTGCGACGCAGGGAGCGCTCGCTTCGTGTACCGCGTGCCACAACGACAGCAATCAAAAACTATTCAACGGCCGCAAAGTGGGAACGCCTCACGGCGGCACGTTTGGTTATCCGGTGGTGAACAGTGCGTGGAGCGCGAAGTCGATCAACGATGAGGAGTGGGATTTGCGCAAGCTTGCCGTCGTGCGTCTGCCAACTGACTCGGAGCAGAAGTGGCGCAGCAACCAATTTCACGCGCTACACGATCAACGCGTGAAACTTGCACCCGGCCTCAAAGGAAATGCTGAAGGACGCCTGTCATGCTCGAGCTGTCACAACTCCTTCAATCCGCTCGATCGGATCACACCGCGCACAACCTGCGCCGCCTGCCACGTGAAAGACGGCAAACCGAACTGCACCTCCTGTCACGTCCAGCACATCCTCGACAAGCGCCGCTGGAGCGCCTCAATGCTCTGAGCAGATTTCAACCACAAAGACACGAAGGCACAAAGTGATTTTTGTGTCTTCGTGCCTTGGTGGTTAAGTTTTTTGTTAGCCTGCTGGTTTGTGGCAGGGGATGCAGTCGTTTGAGCCTGGCACTTTGCCTTTCAGTGTGGGCCGTGCGGCGATTGCTTTGTCGTGGCAGAGGTTGCAGTTCAGGTGATAGGCGATTTCGTTGTTCAGCTTCGTCGGCGCGGGCTTATCGGGATACTGGACCGCCGGCAGCGGCGCGCTGTCGTCACCCGCCTGAAGATGGCACGCGCGGCAGCTCTTCACCGGCTTGGCAACTGCCGCGGCGAGCGATTCGGCCGTCAGCAGCACTGTCCGCTCGGAAGTCTTTAGTGGCGGCTTCAAACCCGCCGGCGGCTGGTCCGTGTGGTGACACTCAACACAACTCAGCACGCTCTGCCCATCGGGACTGTACTTCTTGATCGAGTGGTTCTCGTGGTTGAAAGGCACGTCGCCGTACTTGTCCGACTGGCTGTCTTTCGAAAGTGTGACTTCCTTCGGTTGCGTCTTGCTTTCCTTTTCCTGTGCAACCACAACCAGGGACACAAGCGCCAGCAGCAGAATGATTATGTATTTCATCGCATTGAATCTTAGTTAGCCCTTGCTAAGCCTGTCAATTTTTTTGTGCCTCATATGGGCATCCGAAAAGTTGGACCGGTGTGACATCGCTTGCAGGCTTTGAACGCCAGGTCGCCGCCAAACGATCTCTTGCCGTTGTGACAAGTGAGACAGGTCGTTCCACGCGTCGTAGAAAAGTGCTCAGCGGCCGTGGGCGAGCTCACCTGACGCGTTTGCGGCGCGCCGGCAGTTAGCTTGTGACAATCAGCACACGCGAGGCGCTCGCGGGCGTCGTGGTCCGTGTGACGGAATGAGTAACGATACGAGCGCGCGTTGGTGCTCGTTGGACGGTACGCTTTCTGATCGTGGCAAACGCCGCACGAGGCAATTTCGCGCCCTGCGTTCGATTTACTCGATGGCGTGTGGCACGTGTAGCAGTTGTTATGGGCAACAAGGTTTGCGGGAATCGATAAGCCCGCACCGCGATTGAGTGGCGCATTGTGACAGCTCGCACAGCCTCGCTGCGGGCGTGCCGCTCCGGTGTTGTGCTGAGCGTGATCAAATTTCACGTTGAACGGCTCGTTGAAGCTCGCGGGAAAATTCTTCAGAGGTGGATTGCTACTGCTGACGTCGGTATGACAAATCACGCACATCGGCACCTGCGGCGTCGTGAACTGTCCGCGATGACAATCAGTACACGCTTTGTGACCGGGAAAACGCGGCGTCGCTGAATTGTCGGTGCGCTCGTGACACCCGTCGCAGGCAAGGGAACTGTGACGCTGGCTGTTGTGAAGAAACTTCGAGTAATCGACCTGCGGGCCTTGAGCCAGAGCTGTTTGGAAAAGAAAAACTCCCGCAAAGGCGCAAAGGCGCAAAGCCTGCCGGGCTCCAAGCGAAACGCCTTTGCGCCTTTGCGCCTTTGCGGGAGAAATCCGTTTCCTCATTTGATGTCCTTGCGTTTGAACGAAGGGAACTCCGCAATCGCGAAATGACTCGCGGGCGGATCGAGGTTGCCCAC
>Ga0207676_10002881_pt1 | contig 12259 bp, 24 predicted proteins | sample KBSSwiS72_FD_184307 | JGI IMG/M metagenome (GOLD analysis project Ga0207676, IMG submission 184307) | Switchgrass rhizosphere microbial communities from Kellogg Biological Station, Michigan, USA - KBS Switchgrass S7-2 (SPAdes) (version 2) | ecosystem: Host-associated > Plants > Roots >... | reverse complement strand
CGTATGAAAGGAACTAAGAGATATTTCAACGAGGGAGGACTAGAGAAGAAGTACGGCAATATAGAAGTGAGAGACTCTTTAGGAGTAGAGGACGCTTTGAACATCGCTATTAACTGTACCTACGGGACGAACAAGGGAAGACGTTGTGATATAGTCCTGACGCGTAAAACTTTAAAGAAACTTTGTGCTGAAGCCTTAAAGGTCTAGTTCTTCTCGCCCCTACCCTGCGTAGGAGCGAGTCCATCAAATAAGCGAAGGAGCGAGTCTTATGAAGAAGCTACGATTAGTTAAGAAGAGCAAAAAGAAACTATCCGAGAAGGAATGGATCGCCGGGATGATAGCCGAAGCTAACAAAGAGGTTAAAGGGATATTCCAGCGGTCCCTTCAGCAAGAGATAGATGGCCGGAGGGATAAGAAATGAAACAGGACTTCTATAAGTTCCTCGATCTTATGCTAAAGCGCAAAGCCGGGAATCTTCGAGAGATCGTAGAGAAGCGAGGCTGGACGGTCCCTGAGTTCTGTAAGTTCATCGGGACCGATACTTCTAATTTCTATAAGATGGACGCAGGGTTATATCGTGGGAGCGTGAGTTACTGGCAAAAAGTTTGGAAAGGACTTCAATAATGGACAAAGTTACTTTGCACATTCTTATCGAGAATATCTGTTTTGAACTAACGGCTATTCAGGACGCTATTTGCGAAATAGAACATGAGATAGAGCGTATCTGTGAACGTGAACTTATGGAAGCGGAGGATAAAGAGAATGAATCAAGATTGTGACTCCTGCTCCTACCCTGTTTGCGCGGTCTGCGGAATGACGGCTCCCTCCGTCATCTACCGGACCTTGTTCGATCTGTATCTATGTCCCTTAGATAATCACGAACTAGAAGTAAGAAATGGAGTAGAGAGACCATGAGTATTCTTCAAGAAATGATAAATAACCCCGGCTGTTGTAGGCCGGGACAACGCTATCTAGGAGCGTTCCCTACGCTCCGCAAAGCGTGGAAGCGGTGTGATAATCCTTTCTTCGTGGCGTGGTGTCTGGATTATATGTTCCAATTTCATAGAGGAAAGAAAGTAAACGCTATTCTCTTTTGTAACCCCGGAGTAAGAGGTTATAAATCCGAAGTAACAGACCTCTGGATAGAGCCCGGTCTCGAATACCATTATATGCGCTCCTATCGCCTTGAGATCTACCGGGCCTATCTCTACTATGAGTGGAAAGTCCCTAAGATGCTTTCCTTCATAATAGAAGCGATGTTGAAGAGACCGGATATTTGTCAGTTTATGTACTGGTTAACGAACGGCTTTATTGAAGATAGGAAGACCGCGTGGTGGTGTCCGCTTGTCGCTAAACAGATGAAGGAAGCGCGGGAGTGGGGATTTTTAGATCTGGAGTAGGCTTTTTATTATGAATTGATTAGGGGGAGCGATATGTTGGAAGATAAAATTTCGATACGAGTAGTCAAACAAAGACCAACAGGCGAACAAATTTTGTTGGAAATGGACGTAAAAACAGATTGTATGAAATTAGCTACTTACGGTCATTATTTCACGTTAGATGATAAAACCATTGAATTTGACGTAACGATGGAAACCAAGATTAAGGATAATTGAAACGAGGGCGGGTATGGAAAAGTATCGAAAGAAACCTGTTGTAATTGACGCTGTTCAGATGGACGAAAAGATGTTTTTGAATAGGGATTTATTACCAGAAGGAGTCCATATAGGGTTTTCGCCTGTAACCCATTTTTACGTTCATACCCTTGAAGGAGTAATGGATTGTCCGCCTAAAGGATGGTTGATAAAAGGGGTCAAGGGTGAACTTTATTTTTGTGCCGATGATATTTTTAGGATGACTTACGATAAGGCTTAGTGTCAACAACACATAAAACGGAGGCTGATATGGCTAAAACAGAAGCACCGATTGAAAAACAAGCAGAACCAAACGACGGTTGGAATGGGCGGTTTTATGATGCTCCGACCACGGGCGGTCATAGGATGTATAACGCCGGATATGGGAAAGGCCGAGAGGAACAAAAGAAACGATGGGAAGAACTGAAAGCGTGGTTAATGGATAACGGGTCTAATAACGGCACCTGTTTAAGTATTTTGCAACAGATGTTAAAAATTGAACAATCTAATTAAGGCAACATAACAAGGAGGTTTTTTATGGAAGATCAAGAATATCAAACCGACAGCTTAGTCCTACCCGTTCTTCTCGCTTTTATCTGTCTGTTAGCGGTTTTCTTTATGGCTTTGGCGTGGGTTTTATAACCGGAGAAGGAGTAGGGCTTCCGTAGATAGGAAGATCGAAGAGACGCTGATTAAAATAGTTAGGACCGTTGAAAGTAGTACAACCACAGATCCATAAACAGAATGAAGAAAGGATCGCTCCTAGTAGAAAATAGAGAACGATCCTTTTCATTTAAGCCTTGACCCCGAAGATGATAGAGATAAGACCCTTCGCAACCATCCCCAGACCGCCCCATAAAGTAGCGTCATGGAGATTAAAACCGGACTGGATCACCATCGCTAAACCGCCCCCGATGAGAGGACCGTCTTCACTAGCAAATAAACCTTTGATAAAGTTCATTTTGAAACCTTTCTACAAATGGAATAACAGCTTAACAAATACTCCCGCGATGAAAGTAGAGAGACCCATATTCAGCCAGCTTATTACTTCCAGACGGGTAAACCTATGTTCTACTTCTATTTTGAAAGAGGTTAAGGAGGGATCATTCTTAGGCATGGTTTACCTCAAAGAGTCGTAGAGGGAATTACTTCCTAGGGTCCCGTTTACGCCGGGAGTAAAGCCCGGACTAGAAAGAAGCGTCTTTGAGTAGGCCGTAAGACCGCTTTGAGAAGCAGAGAGTTCCGCAGAATCAGAAATCGCTTGTCCCGTATCTCCTGTCAGATCCTTTATCTGTGTTCCCGGAGGAAGAAGTCCTAGAAGACCCTCCCACCATTGGAGACCGTCTTTGAGAGCGGTCCAGACCTTATAGATAACGAATATCACGAAGATAGCAATAACGAGGTAGATAAGAGCTTTAACGGTATCTGATTTCATTGAACTATCCTTTAGTTAATGAACTGAAGCGCGGTATTGAACTGTGGGACCTGAAGAGAGGGATCATCTAGGGGAGGAAGAGTCCCGTTGTTGTCCCTGCGAGTAGCTTGAAGAGGATCTGTTAAAAGATTACCCGTAGAGACGTCGCTTTGGGGCGTATCTGAAGAAGCGAGAGGAGCCGTAACCCCTTTACGTTTGAAGAAACAATAAGCGAGATAGAAGGCTAGGACCGCCGCGAAGAAGATGAAGTATTTTTTCATAAGTAACCTTTCTCTAGGAGCGCGCTGTTAGCCGCTCTCGCTCTGAGAGAGTCGGAATAGGGATCTATCCCTCCCTCGTTTATCGTTATCGCAGAAACTAACGCTCCTAAATTTGAAGGAACGTCATAAACCGCATCCTTATCGACCCCTAACTGCGAGGCTAACTTCGCTCCGTAATCGTCTGCTCCTGCGTTATCGGAAGGAGGAGCCCATTGATTCCCTAACAAGTAAAGCGTTTGATACCCTTGAGCGTATTTCGAGAGAGCGTTTATTCCTGCCGCTCTAAGCCCCCAAAATTCTCCCGGTTCTATCGTCTCCGTTTGCGGATCTTTCGTTTCTTGGAATTGCTCGAAAGAACCGTCCGTATTTTCCGAAAGCGGGACCTTTCCTTCCCAAGGGATAGAAGTAATTCTAAGATTGCCGGGGTTATTGTTTTTAAGATTTCTAACAACGTATTGCGCCACAATTTTAGACCCCTTATAGAGAAATAGGAGGAAGAGAGCTATTCCACCCCCTATCAATAATCCCTTCGTTGAACCCTTCATAGCGATCCTTTACGGAGCGCAGATATGAGGCCAGACCTGCCAACATGATCCCGTAGCCGTATTGCTCGATATTGTCGCGGGATAGCTCCCGTAGGTGTTGCTTCCTACAATACGAACCGACGAAGCGCATCCTACAGCGTCACTATATCCAATGAGGACGTTTGAATCATCAAACTGGACGCAGGTCCAGACAACAGGACTTCCTCCGGGGAGAGCCTGATTAGGAATACGGACTCTAGTTAGCCCTGTAGTAGCAGGAATAGAGGCGGATTGATACATCAGCGTGGCTGATCCTGCCGCTCCCTGATAAAGAGCAAATTGAACATTATGACCTGTACCTCCGCTAACAATCGAAACCCCTAAATAGTTTATCGTTGCAGGTCCTGAGATCGTTGTAGGCATCGCTATATAGTAAGCCATCGCCGAAGTCGAGTTATTAGCAGAACCGTTATATTCTCCTATCGTAGAACAGGGAACAGGCGTATCCGTGAAAGTAGCCGTAGCCGTATTCGTAGCGGTATTCGTAGCGGTATTCGTAGCAGTATTCGTTCTTGTATTAGTAGGGGTCTGCGTAGCCGTATTTGTAGCGGTCCTCGTAGGAGAAGAAGTAGCCGTTTTAGTTACGGTATTCGTAGCTGTCTTCGTTGGTGAAGAAGTAGGAGTATTCGTAAAGGTCCTAGTCGAATAAGGAGTTCTTGTAGGAGTAGGCGTTACCGTTTTAGTCCTAGTGGAAGTAGGCGTAAAGGTAAAAGTATTCGTAAAAGAAGGAGTGACCGTATTCGTATAGGTACGCGTGGCCGTAACCGTAGCGGTCCAAGTAGGTGTAGGAGTTCTTGACTGCCAGACCGTAGCAAAAGCAGGAGTTATAGCGCAGGAAGAAAACAAAGACGAGGTTATCAGTAGCAAAGAATAAAATAGTTTTCGCATGAGAACCCCTTAAAAGAATTTAGCCGGGAAATTACCGGAGCGAGACTTCATACAACGGACAGCAATATCCGGATCGCCGGGAAGCGTAGGTTGATAATTAAAAGAAAGTCCTATTAGTCCCGCAGTGCAAACATAATAGGAGGCTACTGTAGCCGTAGCCGCCAAAATATCAGAATTAGCGATAGTCGCGCCCGCTATATTCTTAACGATAGGAGAAACTAAAGCGGAGGCTCCATTTACAATACCTCTGACAGATAAAGTCCCTGTCCAGTTACCAAAATTCGTATCTACAGAGACTAGACAGTAGGGAATATCTTCAAAGACCGTAGAACCGGGGAGTGCGTCAAAGTTTATCTGTTGAATAGTATTCGACGGAATATCAAAAGCCGCATCTTTTATCGAATTAGAAGACAAAGCCGAAATAGAATCAATCGTTCCCACTACTTCCGGAGTATATCCTCCGGTCCCATCCGGTAAACCGACAAGAGCAAAGAGACCCCGGATCTTCGTAAAAGGAATAGAAGAAACGATAGGAGTCACCATATTAGCGATCTTAATAAGAGAGACCGCCCAAAAATCCCCGTTACCGTAAGTTAAAGTCAGGAGATCGGCCTGAGCGTTAGATGATACTTGAAGAGATTTATAAGGTTGATCAAAGCGGGCGAAGTCCCCAATTCCTACTACCTGAGTTTCTCCGTTATCGGTCGTAAAAGTAAATTGATCCCCTAGCGTAGCGTCACGAACCACTATCATATTCCCTTGGCATTGAATATTCTTGACCTCGTTGAGGTTGGCGGAAGTTTGGACTTTTATCGTCTGCATATTAAGACTTCTTTCTTAAAATAAAATAAACCGCCACAAGAGCGAGCAGAACGTAACCTATCGGTTTAACGAGGTCCCCTAACTGAGAAAGAGGAGTACCGCTATTCTTAGCCGCAAGAGAAGCGGAGTAGCCAAGAGAAGACGCTGTCGTAGATTCCGCAAGTTGTAACGCTCCTTGAACGGCTCCTGCCGCAAACGCCAAAGCCTGCGGGGATTCTTGAGTTAAAGTAACCGTAGAACCCGAAGCGGAAGAAAGATCAATAGCGTTGGCTCCTGATCCTCCTCCAAAAGAGGCTCCTTGATTTCCTACTGCTTCCGTATGAGTAGTCGTATCCGTAGTAGTAGGAGTTAAAGTAGAAGACTGAGACGTTCCTCCCATGATTAGCGCCTCCCTAAAGCAAAATAGAAAATTGCTATTACTGCCAAAACAATATAAAGAACCTTGTTAGAGGACTGAGTTATAGGGTTGGAGTTTCCGAAATAAAAGACGGGTCCGGACTCCGGTCCTAATGAGGGTCCCGTAACCGCGTTTGTGGAAGAAGCGGAAGACTTCGCAGAAAGATCCGGAGTTATTGACCCGCCGCCTGTATCGATAGGAGAGGAGATAGGACCTGAGCCCATTGTTCTATCTCCTTTTGACGATAAGGACCACTACCAGAACCGCCACTATCACTAGACCCCATATCCAAGTAGGAATAGAAAAGATCTGAGCAGGAAGAACCGCGCCGCCTGTAGGTGGAGGCAGGGAAGACGCGGGAGGAGCCGGCGTAGGAGTCGTTACCTGATTAGGGATCGAGTTACTTCCCGAGGGAGCCGTAGGAGTAGGAATCACCTGAAGCCCGCTTAGGAAAGTTTGCGCTGTCTGCTGAAATAGATCGCCTGCCATATTGAGAGTCTCCTTTCAAGGTTATGAAGCTAGGGTTTAACCTTGATCCGGTCTCCCAAAAGGATACCCGAAGGAGTCCTGATAGAAAGCAAGAGCTTCCGCAACGGTCGAGTTGAAGATCAAGCGCATATCGGTCGAGGGATCTTGAATGTTGAGGACTTCGTCTCCGAAACCTGTAGGGGACCATTCCAGAACGACCCCGTTATAGGTGTTAAAGAAGGTCAACGGATCGCGAAGAGCGTCTACCTGTTGTAAGTAGGCATTTTGTGCCTGAGTGCGCTGAAGGATCAAGTTGTTATTGAAGAAGAACTGGTAATTCGACAAAACGGAAGTCGGAGCCACGATATAAAGCGCGTTAAGCATAGCGTGGTTCGGATCGCCGTAAAGAAGAGCGTTCGACTTAGACGCAGTATTCGAGCCGGAGACAGCCACGAAAGAAGTTTTGTCCAAAAGACGAACAATTCCTGCGCCGCCCGGATACGGATCTGTCACCTGCGCAAAAGGCAAGATACGAGGAGCTCCTGCCGGAGAATTGATAATATCGATCTCGCAGATAAGCGAGGAAATACCCTGTCCTGCTTTATTAAACGAGCCTGTATTCAAATTCGTTTCGAGAGACAAGTCTTTCGCAGAACCGGAGATAAGAGTTCCGCCTTTGATAGCCTGCGCGCCGCCTCGGATACCGAGCCTACGGGCCATGAGAGACAGGACCTGAGCCGCCGCTGGCGCTTTATAGTACTGATTGATAGCGTCCAAAACCGTTCCGCCTGAGCGAAGGATGACTTGACCATTCGCCTTCAGACGGACTTCCTGGATCATCGCTGGCGTAATAGCCGCGCCGCCCGAGCCCAGATCGAGTTCGATATCGCGGTAATCATAGCGGCAGGGAAACTCCGCCGAGACCGTTTGAACCCCGGCCTGAGAGGGTGTAATAGGGGAAAACGGCTGTAAGATTACATCGATTGGCGTATTCAGCATTTTTAAAGCTCCTTCAATACTAGATTGGTCCTACGGTAAAGCTATTTGCGACAAAGAAAAGCCCGTCTAAATTAGGCGGGCAGGAAAGTAACTTTGGTTTTCGCCACGTTATAGACAGCGATGATAACGATCACGAATACTGCCAGCTTGATCCAATGCATCATGATAATTTCTCCTTAAAATACGAAAAGCCCAGAAGTTAGCCAAGAGAACGCCCACGAACTCTTGGATAACGGCTGGGCTTTAAGTTTTTAACAAAATTTATACTACAGTTAAGGTATATACAGGCTTATTTTTATAAAGTCAAGGATATTCGGATAATTCTATAGAGGATAAGTTATAGGTTATAAAACAACGGGAAAAAGGCCATATTTAGGGTTTATTTTTATCGCCTCGTTAAACTCTTTAAAAGTTCCGTAGGTGTTCGTATTCGTCCATCTATAAAGAGTCATCGCCTCATCAGTATTATTGAGGGCTGATACCTGATGAAGCCTTTCCATTATAGAACGAACAAAAGGAGAGACTTCTCCTTTAACGCGCTGGGTCGTTAAGATCACCCGGCTATTTTGATGACGAATAGTAGAAAGAAAAGCCTCAAAGGAGTCCTGCTCTTCTTTAGAAGGAAGGAGCGCAGGAAAATCATCAAAAATAAAAGTAACATTCTGGAGCTTTAAGAGTTCGTCAAAAAGGAGGACCCCTCCGGACGCTCTATCGTAAACAAGTCGCATTTCTTTTCGGGTAGAGAGTTCTTTTTGAATGAACTTTAAACGCTCAGGAATACCCATCATAAAAGGGATTGCGGTTATATCTGGGTTTTTATTGTGAGAAGTAGGAACAATCCATAAAACAAGAGACGGGGAGGATTTCGCATCCTCCCGCGCCGCATGAGATTTACCGGACGCTAAACCGCCTGAATAAATCGAGATAAAAGCCATTACTCGTCTTCGCCTTCAGCCGGAGCCGGAGGAGCCGCCGCTTCGTTTTTAAGGACAATGACCTTAGAGACGCTCATTTCCTCATTACAATAGCGACAAACAGAAACCCCTCCCGCATGTTTATCCCCTTCTTTTAAATCCTTTGCTGATTCTCCACAAGTAGGACAAACGATCTGAACTTTAGCCTTTGGTGTACCCATTTACTTTTTCTCCTCCTGCGTGTTAGCGCGTTTTAACTCTTCCTGTCTTTTAAGCTCTAACTGTTTCTCTTGTTTTAAACGCTCTCCCTCCGGAGTTAAATCTTTTGAAAGGATAACAAGCATCGCATAAATAGCCGGACCTGCCCATCCTAAATTTAACTTATCCTTTAGACGCACTTTGAAGAAGGGAAAAGAAATCTTCCCAAAAGTAGCCGCTTCGCTGTCGGTTACTAACTGTCTCTTCAGCCATTTCAAAGGTAATGACAGACCTTCTTTAAAGAGAAGAGCCAGTATTTCTTTTAGCTCCTCGTCTGTTAAATCAAGAATTGCTTCAGTAGAATCATTGTTAGGAGCGGGATCTTGAGAATTTTCCGCAGAAGCAGAAACTACTTCCGGAATAATCTCATTACCCTGAGTCGAAACAGGTTCTACTTTTGGCGTTTCTTTCGGAATTGTACCTTGACTAGCCGAGACCGTTTTGTTCGATAATCCGGCTCTCTTCGCTTTTTCTGCTTCAAAGCGGGCTCTAGTTTCGGGTTTCCATTTTCCTTTAGGCATACTGGAACTTCCTCCTTCTCTTCCTCAAGAACTATCTCCTCCCCTGTAAGAGAGGAGAACAGTTTCCTGAAAATTGATTCATGAATCCGGTATCTAGTTTTGACGTAACCGTCCTTATCTACGGTAAACATCTGCTTTTCTTCGGAGTCCATTTTAATCAATTTAGAAGGATCAGGACAGTTAGAAATTACCTCGTAAAGTTCTTTCCCTAACCTGATCCCCGTTACCAAAGAGAACGGAGCCGATTTTTTAACTGGCTCTATTCCGTTTTCCATCTACTTAGCCATAGCCAAGCGTTTGAAGACCGGGAAAGTCATCGTGCGTTTCCCGCCCTTCCATTTCTTATATTGTTCCGGAGTCTTCACGGAGGCGGGACACATTTCCCCGTCTTCACGTTGAAGTCCTTGATATTCCATGATTACCGCAGAACCTACCTTGCAAGCATCAAGGAACGTCTGGAGCGGACCGCCGCCGCGCTCCGTGAAGAGGATCTTCCCCGTTTTAGTGGAGATCTCCCACGCTTGACGGACTTTCTTCCCGAAACAAGGAGATTTTTCCCTTTGATTCTTGAACTTTGAAGAGACTTCAAAAGTCTTTGTGACCGTCCCTTCAATCTTCTGTCCGGACGCGAGGAGGTTGAACCATTCGCCCCCTTGAGAAGATGTGCTATACTCCACGAATTTTTTCTTAGCCATACTGTAAGCTCCTCTATCAATTTATTTTTAAACGAAACTTTGAAGACCTTATCGTAGAAACTTAAAGCAGTATCCGCGCTAAGTCCATCTGTCCGCAAAGCTTCCCTCGCCCGCACCATACGATGACGGGTATAGGTTCCTTCTCCTTTTAATATGAGGCCGAAAAGCCTCTTGTAATCGAAATTACCATTCTTATCTCGAAGCTGAAGACCATGATAAGCCGCCTTGAGGAGCTTCTTCCCTTGGAAATAGAAGTAAGTCCCCCCTCGAATAAAGACTATATCTCCTTCAATTTCTTTTCCCCAATTTCCTAAGCCGTTTTTTAATTTTATACGCTTTAATTCCGATAAAGGGATATCCATGCTGTCCGTCATTTCCTGTAAAGACGGTTTTACTGGAAACTGCTCCCAGTATCTCGAATCCCCCCAAACTCTCGCCCTCACTTTTGCCCTCAAGAGCGCGGCAACAAAGTAATTCCGTAACATACCAGGTCTCACTTCGTTTAACTCTATCTCTCCCTTCCCCGTCAACCAAGTCTCTTTCGATAACTCGATAGATGAATCGAATTTTCCTGTAAGGTGATTTAACATCGCTTTTGCAAAATCTCTTTTCCATTTATTTAGTTTATCCTCTTTTTTCACTTGAGATTTTAACTTGTGGAACTTCTTTACCCATTCTCGTAAAGGTTTCTTTTTAGATTGTCCGCGCCATTCCCAACCTTCCATAATTTCATAAGTCCATCGAGGGAAGACTCTACGATAAGCGTTGATCTCGAATCCAGTAGTCCAAAAAATAACTGGTACGCTAAGGGGTTGAAGCTCGATTTTATTTTTTCCTCTTTTGAGAAACAAAGGACGTATATCATCCATTGGAAGAATCGTAGAAATCTTATAGAGACCTTCGCCGTCCTTCGGAACTCTTTTGGACCGATAATAATTACCCTGAAAATAACTACGCATATTAAACATGGCCCAAGGATAAGCAGAGTCAAGATCCAAGTGAGCGTATTTTTCATATATTCCCCCCTGTCCGTGAATTTGACGGTATCCCCCAAAACGAGCCCACGAAGCACATGCTTCTATATGAGCGTTAGCGAGATCTAGCTTTTTACCTTCTGTAAAGAAATCTCGAAAAGAGGTTCCCGCCAAGTGAGCCGCACTAAAACACCATTCAGAGAGTCCGGTTTCTTCATGGTATTTCTTAACAATCTTTCCAAGCTCCTCAGTAACAAGAGAATCAACCATAGCATAATTCCGAAAATAATCTTCTTCGCTACGCTTAGGTTTCCTTTGCCCCAAATAGGAAGGACGTTCAAGTTTGGGTATATCCGTATAAGACTTCGCAATTGACGCGAGAGTATTACCTCCCCCATCGCCGAAAAACTTGGCCGAATCGATAACATAAACAGTTTTCTCCTTCCATCGTAATTTTAAAAAAGGAGTCGGATCTTCTAAGACCCCTTCAATAAGACAGCCATGAAACTTTTCACATATCCGATTTTTAATAAACTTATAAAGCATATCGCGGAAAAGAACTTGATTCTCAAAGAAGAGATTAAACGAGAAGAGCGCGTCTCCGTCCTCGCAATTCTCGTAAACAGTCTTTAAGAAAGCCGCCCGGAATTGTTCCGCATTTAAAGAGTCGTTAACATAATAGATCTGTTTTTCGCCGCATGTTAACTGGAAGGTATAAGGCCAGCCGCCGCCTTTATTCATTACCGTCTCGGTATCGAAACCCCATACTTTATTTAACACGCTTTTTCCTTTTTGGTATTTTTAATAAAAATTCATATCTATAAACAGGAATAGAAATAGTTATCTTTTGAGGTTTTCCTGTTAAAGGTTTAAGAATTACTTCATGTTTCTTCAAAGTATCCTCCAACCAATTATTCCAAGAGGTTTTAAATAAGCCTCTTGTTTCCCTAAGCCGTGAAGTGCTTTCGCATTACCCAGACCTAACATAATATAAAGAAAGAGAATCCGCTGTCCCGCAGGAGAATACCAAGAACCTTTATAATTTAGATCGTGTCTTACCTGTCCTTCGTTAACATAAAACTGCTTCGTAAAGAAACGCGGACCGTCTCCTTTATATTCCCTCCAAGCGGATAACGTATACATTCCCAAAAGAATATGAAGTGTTTCTTGATCTTCATCCTTAATACGCTCTCCCCAGACTTCGCCTACTCCGAACTTTGAAAGAAACTTAGATTGAAGATCTCCTATCTCTCCAGGCTCTTGTCCCTCGAAGGAGCCGTCTTTGCGTCTGGGGTATTTAACGGACTTCTTTAGAAATTGTTTCTCAGGGTAAAGAGTAGATACACCTACGGAGAGATCTTCATGAGCCGCCCATAAGCGGACTAACTCTTGTCGTTTTTGAATAGGATT
>Ga0207676_10002879_pt1 | contig 12261 bp, 23 predicted proteins | sample KBSSwiS72_FD_184307 | JGI IMG/M metagenome (GOLD analysis project Ga0207676, IMG submission 184307) | Switchgrass rhizosphere microbial communities from Kellogg Biological Station, Michigan, USA - KBS Switchgrass S7-2 (SPAdes) (version 2) | ecosystem: Host-associated > Plants > Roots >... | reverse complement strand
CGGTTGCCATTTTTAACAATTGCAATACGTTTCGCAAGTCCCCTTCTACCGAGGCTACGGCAATGCCATACGTGTTCAGGTCTGAACGAAGCCCATACCCTAGTACTATCAATGGCTTTTTATTTTCTGAAATCATTACTTCGCAGGCTTTAGTAACAAATTGCTCCGGTGTGCCTGGGGCTGCATAAACTTTCTTTGTCATCTTTCTTTGTTTTAGGTTATTAATTATTTAATTGTAATCCCTTTAATTTGCCCCATGTGCCTACTAGCTTACCTTTTGTGGGTGGTCTGTTGCTAAAAATGTTTATCCAACATAGGCCGATATATTTTTTTTTTAGAAACCCTATAAATTTCTTTTCATCGTTAAACCTGTATTTAACGCAAATCGGCTGCTTTAAGATGTGATCGTACCCAACCTTTGCTATTCCTACGTACTTTCTTTTTAAACGCGTTTGCGCTGGCTTTTCGTGCATAACTAATGTGTTCTTAAATATTGTTCTACTGTGTCGCGCTTTGCAAATTCATGCGGCTTTTCTTCTGCCGGAAGTTTAACATAAAACTTGCCAACCCAGCCTACACCTATAACGTGGCGTTTTGCAAAGTGAACCAACACTTTTTTTCCGCTGTTGCATTCAAACTCTGAAGGTTCGGACGTGATTTGTTTCCATAGAAACTTTTTGTGTTTGTGCGGCTCATCTTCGGGCGGCAAGTCAAATAGGGCGGTTTGTGTTGTCATGGTTACATTTATTGAGGTTTGTAAAGAATTTCAATGTTGTTGTTTCTTAGCCTGATCTCAGAGTTAGGATTTAGAAGCGCGTACATAGCTTTGTCGTGAATCCACACTAAGCAATCGTTATAGACCTCCCTCATGGTGCAATATTGGTTGAATTTACTTTGCCTTTTATTGCTAGAGTTAGCGTATTGACTATATCGGAATGTCCGTGGTAAAAACCAATCGTGGTGGCGGTTGTATTTAAATTCAATTAAATCGTGTAAAAGAGTTGAAAGTAACTCTGAATTAGATACATCTTTTTTGTTGTAAGAAGCGTAATTTATAAAACCAAGCATCCCGTTTACAAATTCCTCATTGGGTTCGGCAGCTTCTAAGGCAACCGTTAAGCTTATAGCATCCTTAACCATGCTCACGTCCACAAGTTTTGCCAAGTGGATAGTTTTGTCAATTACTGCCTGTCTTTTTTTTACGTATTTTCTCATTTGAGTTCGTATTTATTGATTTGTAAATTAAGCGTTAATTGTTCTTTCAATGGGTTGTACGGGAGTGTGTCCACAAAGGTTTCATTTTCTTTATTATGAAATTGCTCCCAGTCTTCATACAACAGGTTTACTATTCTCAAATAGTTTTCTTTATCTAAATTTGTCATAGGTTCCTTTTTTTTATTTCTACCATTTTTATCATGCGTTTAATTGCACGTATTCTGCTTTTACGGGAGTTCCACCAAGGACACTCTAGTTGTGCCGACTTCGGTTTAATTAAAAGCAATTCGGGGCAAAGCGTAAAAAGCCGTCCACCACTATGTAGCCTATCTTCTTTATCTAATAGTATTCCGCAACAATTAAGTATTTGGACTTCCATTTCCCAACATAGATAACTTGAGTCGTTCTCAATTCCTTGTAAAGCTTTTTTATACATCTGCCTACGTTTGTACTTTGGCAGGGGTTTACTCATGTCGTAGTTCATATTTTTTGTTTTTGGTTCTCATGTAATTGCCGCCGTAAATAAGCCGTCCGCGATCTTCTGAATACCGCGACAGGGTGTAGTCGAATAATGTAAATCGTACAAACCTGTTTTGATCGTAATAGCCTATTGTAACATACCTGTGATATTTGCGCGAGCTATCTTTAGGGGTAAACGAAATTGTAAAGCGGCCAAAATCTAAGTCCCAAAGTAAATAGCATTTGCCTAAGGCTCGCATACCCCTACACGATCTGTTAAAATTCGCGTCCACCTTATTTTCGTGTTAAATAAATTTGTCTTTTTACTTCATCCCAAAAATTGAAATGCGTCAAAAGAGAGTAGCTGTCTCGCATCCAGTTTGTTTTTGGGGAAGTCATGTCAGAGATAAACTGTACTGTTATTGCAGCACAGTGTTGGCGCGCCCAATGAAAGGGTATACTTTTGAATCGATATAATAATATTCTTGCTATCATTTCGGCTTCAACTTTTTGTTTCGCCTCGAAGTCAGTTAGTGTAGATTCCATTTTTTGTATGTATCAATTTTTTAAATTGCAAGTATGGTATAACTGTTTGTTTTATTATTGTATCACCACGCCCGAAAGTCTTTTTAAGCGCCTCAACAAAAGGTTTGTAAGTATACTCTTTTTGATGTTCAAAGGTTATTTCTATTCTGCTTTTTAAATCCGTGTCGGTAAATTCGTCCATACTAAATTTTTTCGGTCTTTCATTTTTGTACGCATCTTCTTTAGTTGGGGTTTCACATTTCTCATAAATATTTGCAGTTTCATTAAACGCAATAGACACAGGTTCAAATAGTCCATCGCTTCGCATCATGTTTGGCGACAGTGTACTGATCTGTGTTTCTTTATCAATCTCCACCTTTAAAACGCTTTCAGCCGCCCTGTCAACCGCAGCGCCCAAATGTCCGACTGTGAAATTATTTGACTTATTTAAATGCAATAATGTTACAACGCCAATGTTGTAGGTGTCTGTAAGGGTTTTTAAAAACTGAGATATTTTTTTTGCTTCGAGTGGGTCGTTTGGATTGTAGGCCAAATCCGTTAAGGAGTCAATGAAAAGCAAGCGGGGTTTAATTTTCTCACACAAAAAAATAATGGACTGTAAAACAACCTCAGGTTCGTAGCGCCTGAAAAGAAAGGCCGAAACACGTTTAGGCATTTTCTCCACGCCCAACATCTTTTTTAAAAACTTATGTTGTTTGTTGAATGAGTATTTACTTTGTTCGGTATCCACGATCACTATTTTGTCTGTTGATTTTATATTTACCTCAATGCCGAAATTATTTTTACCTGACATGGCACTAGATAGAAATATTTGCATGAAGGTCGTTTTTCGCGACTTTGGCAATCCTGAAATGGTTATGAAGCTGTTTTCAGTTAACACGATCTTATTGTTTATCTTAATTAAAATTTCCGGCTCAGTTTCATTCGGGTCGTCCCGATAAAAAACATCTTCAACAATCTTTTTTATTTCGGACATATAGTAATAAAAACGGCGGTGTAGTTTGGAGAACTGACACCGCCGGAAAGCCTGCTAGGGCTTTAAAGTCGTTACCGCTCACGCTCCAATCGTGCCGTTATGGATTCAAATGTAGTAAAGTTTTTTTAACCTCCAAACTTTTTTTTAACTATTTGTTATTATTACCCATTGTTTTCTTTTTGAATAAAGGTTAAAAGGTGTAGCGAAAACAGTGGTTTTTTAGGGTCAGGTTTAATCGGTTTGGTTTGGTTTGGTGTATATATATATATACAACCAAACCAAACCACCAAACTAAACTTATACCCCCCCTTTTATTCACCAAATAATTATATATTTGTGAGCATGGAAAGAGCAAAAACTCACACTTATAAAGATTTTGCAAATTTATTCGGTTGTACAACCCGTACTATTCGTAATCATTTGGGACTTTTGAAGTTGGTACTAAAGAATTTTGATGAAAAAAAACGCAAACGGTTGTTTTCCGAAGACGAAGCCGAAATAGTGATTGCCGCACTAAAAAAGAGTTTAACAATCAAAGATAAGAGAAAGCCAAAAAGTTTAAAGGAAATGTACGATTCCACCGATACAACCGCTTAAAATCCTTACTATCATTGCTGTGTAAATAAACAGCAATGAAGCCGAAATTTATTACTGAGAACATAGACGAAGACCAAACCGCCTTTAACATTGCAAAGCTTGTTAAGCGCGCAATCGTTAATTCTACTGCGGCTGCCGATGAAATAGCACACCAATTTGATTCCAAATACATTGATGATGTATGCCGGAACATCTACAACTTTTGCCGCTCACGTATGCCTTACAAAAAAGAAGGTGCGAAGCTGCAAACCTCAAAGGAACTTCCGGTTATCATGCACAACCTGGATAAAAAAATGTTTGATTGTAAACACTATGCAACCTTTGCGGCTTGCATCTTACACGCGCTGGACATTCCTTTTAAATTAAAATTGATCTCTCAAAATTATTACGATAAAGAGCCCACACACGTTTATGTGATCGCTTATGACAACGGTGTACCCATTGTTGTAGACCCTTGCATATCGCGCTTTAATGATGAAGCAAGGTATAATTATCGTTACACTGTAAATAACCTTTATAAAAAAAAATAATATGGCTATGCAATATTTATCGGGCGTTGACCCTAGCGAAATGGGTAAAGTGAAAGGTAAGCTAATAAAAAAGGTTGCTGCAAAAACTAAGGCGGTAACTAAAAAAGTTGCTACGAAAGCTAAGGCCGCCGCTAAAAAGGTAGTTCGCGTTTCTGCTACTCCTGTTCGTGAGGCTTTTAAAGTATTGCTAGATGTGAACTTTTTGGGATTTGCTGTTAAGCTGAAAAAAGCGATGGCGAAAGACCCTAAAAAAACTTTAGAGTTTTGGAAAAAATTTGGTGGAGATCAAAAAGGTTTGAATACGGCTATAGGTCGAGGTATTAAGCATTACGAAAAACATAAAGGCAAAAAGAAAGTAAGCGGCTGCATATCCGGCACAGAGGACTACGACGGAGAAATGGGCGTTGTGGTTGCTGCCAGTGTAACCGCCGCCGCCACCGCCGCTGCACCTCTTATCATTGCATTAAAACCATTGCTTACAGGTATATTGGGTAAGAAAGAAGCGGAAGCGGGCGAAACGCCGGAAGATGCCGCGGTTTTAGATGAAGCCAAAGATTCTTTTAAAGAACAGGTACAGGAAATTGCAAGCGAACCGGAGCCGGAACCTGTTAAGGAGGTGGAGCCCGAACCCGTTAAACAAATTCAGAGCGAACCGGAACCCACTAAGGCGGTCGAACGTTCGCCTATTGTTGCGCCTCAAAAATCAGTTGTGAGGACTAAAAAGGCTGTAACCAAACCTAAAAAGGGTAAGGTGAAAATAGATGAAAACCCTGAATACATTTGGTATAAAGATAAACGCATTTGGATAGGTGTAGGGTCTTTTGCAGCATTGGCAGCTATTGTAGGGGTTGCAGTAAAAATGAGTCACAGAAAACAATAAATAATAATCAATAATTAACAAACAAAAATCATGGCAAAAAAGAAACATAAAAAAAAGGGACACCGCCGCCACCGCGCTGTTAGCGGTATTAACGTAAGTGATGTGTTATTTGCGGTAATGGGTGGTGTTGGAGCGCGTTTAGTAGACAAAGTTGCTCCGAAAACGTTTAACCCGAAAATGATCGCAGGGGCTAAAATCCTTATCGGTGTAGGTTTACCAATGCTTACCAAGTCAGGTAAATCAAAAGGCATTGCAACTGCATTCGGAACGGGTGTAGCTGTAATAGGGGTGAACGATTTGTTAAAAGCTTTTGGTGTGCTTGGTGAAGATCAGGACGCTACTTTGGACATATCGCTAGATGGTGACGAAGATGTTCCGACCATCACTGGTGAAGATGTTCCAACCATCACAGGTGAAGACATTCCGACTATCACAGGTGACGAAGACGACGAATATTAAACAACAGGTTAAATACGATGCCTCCAAATTCGTATAAAAAAACAAAAAAATAACAACAATGGACGAAAGAAGAAATTATAAGGCGGTATATCAAAACTACCTTAGTAGAGTAAAAGGCAAAGTAAACGATGTGCCTCGTTTAACGCAGTCAACTTTGTTTTTGATTCAAGCAATCAACACAACAAAAAGTTCTTACAGTTTTGACCCGTTAGAATTTGCAGGTCAAGCAGCCGACGAACTTCGCTTAAATTTGAACGATGAATTTACGGCCACCGATTTTGGTGTGTACTTCAAAGGAACTGTTACAGATCAAGCAGCCGCTTCATCTACATCAGTTCTTTTAACTGCAAATCAATTTGAATTGCTTGCAGCCGGACAAAGTTTAAAGGGAGGCAACTTGTATGCAGGTGCAATGAGTGTCGACATAAACAATGTGAAATTCATTGAGAAATTCGATTTACGTCGTAACAACATGGTGCGTCAAGGTCGTTTCACAGAGGCTTCAAACACAAACTACAACTTCAATGAAGATGGTATGGTTGCTTTAGCTCCGATGGTTACTTTTAGCGGTGCAAAGAAAAACACTGTTACGTTGTCACTTCCTGAGGCTTTAGCGGGCTTTACATTTGGTTTCGTTGGTGCAACTCAAACAATGACTTATACAATAGATTCTATTGCATTAAGATTCTTCGGTTTGAACGCACAAAACGCTGCGAAATTTCAATAGTTAATAAAAATAAATACTTAGCACAGGCAAACAGTCAAACGTTCGCCTGTGCTTCTTAAAATCTTAAAAAGTTAAAATAACATGAAAAAAGTATACAGACACGAACTTATTGAAGTTCTTATTCCGGCAAACGCAACGGCAACAAAATTTATGATTCCCGATCAACCAAACCTTCGTAATATGAAGATCATGGGAGTTGAAGCGTACACAATAGATGTTACACCGGCTTCACCTTTATCGGGTACAGCCGTAATAAGTGCTACCGATCTAAAAAAAATATATTTGACCTTGCAAGATAATGCAGGCGATCAGTTTATAAACTTGTTACCATTGGGTACATTAAAAAGTATTCAGTCAGAAGGTGAGTTTCCAAACATAGAACGTGATTTTAAATCATTCACAGGTCAAATAGTGAATTACCCTAAATCGTTCCTGACAATGTCATCAGCGTTGGCAAATGGGGGCGCGTTGGTGGTTCTTTTATCCATCACGTATTTAGACCCAAATAAAAATTCGCAAACAACTTTTCGCGGTAAAAAATAATTTGTATTTTCACAACGAAATCAGCATATACACCTTTTAACCTTTATTCAAAAAAACACCATGAAAAAAATAATTTTAATTTTAGCGCTCATAGCTGTAACTGCCATAGTGCAAGCCGTTCCTAATATGACACCGTCGGGCACGCTTACCGCGGGGTTTTGCAAACATGGCTATTCAGTACAATTTACAGCAACAGGGCTAACGGGTACGCCCACTTTTAGCATTACCGCAGGCTCTTTGCCTCCGGGGGTTACTTTGTCTACATCAGGACTGTTAAGCGGTGTTATCTCCACCACGTCGGCTGCAACATACACGTTCAATGTTCGCGCAATAGGCACAGGCACGGTGTCGGTTACTAAAAACGATTTTATTTCTGTAACGGCAATAAGTGATCTAACGCTGGAGCAAATGTGGAAGTACTGGACTTCGCCAACATACCCCACTAACTATCAAGTGTTCGACACTTGGTCGTCATTGCGTACAACAGGTATTACAGGTTGTAATGGAGGCGTGACAACGAGGGAATGTACGCAGATATATGATAGGGCGAACCGTTATGACAACTATAACAAGCATTTTTTAATTAACACGTCATCCGATATACAGGATGGCTCAATACCTTATTCGGCCATAGTACTAGACAGCCTCACTGCAATTTATCAAGTGTCAGGACACAGACCGGGTATTTCTTCGCTGTTTGTTCAAGATACACAGAACACTTATCTGTCTTCTCCGGGAACTTTTAGTTTAACAAGTACTTCTCTGTCTCATTTTGGAAGTGCAAATGCTAAATCTTATTTAGATATGGATAGTACCGGGTATAATTATATGTTTGGAAATAGCAATGAGCTGCAAACGCGCGATGCTAATTCGACTGTTGACTTTATTGAGGACAGCCCGTCCGCTTGGCATATTTCAACACAAAACTTTAATGATTCACACGTGTCTCAGATTTTAGGAGATAAAGATCGTTTGTTAATTCAGGCGCACGATTCTGTTTTGTTATCAGGTGCGGTAACAAGTGTATCTATTAAACAAGGTGTGGTTGTAGGCACGGGTGATGTGAGCATAAATACGGCAGGGTATGGATTAAAAGTAAAAGGCGGCTCTAACGCAAAACAAGGCCAAGCTTCTTTAGCGGGAACTTCTGTTGCGGTGAGCAATACTTCTGTGACAGCAAACAGCAGAATACTGCTTACAGAGGTTGGCGCGGGTTCTTTGGGTAATGTTTATGTGTCAGCAGTTACACCTGCCTCAGGGTTCACGATAACTGCCGCTGTAACGCATACCACCACTGTAAACTATTTCATTTTTGAAAACCAGTAGGTTTTTATATATATTTACAAAAAAAATAAATAACGATGGAATATATAGACTACATAGGCTGTTCGGCCATCACCTCATTAATTGAGCAATCAAAATTATGTCATTTTTTGATCTATCGTTACGGAGCCAGTAAGCAACAGGCGGCAATTTTTGAGTGTACCGACACGGCCACCGCCGCGCAAGCTGTCGACAGGTTCACGAAATGGGCTTCTATTACAAAAAACTCTATCGCTTACGACCTTGTACTTACTGATAAAAGAGGGCTTTCGCTTCAAAATGACGAAGAGGGAAAGAAAAACTCTAAAAACATCCGTGTATCTTTTCGTTTAAACGAAGAGGTACGCGGATACAGCTCCGAAGGGCGTAGTGAGGGGGATATAGTGAAGATGGTAGTTGATCGCATCAGCGATAGTAACAAGGATAACGCGGTCTTGAAAGGAATGGAAGAGATCGTTAATAGGCTTAACAAGCTTGAAAACGGGGAAGATGAAGACGAGGACGAAGATAGCCCGAAGGGTTTGGGCGCTTTGTTGGGCGCGATAACTCCAACTCACATTGACCGTATTCTAGATCGCTTTTTGCCTAACATCACACCACCCGCAGCATTGGCGGGAGTTACTGAGGACGACAGGTTAAACGCCGCTTTAAGTACACTTAAAAAAAACGATACAAACATTGTGGCCGACCTCGAAAAGTTGGCGCTAATAAGCGAAAACAGCCCTTTATTGTTTAAAAATGTGCTAACAGCATTGCGCGAAATGAAGTAACACTACACCTTTTAACCTTTATTCAATGAAAAACGACCCAACACAGTATTTGCTACCCGCCCTAAAACTCACAGGTGCGGCGGCATTGGTATACACAGCCTACCATTTCATGCAAAAGTTCGGCATTTTCTCAACCGCAGAGGAACGCGAAGCGGCAAAGCTAGTGGAGGCCGCAGGCAAGGACGCAAGCGTTGTAGATGACAAAAACGCGCTGTTAGCTTTCAACCCAAACTACCGTGACGCGCTGATAAAGGCTTATAAGGCTAAAACAGGCAAAACGTTCGATACAAAAAAACAGTTGGGACAGCTCACATACACTGCCTTTGCTGACATTGCATTTAATATCAAAAACGCCAAAGGGACATTTAAGGACGATAATAACAAGCTATACGGGCAGTTCAGGCGTATTCAAACTCAATTTCAATTAAGCGATGTTTCGTCCATCTTCAACAAAGCTTATAAACAGGACTTGTTAGAGTACATAAGAAGTTTTACAAACCCGACAGAACTTGCCATTGTGCTTAAAATGGTGAAGGGAATGCCGCAATACCTATAATATGAAAAGAGTTACATTTTCCTACGATCTAATTACTACCTCCCAAAAGATAAACAGGGACGGGGCTGCACAGATTACGCTCAGGAACCTGAGCGAAACAACTTGCATCATAAACAACGCAATCCCTTTACACGCCTTTCAAGTGGGGTCGCTTGTTGAGTTTAAAGAGGACATTAATCAGGACGAAGTGTCTGAATGCGAATACTGGATAAAGGTTCCTGCGAATACAACCGTTTTATTAACCCGTAAATTTTACAAATAATGAACGCTAAAAACACAATAACCGTAGCCGCAATAACACTATTAATGCCACTTTCGGCGTTTTCCGAAATAGACAGCGCGCAAGTGCAACGCGTTGCAGGCGTTGTGCAAAAAATCGCGTTCGCTTACGACGATCACGTATTACCGAACACTCCCAATGAGATTACAGGGGCACTTGTAACAGGTGGACTTGCTATTTTACTGCATTTCTTACGTATTCGCAATGTTAAAAAGAAAAGCCGCCGTTAATATGAAGTACTTTATTGCCGATTTTTGGCATAAACACGACACTGGAGTAACTTTTTTTATGGCTCTTATCCCTTACACCATTCACTATGCCTTAGGTATAATAGGAATGATCGCTCATATAGCGTATACAGTTCACAAACATTATTTTTTAATAAAAAACAACATGAAAAACAAGGAAAGTAAGGAAACAACAACAGACACAGGCGTAAGAGCCAGTGTAAACGATTCTGAATATGCGCCAATAGGTCGCATTGGTGGAGTTAAAAAACCTTTTTACGGACAAACAGACGTTGCGCCCGCTAAAAATGAAAAAAAATAACCTCTTATTTCTATTGTTTGGCGGGGCTGTCGCGGTATTTCTGTTTAAGAAATACAACGCATCGCCCAAAAAGACTGCAACCATGACCACAGAGCAAAAAAATAACGCAAACCTTATTGTGAGCGCCTTAAAGAAGTTCGGAGTGGCCAACAAAGCTATACAAGCGGCGATATTGGCCACTATTTCTAAGGAGTCAAACTTCATTCCGCAGTCTGAAAACCTTAAATACTCCGTTGCTGCAATAAAAAGAGTGTGGCCAAAGACTAGCGATGCCGACGCGGCGCGATTAGCAAACAATCCTGAGGCTTTGGGTAACTTTAAATACGGCGGCAAGTATGGCAACCTTCCAAATGAGGGCTTTAAATACAGGGGACGCGGGTTTAATCAGATTACGTTTAAAGATTTGTATAGCAAATACGGTAAAATGATCGGGCGCGACCTGGTAACTTACCCCGATTTGCTTAACGACCCTAAAGTTGCCGCCGATGCCGCAGCCGCTTATTTTAGCTCTGAGCTTACAGCCGGATTAAAAGCGGGGTCTTTTAAGAAGTTTAACGTTACCGACTTGGCAGCAATTAAAGATACTGCAACGGCCACAAAGGTGGCTATCCAAATAAACGCAGGGCGCGGCACAGACTTTAATAACGCTGTTGTACAGGAAGGGTACAATAAAGCCAAAGGTGTTGTAGACTCTCTTTACACAATGATCGCTTAATGTCAGACCTGACCGGACAATCCGGATCTTTATTGTCACCCCCGGCCTGACATTTCACCTTCAGGTAAAATGTCCTAGGTCTGGGACATTTTTATGGCCAATGTTATAAATCCAGCTTTGGTTTTCCTATTTCAGAGGCTTCATGCCTCTTTAGCAAGGTTTCAAAGCAAGCCTCTTTGTTACGGGTAAGATAACCGAAGCCCGCGTATCCACAAGCCCATATTTTATATTGCGCCTTATTGATAGGAGTACCCCAATAAGTCCAAATTAAAGGCCTCATACGCCTTTCTATCCTTTTTTTTCTGCATAAAGCGCAAGTGTGACGCCTTTCTTTTACCTCTTTTTTTATTGGCATATTGTTTTTATTCTTATATTTGACCTCGAAAAGGTGTAGATAACAAGCCTTGCGGCTTAAATCTTTGACACTCCCCCATAGTTAAGTCTGTGGGGGTTTTTTATTTAGATCATTTCCACAATATAAAAATCTATGGGGCTTGCGCCCATGTTTAATAAGCGGCAAATAACCTTAGCTATCCACAGGTTTGAGAATTTCGTAGCGTGTTCAATAGCAAATCTCCTTTCTCCATACCAAATGGTTTGGTATTTATACTTAAAAGGGTTGTATTTCACGTATCCATTTGAGAAAACGCCGCAATACTTTATCGTATATTTTTTTTTCATGGTTCCAACACTATTAAGTGGATTGAAAACATACAATAACCCTTAGGGATGCCAAAGTGGAAGGAATCGACTATGTTGGTTATTTGTGCGCGAATAGCGGTATGGTTATTCAGGTACTCTTTTTTGTCTGTGACATAGGGGCGAAATATTATTTCGTCGCCTACTTTAAAGTTGCGGTCGTTTTTTCTGAATTGCGCTGTTTGATGGCGTTCCCAAACGGCTAAAAAATCTCCGATGTTTAGTTTTAAGTGGTGTGTTTTCATGTATTTAGTTGTTTTTGGTTTCTCTTTTTATTTGCGCTTCAATTTCGTCGGTTGCCATTTTTAACAATTGCAATACGTTTCGCAAGTCCCCTTCTACCGAGGCTACGGCAATGCCATACGTGTTCAGGTCTGAACGAAGCCCATACCCTAGTACTATCAATGGCTTTTTATTTTTGAAATCATTACTTCGCA
>Ga0207676_10002873_pt1 | contig 12274 bp, 8 predicted proteins | sample KBSSwiS72_FD_184307 | JGI IMG/M metagenome (GOLD analysis project Ga0207676, IMG submission 184307) | Switchgrass rhizosphere microbial communities from Kellogg Biological Station, Michigan, USA - KBS Switchgrass S7-2 (SPAdes) (version 2) | ecosystem: Host-associated > Plants > Roots >... | reverse complement strand
GGCCGGGATCGCCCCGCTTGCCAAGACAAAGCGGCTCCATCTTCGCCCATTGGGCGTCAGTCAAAACGAATCGGTCCATCAACAGCTTGAATCACAACCAACCCCGGATGAGAATCCTGAATCCAAACAGACCCTAGGGCGGGACGTGATTTCTCCACGTTACGCTGTCTAGTCTGCCAAACGCCATTTTGTGATGGCCGGCACATCGCATCTCCCGGGCGAAGCTTATTGGGGTCGCATGCCCTTGGAGGGAGGCACCAGATGAGCATCGCGTGTACCCGAAGTTCTCAGGAGCGCATTGGCGCCGTCGCATCTCACAGCGAAACCGAGCAGTCGGATGAGTTCTTGATCAAGCGAATCGCGGCTGGTGACCAGCGCGCCTTTCGCGCTCTTTTCCATCGCTATGAGGTTCGCATCTTCCGCTTCGTCCTGCGCCTTATCGGTGACCGCCGCCACACTGAAGACCTCGTTCCCGACACATTCCTCGTAGTCTGGCAGCGTGCCGGGAGTTTCGAGGGACGCTCGTCTGTTGCCACCTGGATTCTGGCAATCGCACGCTACAGGACGTTGACCGCACGCAGCCGGATCGACGCGATCGAAGATCCGATGACGGACGACCTGGCCGACACGCTAGTCGATCGAAGTCCGCTGCCGGACGACAACCTCGCACGATGCGATAGGGCCGAGACGATTCGAAAATGCCTCCGTCTGCTTCCCCCGCACCAGGCGGTCCTGATGGACCTCGTCTATTATCACGAAAAGTCGATCCACGAGGTTGCCCTCATCGTGGGAATTCCGAACAACACGGTGAAGTCCCGCATGTTCTTGGCGCGCCGTAAGCTTGCCGACCTGTTAAATGCAGAGGGGGTCAACCGGGCCTGAGGTGAGCAAGCAGTTCACATAGACTTCGTCATCCACGAGCAGGTGGTCGTGCCCCGCGAAGACTATATAGATGTAGATTTGTGGGCGTACTTCACCTCGCACATGGTCGGTGTCATACCGCACGGGTTTTCGCGGGGTCTGCCGCTCACCACATTAGAGTGTCGCCTAGCCCCGCCGCACCGTGCGAACCGACCGAGCTAAGACACCGCACCTTGCTTTTCAGATTGATCGGACTAATTCGTCCGCGGTCGTCGGGTTTTTCCTGTTGGCGAAGTCCGGTCGAACCTACATCATGCGGCAGATCGGCTGAAAGCGTTTTGCGCATGGAGCTCGCATCCGCTTTAGCAAGCATCGGACGTTCACACCATAGGAGAGGGAGATCGAGGGCATGGCTGGCGAGCAAGAGATTCAGGCGCTGACCGCCAGGATACACAACCTTCAGGAGCGTATTCGAGCCTTGGAGGAGAAGATTTCTGGGCAGACCATCAGCCTCGAGGCCGGCGGAAACAGCTTGGTGATCAGTCCTCAAGGCGTCGCGATACGATCCGCCTCGAATCTGCTGATTGAAACGGCGAGCGACCTTACGTTTCAGGTCCAGAGAAACGCTTTCATTACGGCTCAGGGCGATTGTCGCATAGCTGCCGGCAGGAACGCGCCGGTGACCGTGGGCGCCAACGCCTCCGTGACGGTGGGAGCCAACGCCACGATGATGGTGAACGGTAATGTTGAATCCAAGATCGGATCCTCGATCCAGACGACCGTCGGCAAGCACGCGACCCTGGCGACTGGCATGGACTATCAGTTGAACAGCAGCCGAAGCGTCAAGGTGGGCATCGGGCAGGATCTTGACCTGAAGGCTCGCAAGCACATCGCGATTGGGTCGGGCGATGACCTTGCACTGCGGGTCGGCAGCGCATCGATCGTCATGAAGAAGGATGGTGAGGTTGCGATCAAGGGCAAGGACGTGAGCCTCGAGGCTGCCGGCAAGATTGTCGGCAGGGCTGACGGCGATGTCGTCCTGAAAGGCAAAAAAGTCCTGCAGAACTGAGTTCCGATCACAGCAAGAATTGCAGGTCGTGCGATCATTCGTTACGTTCGATCCGATCACTCATTGTCCGATGGCATGGCCCGCAACGACCAGAGTGCTTTACGCGAGTTGATGCGGCGACATCGCTCCAGCGCTGCGCCACGCTGGCGAACTGCGCACTGCAAAGAGTGAGGAACGCCAACGGCGTGAGGAGAACTATCGAGAACGACCAAGCGTCATACGGGTGATCATCTTGAAGAACACGCACGTTCATCATAGGAAAGCGGCCCGTGACTCAGCTGGCCACCGGAGCATCAGCGCGTCTAGTTAGCGGCGTTCCGCCCGCGCACAATCGTTCAATCGGCCTTTCCGATCAGCAGAATTTTCAGATCGCGTTCGGGAGTGAAGTCCTTCTTGCGCACCTGGAACGCCGTTGAAGAGATCTTCTTCACGTTATCGAGGCAGAAGCTGATGAGCCGGTCGGGCGAGCCTTTGTCGATCACGATCTTGAAGTCCTTGATCGGACCGGCCCAGTTGGCACCGGTCTTGAGCACGTAGGTGATCCGTCGCTCGCGCAGCTTCTGTGCATTGCCTTCGGCGCTGCCGGCGATGCGGTCTATGCCGCGCAGCAAATCGTCCTGTACGCAATATTCGGCGCGGTAGCGCTTGAACTCGTCGATCATCGCAGCGTTCTCGCGTAACGATTTGCGCAGGACGGTATCAAAACTGACACCCATGCTCGTGCGGTACCGATGCTCGACCGTGACCGGCTTGCCGGGCGGAAAGGTCTGCTGGCGCACAATCGAGGTTCGCACCGTCCAGGCGGCGCCGTGGAGCGGCTGCCCGGCGGTATCACTGCCGGCCGGTATTAGCAGTCCGTCGTCAATAAGTCGTCGCTTGTCGTCCGCGTTGAGCTCGGAAACGCGGTTCTGCTGCGCCCCAACCGGTAGAATTGGCAGCCCGGCGTTCTTGATCTTGGCGGAAACGTCCTTCTCGCCGAGGAAGGCCCGCTGATTGATCGAGAAAGTGATCGGCTTGCCGTCGATCTTGGTCTCAAACGCGACGAAGTTGACCGGGTCGTCGGTGGGAATTGCATAATTGTCCGCTTCGGTCAGATCTATCTCAGGTAACGGAAACGCGATCGTCACGTTTGCCGGCTTCTGGTTTTGATTGAGGAAGACGTAGCGCACCGTGATGAATTCGGGCGTGATAGTGAGTTCCTCGGACTCCATCGAGATGTCGGCATTGCGCGTGAAAGTGAGCCCCCCCACCGACAGCTCCGCCGTACTATCGTTGGCTGAAGCGGCGCCCAGCATGGCGCAGCAAATCATCGGAAAGGCGAGCAGTATTCGGATTGCAAGAACGGTGCTCATGGTCACATCCTTCCGGCGCGATGTCTGGCATCCGGCGCCGACGACTCTGGGCGGGCCGTGCCGGCTTTGTCGGGCACTAGGAGGGCGAGCTTGGCCAGAAGACTGAGATTCTCCGCAATTCCCTCCGGCGTGATGGTCGCGCCGCCATCGGCGGCAACGGTCGACGCGAGGTCGGATACCAGCTGATCGACGGTGCGCGTCCCATCGACAAGCATTAGGAATCTTCGCACGATATCGTCCTTCAATGAAACGCTGCGATGTCGCAGGTTGGTCACGACAAGACCGGTTTTCGCCTGTTGGCGCGCGAGGAAGCTTGCCATTGGCCGCTCGCCGACCACCGCGGTCAGCTTCGGGGGTGACAAGTGCAGTTCGAACTGGCCGGCTGCGAAGGCGCGATACAGCAGCCCCCCGAGGGTTTCGACTTCCTCCTCGAAGTTGGCGTGGATCGGCGCGGCCGCGGCGCCGAGATGCAACAGCGCCCGTTCCAGCACATTCGCAAAATGCATCGCTTCCGGCCAACGCGCGCCTAGGATTTGGATCACCGCCTTGCTCAGGCGATGATCGGTCGAAAGCGTGCTACCGCTCTCGGTCCGGAACGTGGTGGTCCCGGGCGCTGTCGGATCACCCGCGCCGTCGACCGCGCGCGCGGATGTAGCGAGGTGATAATCGGATATCCTGCGCGCGTTGAAACGCCGCTGCAGCGCGACATCGCGGTGACAGAACAGGCTTTCGCGAAAGGCCCGCCCCTCGACGAAATCCATATATTGCTCGCGGGTGACGACATCGTCTTGCGGAATTGCCGAAAGCCGCTCGCGTGCGTGCGTCGAAAGCCTGCCGAGGTGCGACATGGCAAACGCCGAGTCCGATAGATATTGGAGGCCGTGGCCGGTTGCGGCCTCGACGACTTGGTGGAGATAGAACGGCGAGGCGATATCGGAAAGATCGTCATGGAACAACACGCGATCATCGATGCCGTTGACCCGGTCGAGTTGATTGCGCAGCTCGAAGCCGTAAATCGTGTCCTCCGCGCTTGCCTCAGCTAGGAACTGCAATACGCCACGGCTCTGCTGCGCGCGCTGATGCGGGTCAGTGATGTCACGCACGTGATAGCGCATGATCTGTCGCGCGATGTCGCGCGAATGGCATCCCGGGTAGCAGTTGTAGCTGACGAAGGCGATCCCGTGCGGTGAAAGGTTGTGATGGAAGATCGACAGAATCTTGTCACGCACCGCATCCGGCACCCATGAATAGACGCCATGCGCGATAATGTAGTCGAAGCGGCCAAATTCGCTGCCGATCTGCATGATGTCGTGACAACGAAGAACGATATTGGTCAGGCCCATCCGGCTGATAAATTCATTCCCTTCACGAATGGCGGCCGAGCTGAGGTCGATACCGACGAACTCGCTGTCCGGCCATTGAAACGCAATCGGGATGAGATTGGCTCCCTCACCGCATCCGAGCTCGAGCACCCGGCAGGAGTCGAGACGTGCAGGGTTCATCCCGAACAGCGAACCAAGCGTCGCAAGTTGATCCGGATGGGTCTCCACGAATGGGTTGCCGGGATAGCGAACGTGATCGTATGTCGTGGCCGGCGGGTCGCTCTCTCGGGCGGCAGCCGTTTGCATGGGCTGCTCCGTTACAAGTGGAGCTTGAAGTAGCGGATGGTCGCGCCGACCGCCTGTCCGGTGCGCGCCACCTCGACGCCTGCCAGCGGGAACATTTGCTCGGCTGTGCTCTGCGCTCCCTTGATGGTCTCTAGCGGCCGCTCGCCGCTCACCGCGAGCAGCAATTGTGGCTGCCCCCCCGGCGCACCGGTGCGTTGCATGCGCAGATTGAAGGTGTAGCCGTCGCCAGCGCGCTTCAACAGGCCTGACAGGTCCTGCACCGCACCTTCCTCCGACACAAGCAGCAATTGCACGCTCCTGCTACTGGCGACCTGGACCGTGCCGGTGAGGACTTGGCCGCTGTGTAGGGTCGCCTCGCTGATCTGGAGCTGTGGCGCCCGGTCGCGCTGCTGCCGCAGGCGGCTGACGAAGCTCAGCGCCGGGCACTGTGCCGACGTGACCTGGCGTACATCGATGTTAGCTTCGAACCCATGCGCACTCTTGAAGGCATCGTCGAGGCGCTGGAAGGGTGCCGCGCCCGCTCCGTAGCCGTCGATCTGCGCCGCGCTTGCACTCACGCTGTTCGGCGTAATGAAGAAACAGTCACCGCCGTCGTAGCTGTTGATATAGCGCGTGATCTGTTCGACGCGGCCGACAACGGGCGGCGGTAGCGCCGCCATCTCTTTCGGTGCCGCTTTGCTCGCCGGCGCGCTGTCCGGCGTCGGGGAGGGTTGAGCGGGAGTCAAAGTCGGCGCAGCCGGCATCAGCACAGGCGGAGCGGCAGCGGCGGGCGACGCGCTCGCTGACGGCGGTTGCACAGTCGTGGAGGGCGGCTGAGCGCTTGGGGTCGGCGGCGGAGTGCTCGGCGTGAGCGTCGGGCCCGCGGGTTGCAACGGCCCCGCCGCCGTGACCGTGCTCGAATCGTTTGGCGGCGATACTTTCCCGGCTCCAATCAGGGGTGGAGGCAGCTGCTCCTTCACGCCCGGCGTGCCCGACCCCAGCAGATAATATGCCGCTCCGGCACCGCCGATCCCAACCACCGCGAATATGGCGGCGAGCGCCATCCATTTCGTCCTGGCGTGACGCTTCGAGGCGTGAGGTCGTTCGGCCCTGCGGCCGAGGTCGGACGCGTACGGATCGACGTTCGGGCGAGAGGTCGGGAGCGGCCAGGTGGCGACACGCGCCATGCTTTCGGGACGCGCGGCCGGATCGGGCTCGAGCATCCTGGCGATCAGCGGCCTGACGCGCAGGTCGATCGCACCCAGATCGGGCACTTTGCGGCGCTTCTCCAGGATCGCCGCCTGGCTGCCGCCCATGTCGATCGGTTGGCCGTTCAACGCTTCGATCAGCACGAGTCCGAGGCTGTAGATGTCGGACTTCGCCCGTACGTCGCCGCCGAACAGTCCGAGTTGCTCCGGCGAGACATAGTTATACTTGCCTGCAAAACCGCTGCCGATTATGGTGCGGTCGCTCAACTGCGTCGAGCGCGCGATTCCAAAGTCGATAATCTTGGCGCGTGCTACGTCGCCGCCCGGAATCATGATGTTGTCGGAGGAGACATCGCGGTGGATGATGCCGTGCTCATGCGCGGCGTGCAGACCGGCGGCGACGCGCTTGAGCAGGGCCCGCACCGCCTCATAAGTCAGCGGCTCGCGGCGGACTAGATCGGCAAGCGACTGTCCCTCCACGAACTCCATCGCCAGATACGGACGCCCGAGGGTCGGCTCGATCGTGAAGACGTAATAACGGACGATTGCTTCGTGATGCATGTTGTGCAGCGCAGAGGCCTCACGGCGAAACAGGCCCAGCGCTGCTTCGTTCCTGGCATATTCCGGATGCAGGACCTTGATCGCGACCGTATCTCCGGTTTGGACCGTATGGCCCTTGTAGACCTCGCCCATGCCGCCGGCCGCGATGAGATGATCGATCTCGTAGATGCCATTGAGGCGCGTGCCCGGTGAGAGCTGGGTCGAGGCGGAGTGGGGCGAGCCGTTCTGCATGGATGTTTTCCGCGTGCTCGCGTCAGCCGGCACCCGGCTGACCAACGGGCTGGTAGCGTACCATGACCACCGTGACATTGTCGGCGGCGCCGCGCGACAGCGTCAGGTCGACAAGCGCGTCACAGGCATGCTGCGACGCGCTGTTCGTCACCTGCTCGAGGATCTCATCGTCCTCGACATGCGCGGTCAGCCCGTCACTGCACAGAATGAACGCGTCCGCAGCCTCGAGCACACCATCCTTGATCTCCAGCTCGGGATCGGTATACACCCCGATCGCGCGCGTCACGACGTGTCGCCCCGGCCACCGGCGCGCTTCCGCGGGACTGATCCTCCCCTCCGAGATCAGTTCCTGCACCTCGGTATGATCGCGCGACTGCAATTCAATCCGGCCGTTGCGTACCAAATAGATGCGGCTGTCGCCCGACCATACGCAGGCAAAGTGCCGCTGATGCGCCAGCAGCACTGCAATCGTACTCCCGATTAGTCCGCCGCGACGGCGACCCAACTCGAACAAGGCGCTGTTTGCTGCGACGACACGCTTCTCGCACCAGGCGAGCAGTTCGGCCGCCGAGTGCGGGCGCTCGATCGAATCGAGAGCTTTCGTCACGGTCGCGCTCGCAAGCTCTCCCGCGTCGAGGCCACCCATGCCATCCGCGACCGCCCAGATGCCGACGTCCGGTCGCGCCAAATAGCTGTCCTCGTTGTGTTCGCGCACGCGTCCGACATGAGTCGCAGCGCCGGTATCGAACCGTTGCATGTCCTGCATGCGTATCGCATTCCAAGCCATCATTCGTATCCGAATGCAAAGCGGCCGGTGAGCATCTGAGTGAATTGGAACGGCGGCGGCATGCGCCTGCCGCTCATCGCGAGCGGCTGAAATCCTTCGCCGCCAATGGTCCACCAGAACGTCGCCGTTGCATGGACATTCGCGTAATCCGCGATCCGGATCGAAGCGAAGACATCGGTCAGCGATCGCTGATGGACCTGGGCGACCAATCCGTCCTTGAATTCGACCATGTCACTGCCCTTTGCGACAATCGGGTCGTCCGACGGACTGACCAGCCGCTCCAGGGCCGCAATGACGGTTTCGAACGTCGCTGCATCTTCGAGGGTCGAGAGCAGGAATTCCTCGACGACCGCGAACCAGCCGTCTTGGGCGTCGAATTCCGGCGGCGGTATCGACGCGCCTTCGTCGGGGAAGGCCAGCAGCGTCAGCGGAAAGTACCGCCCGACCCCGTCGAGCGAAGACATGAACGCGCCGAGCACGGTCCGCCCGCACAATTCCTCGCCGAGCCAGAAACGCCAGATCGGTGCGGTCAGGAATGTCTGCTGCCAGCTGTCGCCGAGCGCGTGCCGGCTCGCCGAGAGCCCGGCCTGCATCCACGGTTCCCACACGGCGAGAAACTCGCGCGGCGCTTTGATCGCGACGAAGTCCCGCTTGGTAGGCAGCTTTCCGTACAGACCACATTGCATGCCACTAGATCCCGCTGGGACATCGAAACTCCCGCAACGCGGGCAAAGTCAGCGGGCTTACCCCGCCTCCACCGAACCGATACTGCAGATCAATCCCGCCGACGATGAAGCTCGCGACGATCCAGTCGCCCTGACGTCGCGCGCCGGCAGTGTCGATCATTCGGAACAGCGACCAGGCCCCGCTCCGTTCGAGCGTGGAGGGTGCGACCGCCGCGCTCGGCGTTGGCGGCGCGCCGAACATTGGTCTCGGCTGCTGCGCCTGTTGCGTTTGCGCGCCCGTATCGGGGGCGACCGTGATCGTCGTGCGATTGAGGCCTGCACCCGGCCACGGCACGGCGACAGCGGCGTTCGAGCCGGACTTGCTCTCAACCACTGTCCCGTTGATGTCGAGCTTGATGATATTGCCGCCGGCGACCGCGGCGGGCGGCACCACCGCCAAGGTGATCGACGGCATGTTACCGCCGGTCGCAAAGAACGCGTCACGGATTTGCGCTGCGCGCTGGAACTCGCGCAGCGTCGCCGGCGAGAGCATGCGCGCCAGCGCATTGTCTTGCCGCCAGGTCCAGTCGCGCTGCGATCGGTCGACAAGCGTGGTGAGATGCTGATTGAAGAAGCGGTCGAAAACGCCTCCGGTCCCGAACATCCGTCCGAAATCGGCGAGTGGGATCTCCTGCGTGCTGCCGCGCGTGAAGGGATAGCGGTTGGGAACGGTCTGTTGGCAAGGACCAGTGACCTGATCCCCGAGCGCACGTTGCAATTGCGCGTGCGATGAGCTGGTCACATCGCCTTCGAAAGCGCCGGCGGCCTTGAGCAACAGGTCGGCGAACGGGACGGGCAGTCGATTGGCATTCGCGCGCAGGCTTGCGACTTGCGTCTGCAGCGATGCATTGGCAAGCGCCGCTTGCGAGGGATTAGTCGCAAGCAGTGTCAGGCTCTGATGGATCTCGTTCAGGTTGGCGACGATCGCGTCGATCGGCCGCCGCGTGGCCTCACCCTCCACCAGCACATGGAAAGCCTTGAAGGCAGCCTCGATCGCGGTGCCGGGCGCCTGATCCTGTTGCCGCAGCAATGTCGGAGCCGTAGCGGGCGGCGTCGCCGCAGGAGAGGTCGCGCCCTGCGGCTTCGGCCGCTCGCGCGTCAGCGCGGTCTCGTCGCGAATGGATTCGAGCAGCTGCTTGATCGGAGACGTCGCCGCTGAGGCGGCGCCGAGCGCGATATACTTCGGTTTGTCCGCCGTGAGCCGGCGCAGTTGCAGTCGGGCCAGCGCCGCGCGCCACGCGGCGATGAACTCGCGGGTATAGAGATCGAGCAGCGTCTGCCCGAGGGCGTCGTATTGCGCCGTCACGGCGGTCTGCTCGCCCACCGCTCCCAAGACCCAGCGTTCACGCTTCACCAACTCGGCGACTTCGCCCAACCGGTCGACGAAGCCGCGCTGGAAGCCCGCATACGTGAAGAATCCGGGCACGCGAATCGTTTCCAGGTCCTGGCCGCCGACCGCCTCGAACACGAGCGCGAAGTCTGGCCCGCCCTGGCGCGCCGGCACCCAATCGGGAAGCGGCGAGGAACGTGCCTGAGACTTGAGCAGCTCATAGGCGCGTTGCCCGACGCTCAAGCGCGCAAGGGTTTTTTGCGTCTCTTCGATCAGTGGTCCATGCAAGGTGAACAGCGGCTCCTCGCCGGCTTCCAGGTCGAGCATCGCGGTGAGGTGCTCTTCCAGCGCCTTGCGGCCGTTCGCATTGCCGGCACCCGGATAGAGATTGTCCGTCCAGTCCCGCCGCATCCAGGACAGCACGAGGTCGCGGTCGACCGGCTGCTGGCCACCAAGCATCAGATAGACCTTGAGCGCCTCATACAGGAAGCCGGGCGCGGTCCGGTTGGCTTCCAGCAGCTCCTCGAGGCGGAACATCAAGCGTGGGCGAAACATGCGCTCGAGCGCGACGCGATAGACATTCTCCGATGACGAATGCAGCCGCTCATGCTGGCTCAGGCCAAATTTCGCCGCGAGCGGCACGGTCTGGCCGCGCGCCGCATATCCAGCCGGTAGGAAGCGCAGTCGGCGCAGCAACGGTTCCACTTTCTCAAGCGCGCGGTCCGAAACGATCTTCTCGCTCGCGAGCGGCCCGGCGGCCGTCCTGTAGGCTTCGATTCGGCTTTCGGTCTCCGCGATTAGCTCGCGATTGTTGCTGTAGCTCACCCACCATCCCGCGCCGGCTGCCGCCGCGAACGCGAAGATCGCCGTATAGGCAGCCACCTTGAGGATCAGTGCGCGGCGCACCGCGCGCCAATCGGTCGAGACCCAGGCCGCCTCGCCGATGATCACCTTGTTGATCAGATCGGTGAGAAAGTAGCTGCGGCCTTTCCCCGAGTAGGACGCGCCGGCAATCTCCTCAGCGCCGAAGCTGCGCGCCAAGGCGCCGATAACCTGGTCGATTGGCGTGCCTTCCTGCGTACCGGAGGTGAAATAGAAGCCGCGCAGCGTCGCGTCGGCGTGATAGCGGGTCGGCTCGAAGATCGAATTGAGGAAATCGAAGATGGTGCGCTTGAGCGCCGCCATCTGTGCTGGGAAGCCGAACAGGGCTACGCGGGTGCTCGGAGCCGGTTCCTCCTGCAGGCGGTCGGTCAGGTCGATGTTGAGCCGTTCGATCAGCGCATCGAACTCGAATGGGACCTCACCGACCAAGTTGCGCGTCTTGTCATTGGTCTGAAACGTGGCACCCCAGACCTGCTTCCGTCCGTTCTCGCCCAGGCTGCCGAAGAATTCCGTAAAGCCGGCGACCAGATCGGCTTTGGTGAACAGCGCATAGACCGGGAAGTCGACCTTGAGTCGGTCGTGCAGCTCCAGCAACCTCGAGCGGATCGCGTTGGCGTGCGCGTTGATGTCCGCGCTGCTCATGGTCATCAGGTCTTCGAGACTGATGGCGACCAGCACGCCGTTGATCGGCTGGCGCGGCCGGTTCTTCTTCAGCAGGTCGAGAAACGCGACCCAACTCTGGTGATCCGACTTCGCGTCCGAATCCTGGGTGGTGTAGCGGCCGGCGGTGTCGATCAGCACCGCGTCCTCGGTGAACCACCAGTCGCAATAGCGCGTGCCGCCGACACCCGCGACCGCCGCGGGCGTTGCGCCCCGCGACAGAGGAAACTTCAACCCGGAATTCACCAGCGCGGTGGTCTTGCCCGCGCCCGGCGGACCGATCAGCAGGTACCAGGGAAGATCGTAGAGATAGTCGCTCTTGCCGCCGGCCTTCTTCAAGGTCGCGAGTGCATCCTTCATCTTGTCCTTGAGGACGACCGCGTCGCTTTCGTCCTTCGCTGCCGCGCCGATGCCCTCCGCGATCTGTTCCGACGATTTCCTGCGCCGGTAGAAGCGCAATCCGAGTCCGCCGGCTGCCGCCGCCGTGATGATGAGAATGGTGGCATCACGGATCAGGTAGTTGTCGAACGGACGATAGCCTCCGATGGAGACCAGAGGCCCAAGCGTCCAGATCATCATCGAGATGGACGCGAGCCCCGCACCCCATAACCCGAGGTAAAGGAGCTTCTTGCCCAGCTCGGATTGGAAGATGTTACTCAACATGGCGCGCGCTCTTCAGTCGATCCGCGGGATCAGGATCTCGACACGCCGATTCTTCGAGCGTCCGTCCGGTGTTGCGTTGGTTTCGATCGCGACCTCCGCGCCCTTGCCGTCGACCTGCAAGCGATCCGGCTTGGAAATGCCCTGCTTGATCAATTCGGCGACCGCCTTGGCGCGCTCGACCGAGAGGTGCCAGTTCGACGGGAACCGCACACTCTTAATCGGCACGTTGTCGGTGTGGCCGACGACCTTGATGAAGCCGGTCTCCTGATTGAGCAGGCGCGCGATGCGCGCGGCGGCCGGCTTGAATGCGTTGCGCACCTCCGCCTTGCCGGATTCGA
>Ga0207676_10002868_pt1 | contig 12280 bp, 12 predicted proteins | sample KBSSwiS72_FD_184307 | JGI IMG/M metagenome (GOLD analysis project Ga0207676, IMG submission 184307) | Switchgrass rhizosphere microbial communities from Kellogg Biological Station, Michigan, USA - KBS Switchgrass S7-2 (SPAdes) (version 2) | ecosystem: Host-associated > Plants > Roots >... | reverse complement strand
CAGCAGCATTTTGTCGATGCGACGTTCGACGAAAACGGGCTTCCACTTCCGGGACCGCCCGGTTCGACGTATCTTGAGTTCCTTCAGCAGTATTCGGTTCCCGATGCTCCGGCGCATTTTTCGATTGAGATCGATATTCCCGCTTCGCCGCACCTGTGGACCGACGCCGGCGTGTTGCTTTCACCGGGAACCGAAGTCGGGATATTGCTGCTGGGCGGTTCGCTCTATGTCGACGAACTTGGGCTGACCGATCATTTTTCCCTGCAGTGGCAGCGGTCTGCCGACCACGGCGCAACCTGGTTCGATATCTCGGGCGCAAACGCGGACACGTATGTGCTCGGCGCTGCTGATGCCGGTGATCAGGTGCGGGTGGAGGCCGTGTTCGTCGATCCCGATGGCACCCAACTGGTGGCGTTCAGCGAGGCGAGTCCGGACATTGCAGGAGGAAACCGGCCGCCGGTGGCCCAGGATCATGCACACACGGTCTCTTATGGGCATCCGGACGTGTTTTCTTCGGCCGCTCTGCTCGTTGGTGCGACCGATCCCGATGGGGACATGCTGGTCGTCAGGTCGGTCGGCAATGCGCGTCACGGGACGGTGTCGCTCGACGAGCATGGCAATGCGGTGTTCGTGGCGGCGATCGGCTATAACGGCTCCGATGCGGGCTTCGACTATACCATTGCCGATGGCCGGGGCGGCGAGAGCACCGCGCAGGTCAGCGTCGGAATCGACACGCGTCTTGGGGGACCGGCGGGTTACATCTGGGACGGCAATCATTCGGGCACGGAGCTTGTCGACTTCACAGGCGATGGCGCGCGGCACATGTTCGTGGCTGGTTCGGGGGACACGACCATCTATACGGGGAGCGGCGGCAGCGCGATCGCGTTGGGCGCAGGGCTTGGCTTCGTCCACGGCGGGACGGGCAAGGATGCGATCAAGTTCGGCGCCGGCCTGGCGGAAGTGTCGGGGGGCGCGGGGGGCGCCAACGCGTTTCAGTTCGTCAAAGGTGCGATCTATGACGGGTCGGGCAGCGGGCAGTATGACACTGTGACGGATTTCCACGATTCAACAGTCTGGTCACCGACGCGTGACATCATCCATCTGCAAGGTTTCTCGTCTGCAGCAACCATCAGTTACGAAGGTGATCTGCCGGCCGCGGCAGGTCGCCACCTCTATCAAATTACCGATGGTTCCTACCACGCGGAGTTCGTGCTCGAGTATAGCGGGCCGGGTCACGATCTCGTAGCGGGCCAGTGGGGATTTCTGTAGTCTCCATTCGCCAGTGTGATGCACGATCACGTTAGAGTGCGATGACGTTACTTTGACCCTTCGAACAGGTCTACATTCTCTACACGCCGACGAACGCCCTTTCCGGCAACATCGACTACGACCTGCCGATCGGCGGCGCCGGCACCACCCTGCGGCTCCATGCCGACGCCAGCTACAGCGATCCCGTCCACACCTTCACGGCCGAAAAGACGCTGACCGACAAGGCCTTCGTGGTCAACGCCCGGGCCTCGCTGGCCGACATCCCGATGGGCGCGGGCGGCCAGAAGCTGAACATCGGCGCCTGGGCGCGCAACCTGTTCGACAATGAATTCATCTATCGCCGCAGCGCCGCCAACACCGCGCTCGGCGACTATGCCAATTACAACGCCCCGCGCACCTTCGGCGTCGACGTGACGGTCAACTTCTGATCGAGCTACGGTGGCAGTCGCATGCGCCGTTTCCACCCTGAGCGGGGGCCAGCCGGCCCCCGCTCTTTTTTTTGCGCGGCGATCCCGAGACAGGCCCAAGCTGATCCCGCTGAGTACGGCCGCCCCCGAGAGTTCTGCCCCTCGCGCTCCCCCACTCCCTTTCGTCATGCCCGCGAAGGCGGGCATCCAGAGCGGACCCGCACGACCATTGCCGGCAAGTGGAAGGGCCAGGCCCCCCTGCTCCGACATTCCCCTCCCTTGCGGCCAGCCAATGGCCCCACCGCTTCCTCGGGGACGGCCTGTTGGCTGTCCCGTCTCCCATGTCTCGGAAATCTGCTCGCGCGAACGCACCGTCTTTGGCCTGCGGGGACAGCCTATTGGCTGTCCCCGTCCCAAGCCGTCATGTCCGGCGATGAGCAATCAAAAGGCGGACCGATGGGCGGGTTCGGGGGTAAAGACGGTGCGGGGGCACGAAGCGCGCAGCGCGCGCGTCTGCAAAAATCGCTTGTCGATTTTTGCCACGACCGGACTCGGGGAGCCATTGAGGGCGCAAGGATTGGGGGTTAAGTAAACTGTCGCCGTAACTGCCGTAATTACTCGATGACGCTAAACGCCGCCTCGAGCGAGTTTCCCGATCAATGGATGTGCAACGCTTACCAATGCTGCGCAGGAGCGCCCTTTAGATATCTTTCAGGGCTGTGAACGGGCAATCAGTTTCCCGTTTATCCCCTTGACGCATGTTGCTCAAACGCCTTCTGAGATAAGCCTTCCTCCTTTCCGCTACCGCCTGCGATCGGCCAAACCGGGCATTCCAGAATCATACTATATAACAAATTGAAATATCATCATATAAATGGCTATAATCGCACACGCCCCGGCGGTCGCAGGCGGTAGCAGAAAGGAGGAGGGCAAAACTGTGGATCAATGCGGAAATCCGCATTGTGCGTTTGACTTCACGACGCTGGTGCGATATTTGGCCGTCTAGCTGATAGACGGAGTGCGCCCTCATGGCAGGCGAAACGGTCCAATTTGCGAAGAATGATGACGCGGACAACAAGCGCGAGCAATCGTCAATCGTCTTCCCGTATCTTGACCTCAATGCAGCAATCAAGGTGGCGAATGCCATTTACCAGCGCAGCGGTCTGGGATCGTGTGATCTTGACGAACTGGCCGCACAAATGAATCAGACCATGAGTGGTGCGTTTCGCCTGAACACCGGCACCGCCAAAATTTTCGATCTGGTCGATAAGGAAGGCAAGAGCAGCATCAAGCTGACGGAGTTGGGCCGACAGATTGTATCGCCTGACACCGAGCGCGCTGCTCGCGCAGAGGCATTTATGCGAGTGCCGCTCTATGCTGCTATTTTCGACAAGTATAAAGGGCACTTGCTCCCTCCTGCGAAAGCTCTTGAGCGGGAGATGCTGAGCCTTGGAGTTTCCAGCAAGCAGACTGATAAAGCCCGGCAGGCGTTTGAGCGTTCTGCGCGTCAAGCGAACTTTTTCGAGAGTGGAGAGGATCGTTTGGTCAGGCCCCGAACCGATCTTCCGACGAAACGAATTGATGTTGACGACTCGGACCATTCGGGCAGCGGCGCTGAGATTGAGAAGCAAGATGCAGGGAAATCGGGCGGGGGTGGCTCAGGCGGGGGATTGCACCCATTTATCGAAGGTCTTTTGCGAACCCTCCCAGAGCCGGAAACCGCATGGTCCACGGCTGATCAAGCAAAGTGGCTGCAAACCGCTGCCTCGATTTTCGGGCTGATTTATAGGGGTGACGGCCAACCCATTTCGGTGACCTTGCCCTCAGCCAGCAAAGAAAACGGCGGCTGACAATGATCAGCCGCCGCCATGAAATTCCCTGCCTCACACGCGTATCCTTGGCCGGAACGTGTGAGGCCTTCCCGGAAGGAAAGGAGCATCCCATGTGGCAAGCCGCCTTGTTAGGGTGAGCCGGCCGGGCGCAGGTTTTTTGCCTGCGCCTTGGCCGGCCCCGTAGCAAAATCGCAAGGTCCGGTCTATAGGCATGTGGCGGCGCGTCACCAGCCAGGGGAGCTTGCATGTCTGTGATACCGATGCGTCCTAAGAGCGAATGGGACAATCGGGCCATGCGAAAGGCTGGTCGAGTGTACGCAATAGCTTTCGATATAGACACGACGATTGCCGAAAGGGTGATCGGCGACACGTGGAAAGGCATTTACGCAAAAATAGAGCGTGGATTGACTTCCCACGGCTTCACGCGGCGACAGGGTAGCTTGTACTTCGGGTCAGCGGATTCGACGCCGGTGACCTGCATGATGGCCATCAAAGATCTGGACGATCAGTACGCATGGTTTGGCAGGATCGTGAAAGATTTGCGCATGCTTCGGATTGATGAAGACAACGATTTGCTTCCCCTGCTCAGCAACCGCCTGCCCTACGGCAAGTCGGATGTCGCGTAGCTAGCATGGTGTCCGCGCGGTTATCATTAGGAGAGGCTCTGGCCAGCGGGCGGCTTGCGCAATTTGTCGATCAGGCAGAATCCGACGGCGTCGGCCCCGCCGATCGCGCCGAGTTCGAGGCGCTGGTGGGGCGCGTCACAGTGCCCCCACCAGAAGATCAAATATCCCGTTCACCCGCGCCGGGTTCGTCGCGCGGAATGTGAACTCCGACCCGGGTTGTAGAATACGGCACGGGAAAACAGGGGACACAATACATAAATCCGCGCAGAACGAGTCTGTCTGTGGTCGGGATCGACAAGCGATCCCTCCGCCCCCGCAAGCCGGGGCCGAAGCCCAGGCACGCCTGATCAAAAGCGCCAGCGGCTGCCGGGAGTCTGTTCGTGGTCAGGATCGGCAAGCGATCCTGACGCGCCAAGCCTGTCCTACACCGCCATCCCATGCCACAATCGCGTCGGCTCTTTCTTACCGTCGATCCCTCACCCCACCCCGCGCCCTTCGCGCGCGGAAAGTTGCCATGCCCTGCGTGGGTGAAGTTTACGAAGATCGCGGCATCCGGATTTGAGAAATATCCAGCGTCTACCGATGTTTATGCGCCATTTCAGCCGTTCCGCTTTACCTTGAACGTGTGAAGTTCGCCGATTGCGCCGTCAGTGGCTCCGCGAGTCTGATGATGGCAAATATCGACAAGCGATATTTGCGGACGCTGGCTGCCTGTCAGTCAGCCATCCCGGCAAACTCCGCCGCCGCCAGGAAGGCCACCCTGCGCCGCTCGCGCCGCGCCTCGGCCTCGGCATCGCGGCCCCACAGCTCCGCCTGCCAGTCCTCTTCCAGGCTCGCCACGTTCCACAGGTGCGCCCAATCCGCCCCCGGCTCCAGCGCCGCCAGCGCGACCACCAGCGAAGCCGCCAGGCTCGCCAGGTTGTGCACGGCCGCCAGCCGCAACGGCCCCAGGCCCGCCAGCACCCCCTCCAGCACCACCAGCGTTTCCGCCGGCTGCGGCCGGTGCATGATCCCCGAAACCCGGTGGAAAGCCACGCCGAGCCGCGCCTCTTCCGCCGCCAGCAGCGGCTCCCACTCGCTCTCCTGCCGCCGCGTCAGCGCCTCCCCCGGTTCGCCGCGATAGCACAGCGTATCGGTCTCCCCATACTTCAGCACCGCCGCCACCACCGGCCCCGGATCGCCCGCGACGACGTCGAGCGCATAATCGGCCATGTCCCTGAACATGAAGCCGGCCGGATCGATCTCCTCGCCCTGCGCCGCCCACTCTGCCGCCAGGGCCTCCGCCAGCGCCGCGCCCGGCACGACCTGCGCCCGCCCGCCCGGCGTCTTCACCCCCCGCCCGTCGAGCAGCACCCGCCAGCCACCCTCGACCGGCCCGATCGAGACATCCTTCCAGAACCGCTTCATCGCTTGCTTACCCGCGCCTCTTCCAGCTCCGCGCCAGCAATCCCACCACCACCAGGCACTCCACCGCGCCGATCACGATCAACCCCAGGCCGACCGGCTGCGGCAAGGCGATCTTGCCGGCCACCACCGCCAGCCCGAACACCGCCAGCGCCGCCCCGGAAAGCCGCATCACCTGCAGGATCACGAACCCCATCCGCGCATCGTCGCTCATGCCAGCACCTCCACCAGTTCGCCGGGCGATTTGACCACCACCTCGGCCCCCGCCGCCATCAGCTCGGCCGCCGCGTGATAGCCCCAGCTGACCCCGATCGCCCGCACCCCGGCCTCCACCGCCATCGCCATGTCATAAGCCGTATCGCCGATCATCACCGCGTCGCCGGAGGCGACCATCGCATCGTCCAGCGCAGCCTCCAGCATCGCCGGATGCGGCTTCGAAGGATGCCGGTCCGCAGTCTGCAGGGTGACGAAATGCCCGTCCAGCCCATGCCCCGCCAGGCAGAACGCCAGCCCCCGGTCGCTCTTGCCCGTCGCCACCCCCAGCAGCCACCCCCGCGCCCGCAACCCGTCCAGCGCCTCGCGAATGCCGTCGAACAGCGGCTCCCCCAGCCGCCCTTCGTGGCGCGCCGCCTGAAACGCCCGCTTGTAGGCCTCGATCACCCGGGCCTGCACCGCTCCATCGGCCTCCGGCAGCAGGCGCCGCACCGCCATCGGCAGGCTCAACCCGACCGCGCGCCGCACTGCCGCCAGGTCCGGCGCCGGCAAACCTGCCTCGCCGAACGCCACCGCCATCGCCGCGCAGATATCCGCCTGCCCGTCCACCAGTGTCCCGTCGCAGTCGAACACCGCCAGCCGGCTCACGGCCGCCGCCCCTTCGGCGCCCCCGGCCTGCCGGAACCCGGCTTCTTCGCCGCCGGCGCGGCGCGTTGCCCGCTGGCCTTGCGCGCCACGCTGCCGCCGCCGTCCGCCCGCTTGCGCCGCTCGCCGCGCCGCTCCTTGCGATACTGCTTGGCATGGGCCTTGGCGGCGATCTTCTTCGCCTCCTTCTCCGGCACGCGCGGCGCCTCGGCCAGCGGCGCCCCGTCCGCCTCGTCGAAGCCCAGTTGCACCAGCGATTGCGTGATATGCTCCGGCAGCGGCGCCGTCACATCCAGCACGCCGCCCTCCGGCAGGTCGATCACCAGCCGCCGCGCGTGGAGGTGCAGCTTGCGGCTGATCGAGCCGGAAAGGAACGCCTCCGGCCCGCCATACTTGCCGTCGCCGATGATCGGATGGCCGATCGCCGCCATGTGCACGCGCAACTGGTGAGTCCGCCCGGTCAGCGGCTGCAGCTCCACCCAGGCGGCCCGGTTCCCCGCCCGGTCGATCACCCGGTAGCGCGTGCGCGAAGGCGCCCCGTGCTCGGAATGGTCGACCATCATCTTCTCGCCGCCGGTCCCCGGCTGCTTGGCCAGCGGCAGGTCGATCTCGCCTTCGTCAGACGGCACGCCGGCCACCAGCGCCCAGTAAACCTTCTTCGCCGAACGCCCGGCAAACCGCTTGGAGAAATTCGCCGCCGCCCCCGGCGTCCGCGCCACCAGCAGCACGCCCGAAGTGTCCTTGTCCAGCCGGTGCACCAGCCGCGGCCGCGGCTCGTTTTCGTCGGCATAGGCATCGAGCAGGCCATCGACATGCTCGAACGTCCCGCTACCGCCCTGGGTCGCCAGCCCTGGCAGCTTGTTGAGCACCAGCGCCGAAGGCGTCCGCATGAGCACCATCGCCTGGGCCATCTCGCGCTGCGCCTCGGTCAAAGGCCGGCGCGTCCGCGTCTTGCCAGCCGCCTTGGGCACCAGCCCCCCCGGCGGCACCCGCACGACCTGCCCCGCTGCCAGTCGATCCGCCGGATCGACCCGCTTGCCATCGACCCGGATCTGCCCGGTCCGCGCCCAGCGCGAAATCGTCGCGAAGCCGATCTCCGGGAGGTGCCGCTTGAACCAGCGGTCCACCCGGATATCGTCGTCGTCGGCGCCGACGGTGAACTGGCGCACCGCCTCGGTTGGCTGTGTCACGCAAAGCTCCGCATCAGCAAAAGGCCACCAAACAAACCCGCAAACCCAGCCAACAACGAAACCCCCACATAGACCGCCGCCAGGCCCACCGCCCCGCGCTCGACAAACACCGCAAACTCCAGGGCGAACGACGAAAACGTCGTATACCCGCCGAGCACACCGACCCCCAGCAACAAACGCCAGTGCTCGCCACCCCAAGGGCCTTCAGGAGCGCCATGCCGCGCCAGCCACCCGGCCAGCAGCCCCATGCACAGGCTTCCCAGCACATTCGCCGTCAAGGTCGCCCAGGGAAACGCCCCCGCCATGACCGGCCCGATCGCCGCGAGCCAGACGCGACCCGTGGTATAGCGCAACCACGCCCCGAGACCGCCGCCACCGGCGACCAGCAGGGAAGACAACGCAAAGGAAGGGGGCGCACTCATCGCGGCTCTCTAGCGGCAATCGCGGCAAAGCACCATGGCTGGCAGGGGAGAGGGGTGCGGGCAGCCCGCGCCCCCGTTTGTCCCGGCCGTGAGGGATGAAATCGGCTTTGCAGTCTACTGCAGCCGAGACGCACAAGCCGCTCTTCCCGAGCGAAGCGAGAAGCGCACCGCCCGAACCAAAAGAAGCCTGTGGCGGGCAAAGGGCACACGCTTTGCTATCCCTGCAGTGGGATGCATTCTGCCGGGACGGTGTGGGGAAGCCGGAGCGATCGCTTGGCGATCCCCACCACAAACAGACTCAAACAGCCGCGGCACTGTGTATTGTGTTGCCGGCATTCACACGTTGTTGCTGCGACGCGCGCAAGGCATCGCGCCACGGTCAGGAAAAGTGGAAGCTGCCGGCATTGAGGCTGGCGATATCAACGCCCGCCAGTGTGAGCACATCGCCGGCGCCGAGATCGATGACGACGTCGCTGCCGACCTGATGCATGCTGGGCACGAGATGCCGAAAATCCGCCGCCATCGCGCGGTCGAACTGCAAGACGTCGGTCGCGTCGAAGCCTGCGACGGTTTCCCGCCCGAAGTGGCCGCGCATCACGAAAATGTCGTGGCCGTGCCCGCCGATCAGCGTGTCTCCTGCTCCGCCGATCAGGGTGTTGCCGAGTTCCGAGGCGGTGAGCACCGCGTTGCCGGCGCTGCCGTTCAGGGTGGCAAGGTTGTCACGCGCAGTGGCCGAGTGGCCGGCTGCTACGTTGACCGTTATTTGGACCGGCTTCGTTAACAGCGCGAGCGCATGCCCATCGGCAGCATACTGGGTATCGGTCAGGGCGAGGACGGGCGCCTTGTCCAGCAGGGTAATCCCCATGGGCAGGCCCGAGGATGCCAAGGCTTCCACCGAGTCCAGCGACCTGACAAGATTTGAGCCCCAATCCACCATCGTCACGTGCGCGCCTTCACCGAGCGAGAGGTGGTTCAGCGCCTTGAGCATCGCCGCTTCACCTGCAGTGATCGTGTTGTCACCAATCAACTCGACGCCCGTGGTCGCCACGTGGGAGACGGCCTTGTGGCCGGCGGTGGTGCGCAGGTCCGAAACCGACAGCTGAACGGTCAGGGTCGCATGATCATCAAGCGAAAGGTTGGTCGCGGCGATCATCGCCAGGTCCTGGCTGAGAGTCGCGACATTGGCCCCGGTAAGGCGGGCGCCGTGGGCGTGAGCCATGTCCAGGTGTTGCAGGATTTCGGATACGCTACCGGCTACCGCAAGGCTGGCGTGATCCACCAGCCTCTGGGCATTGGACGCCACCATCCGGGGCGAGGTGCTGGCCAGGTAGCTCTGGATACTGCCCATCGCGGCTTCCGGGCTTTCGCCTGTTGCAAGGCCGGCGATCGCGCTGGTGATGGTGCCGATGCTGGATAGCGGCAAAATGCCCGCCATCCTGTTGTCGGTGAAAATGGCATGGGCGCCGTCATAGGCGTAGTCGGAAGCCGCGTTGTTGCGAACGACAACGCTGCCCAGCGAACCTGCCACGGAAATCCTGCTCGGCATGTCGGCATAGCCCTGGACGACATTGCCAGTGACGATGGCCGACTGCACCGCGTTCAACGAGATGCCATTGTACATTGCGCCGACGATGGTGTTGTTTGTTATGGACACGTTCGCGAACGAGGGCTTTCCCGACACGTTGGCGATGAAGATGCCCTGGGGGGCCGTGCCCGAACCGCGATTGAAGACGTTGTCGGAGATGGAGATGTTGGACGAAGGCTGGGCGCCGGCACTCGTGAACAGCTGGATGCAGTCCGGATGAATGTCGCCCGTATGCCGCCATTCCGAGAAATAGTTGTGCGCGATCTTCAGGTTGGAAGTTTCAGTTCCAATGAATCCGTCATTGCGAATATATGAAACCGTGTTGTTTTCGAGGATCAAGCCATTGTTTTTTGCATATGATATGCCAGACAGCAGGTGATCGAATACGGAATTGCGGACGGTAACCGCGGTGCAGTTCTGGATGTTGATCCCGTTGCCACCGGTGTTGTCCATGGCGCCGTGGATGTGCAGGCCAGACAGATCGATGCCACTCGATTTCGACACCAGGATGGCCGGTGAATTGCCGGCGGTTTGTGGGCAATCAAGGTTCTTGATCGAGATACCGGAACTGTTCCCGATCTTGAGCGTCGCAACGGACGCCTGGCCTCCTGCTTCGGAAGCGATCGTCAGCCCGCCGGCCTTGTTGAAGCCGTAGACCACGACGCTGGCGTTCTTGAAGGAAGCGGCGAGGGTAATTGAGTCCCCGCCGTTGGCGGTGCGGATTGCCTTGTCGAGTTGCGCCTGATTGCTCACGAAGTAGCTGGCCATCGCCGATTCCGTCCCGAATTTTGTTTCGGCAACGTGTATACAATGGCTTCACGTAATATTATTTGTGCGAGAATTAAGCAATTACACCTGAACGCCTGTCGCAATCGGCCCAATTTCCACAAGGCGGCAATGCCGGGGATGCTTTGGAAGGGACCGCCTGCGGGTCCATGGTGATGGCTTGGGAGAACGCCCTCCGGCGCCATGGCTTCCCTTGAGCGCAATGGTACCGGAGGGTGGACTGTGCGGCGTTATCGTTTCGGGAGTCCCGCGCTCAGCCATGCACCACGACGTTCGCCCAGCCTTCCTCGCAGGGAACCATGGCTGTGCTCACGAAACGGATGTCCTTGAACTTCCACTTGCCATCGAGGCGACCATAGGTCGCTTCATATTTGCCGAACACCCGTTTACGCCTTGCCGCCGTGCATCGTCATGATGATGGCGGGCCAATCGTCCTTGTTCTGTGTTCGACCTGGACTCTCGTCCTTTCCAAACAGCAGGTTACCGTTCAACACACATGGCAATGCCCATGCCGCCGCCAATGCAGAGCGTCGCGAGCCCCTTTTTGGCATCGCGCTTCTGCATTTCATAAACCAGAGTAGTCAGCACGCGGGCTCCCGAGGCGCCGATCGGGTGGCCGATGGCGATCGCGCCGCCATTGACATTGACCTTGTCGGGATCGAGCCCGAGCTCCCTGCCGACGGCCAGGGCCTGTGCGGCGAATGCCTCGTTCGTCTCGATCAGGTCGAGATCGTCGATTGCCCAGCCTGCCTTGTCCAATGCCTTGCGCGAGGCCGGTACGGGGCCGATCCCCATGACGGCCGGATCGACCCCCACGCTCGCCCAGGACCGGATCGTGGCGAGGATGCGTGCGCCGCGCTTCTCTGCTTCCTCGCGGCTCATCAGCACCACCGCCGCTGCCCCGTCGTTAAGGCCGCTGGCATTGGCGGCAGTGACCGTGCCGTCCTTTTTGAACGCCGGCTTCAGACCCTGCATGGCCTCGATCGTGGCGCCGGCACGGATGTATTCGTCGTGTTCGACGACGGTGTCGCCCTTGCGCCCCCTGGTCGTGACCGGAACGATCTCCTCCTTGAACCTGCCTGTGGCGCGCGCCTTTTCGGCCTTGTTTTGCGAGGCCACGGCGAAGCGATCCTGCTCTTCGCGCGTGACCTGGTATCGGGTTGCCAGGTTCTCCGCGGTGATCCCCATGTGGTAATGATTGAATGCGTCCGTGAGCCCGTCATGCACCATCGTATCGACAATGGTCACCGATCCCATCCGGGTGCCGCCGCGCAGGTTTTGGGCGTGAGCGGACAGGGACATGCTTTCCTGCCCGCCGGCGACCACGATCTCCGCGTCGCCATTCTGGATCGCCTGGGCGCCAAGCGCGACCGCGCGCAACCCGGAACCGCAGACCTGATTGACACCCCAGGCCGGTATCCCTTCCGGCACGCCCGCCAGCATCGAGGCCTGCCGTGCAGGGTTCTGGCCCTGGCCGGCCGTCAGCACCTGGCCCATGATGACCTCCGAGACATCGGCTGGAGACACCTCTGCCTGCGTGAGCGCCGCCTCGATGGCAATGCGGCCAAGTTCATGCGCGGGCGTGGTGGCAAAGGCACCGAGAAAGCCTCCGACCGGTGTCCGTTTGGCGGCGACAATCACGACTTCGCTCATATTCCGGCCCTTCTTGCAGTCGCTGGATTCCCAGGTTTTTGCCTTTGCCTGACGCGAACTATCGGTGGTCGAGCAGCGGTTTCAGGTAGGCGCCGGTGAAGCTCGCCGGGTTCGCCGCGACCTGCTCGGGAGTGCCTTCGGCGACAAGTTCCCCTCCCCTCACCCCGCCTTCGGGGCCGAGGTCCAGCAGCCAGTCGGCGGTCTTGATCACGTCAAGGTTGTGCTCGATCACGACCACGGTGTTGCCG
>Ga0207676_10002856_pt1 | contig 12301 bp, 10 predicted proteins | sample KBSSwiS72_FD_184307 | JGI IMG/M metagenome (GOLD analysis project Ga0207676, IMG submission 184307) | Switchgrass rhizosphere microbial communities from Kellogg Biological Station, Michigan, USA - KBS Switchgrass S7-2 (SPAdes) (version 2) | ecosystem: Host-associated > Plants > Roots >... | reverse complement strand
AGGCGGCAACGGGTCGTTCTCTGCCGTGTGAAATCGCCAACGATTCGGCGCCAGCCGGCCACGAGCGGTCCTTTGCCGACGCGTGCGGAAAGCCGACGTTGAGGCAGGCGCGAGACATCATGGCATTCGCTTGGTGGCATATAGTCAGAACGCAACGTGGTGACCACGTCGACGTTGCATGCAATATTGCCGAGCAGAGGGCACTCGCCGCAGCGCAAGTTACGCAGCAAGTAGGAGCCGCAAGACTCCGCTGCTACTCGCGACGCTTGGGAAGGGACTGCATTGAGCGAAACGCACCGATTCGCAAACGAGAAATCGTTGCGTTCCTTTGGTGACGAGTCTATAACTACCCGCGCCAGGCGCTCACCGCTTTCGGCGTCGCACCCATCCCCGCAATTGGGCGCATTGCGCCAAAGCAGGGGCCGTATCATTTCCGGACCTAACCTAGGGGCAGGACCCATGACTCGGAATCAGTACGGAATCACAGCACGACGATTTGTCTGTCACGGCATCACAGTTGCCGCCATCGCAGTCGCTGCGTTCGCGACGAGCGCGTGGGCGCAACCGGCGAACATAGACGTCTACGAGCACCGCACGACTCCGGTGCCTCACCAATACATCCACGGCACGCTCGGCGACGCCAAGTTCCAGATCGCGTTGCCGGACAGCTGGAACGGGAAGTTCCTCATGGGCGCACGCGGATTCTCGGGCGACGAGAACGCGTCGGGTGCGTTCAAGACGGTCGGGCTTCAGAAGGGCTACGCGTACGCGCTCAGCGATCAGGGTTGGTTCCGCTTCGACATCATCGAAAATCCAGAGGACAAGTACTACGAGTCCCGGCGTCGGATCCTGCAGCTCACGAACTACACGAAGTCGACCATTCGCCGCCACTACGGGGCGTCGCCGACCCGCACATTCATGGTGGGCGGCTCAAACGGGGGCCACAACACGAAGATGATGGTCGAGGACTACCCCGAGGAATACGACGGTGGCCTCGCGGGGTACGGCATCACGTCGCATATCGAGTGGATGGGCTCCAATACAAGGTTTGTGCGCAACTTCGACGTCCTGGCGCCACGGATCGCGGACATCGTCGCCAAGCGTACCGCCGACCCGAACTGGAACCCGGTTGCGACTCCACTGGTCCCACCGCTGACGCCGCAACAGCTTCAGGCGCTGCTCAACATTTACACGATGCCGGCGCACGTGCGCGATTCGTCCCGCACGTTTAACTTCGGGCGCTTTGCGGGCTCTGAATACAGGTGGGGACCTAACCCGCCGTGGCCACTCGGGCAGTACAACGCGATTCTCGGATATGCAACGACGTCGGTCGCGAAGTTCGATCGGTTCTACGACCCGGATGGCGACGGCGTCCTGTCTGTTGACGAAATCAAGGCTTGGGATCCGAACAATAGCCCTCCGCCGGTCGCGAATGACCTGCGCAGGTTCGACAACACCGGCAACCTCGCGCGGCCGATAATCATCGGACACGGGTCGCACGATCCCATCGTCTCGCCCGGCGAGACGCTAGCCTACAAGCAGCTGGTGGAGGATCGCTTCGGGGTCGCCGACGCAAGAGACCTTTTGGCCGTGTATTTCATCCCCGGGATGGGTCACGGTGGCGCCGAGTACGACGCCTCGCTGGGTGCCCAACTCGACGCGCTGGAAGCATGGGTAACTTGGCATCAGAGCGGCGGCACCGCCGGATCTCCGCCACCTGCCGTTCTAATGGGCTTGTATCCGCGCTTCTTCTGACATTACTGCAGTTCCATCGAAGGGTGCCTGACGGCGCCCTTCGTTTTTCTGAATGTCAGCTACGAGCAATTCCGACGACGGCTTAGCGCTCCCGCGAATGCCGGCAACGCGGCGGGTCCAGGCATAGCGCTGCACGCCCCCAGCCGCAGGGTCTGTGGTGCCTGAAACCCGGCCCGATTTCTACCAGACGTACGGAATGAGACGATGGCGCACATGGCTTGCGTATTCGTTGTAGCAGGGAAGCTCGCGGCGCAAGATCGTTTCCTCGTCAAGAAGCCTCCAGAAAAGCACCGGCAGAATGAGCGGGACGAGGCAGATCGTGAGCCACGAGCCGAGCGCAAGCGGCATGCCGATGAAAAGCCCGAGCGCGCCAGCGTACATAGGATGACGCACGTACGCGTAGGGGCCGGTGTCGATCACTTTGTGATCATCAGCGACACTGATGTTGGCTGCCGCATAACTATTGACCTTCATGACCCAGAAAATAAAGAGGAATGACAATACGATCACGAGGTCTCCTACAAAGGACAGGTACGCGGGCACCGGCGAGAGCCCAAAGCGGTAATCGAGTGAGGGCAGGATGATAAAAATAAAAAACGCGAGGATGATGAGCGACACGATGATCTTCTGCGACCACTCTTTCTCATGCTGTGGTCCGGCATTCAAGCGGCGCTCGAGAAGTGGCTTGTCGTAGACCCCGAGATAGATGGTGAAGCCGATGGTCGACGTGGAAAAGACTGCGATAAAGAGCCAGCCTTGCCAGTAGTGCCATGTGCCCGCGGGTAAGAAGATGAACGCGGCGAATACGGCCAACCCTGCCACCCCTTGCGCGATGGCTCTCCTGTAGAGCGGATCCATAGGCACAGGAATGGTACACGCGCCGCCCAAGGTCGGACCTACGATCATCTCGCTGCGCGCGATAATCCGCGATATGGTGACCTACCGCCCCATCGTTGCGCCCGACGCCACAACCATCGCTCGCATCCACGCGACGAGCTGGCGGAGCGCCTATCGGGGCATCCTGCCCGACGAGTATCTTGACGGCGATATTGACGCCGATCGACTGACGCACTGGCGCCGCCGCTTGTCCGCGCCCACCGGACGCGATGTGGGCGCGCTCGCGCTGCAAGGGGGCGCGCCGGTCGGATTCGGGTTTGCCGTTCGAGACGACGATGAGTTCTGGGGCTCAATGCTCGACAACCTGCACGTCCTTCCCGAGCACAAGGGACATGGTCTTGGCCGCGGCCTGATGCGCGAGCTCGTCGCCCAGATTGCGGAAGCGGGAACGACCGCCGGCCTGTACCTCTGGGTGTACGAAGCGAATGCCGGCGCTTGCCGGTTCTACGAACGGCTGAGCGCCGTGCGCTTGCACGCGGAGGTTGTCGATACGGCCGGAGGTGGGCGCGCGCGTGCGCTGGTCTACGGGTGGCCCACGATGGAGGCCCTGAAGTCGGCGCTGTCGCTGAGAATCGCACCTTAGGTCGACGTCGAACTGCGTCGACGAGTACACGTACCAGCAGGACGACGTGCAGGCCGGTGCTCAGCCCCGGTCGTCGGAAACGATGTGGTGTGATCAGATTCTGTTCGATGGGTCACATGACCGTCAGGGCACCTCAAAGCAGCGCGTCGTCGAACGGGAAAGCGGATAGCTTGACCGCGCCGCGGGCCGTGATCAGCACCTGCTCCTCGAGCTTCACGCCGTCGCGGCCGCCCGGCTCGCCGACGTAGCTCTCGACGCACAGCACCATGCCTTCCGCCAGAACACCGTCGTACGCGCCGGCGAAGTACTCGCTGTTCACGACCAGCGGATATTCGTTGCAGAGGCCGATGCCGTGCGCGATCGCGCGGTTCATTCTGGGAACGAAGCGTTCGGGCAGCCGATACGCCGCGTCCGCTATCTCGCGAAACGTTCGGCCCGGCTTCAGCACGTCGATGTTGTGATGGATCTGTGCGTGCGCGAGCGCATGGAGCGTTCGCTGTTCGTCCGTGGCCGCGGCGCCTTCGGTCAGCCACGAGCGCGAGAGATCCACCGAATAGCCGTGGCGACCGACGAGATCCGTGTCGAAGCTCACGAGGTCGCCGCGCTGGATCACGTAATCGCCGCACTCGTTGTACCAGGGGTTCGTGCGCCGGCCCGCCGAGAGCAGCCGGGTTTCCATCCATTCGCCGCCGAGCTCGGCGTTGGCGTGGGACAGTACCGACCACAGCGCCTGCTCCGTGATGCCGGGTCGATGCGCGGCCTGCATCCTGGAAAGACCGTCTTCGCAAGCGCGAATCGCCTCGCACATCGCCTTGATCTCGTCCGCGCACTTGATCGCGCGCGCAAAATCGAGCAGGGCGAGACCGTCGACGGGGATCATGCCCTCGGCTGCGAGCGCCGCGGCTCCTGCCATGTCCAGGCGGTCGAAGGCGATGCGATTTGGCGTCGCACCCATGCGCTCACGCACGAGCGCGGCGATCTCGCCCGCGAACGACCTCGCCGATTCGTCGCCGCGAGGCCCCGCCGCCATGTGATACCAGGCCTTGGCCGGGCGAATCTCATCCACGGTCTCGAGATGCCGCGACAGGTGCTCGCAGTTGCGAAATTCGAACAGCGCGGTGTGGCCATCGGCCGTCAGGCACACGTAACGGCAGGGATTGTGCAGTCCGTACACCTGCATGTTGCGCGCGTCGCACGCGTAGCGGATGTTGACGGGATTGAAAAGCACGACTGCCGCGAGATCGTGCGACCGAAGCGCGTCGCGCACCCGATCACGGCGGTAGCTGCGCAGCGCGGCGGCGTCGGGCGGCGCCGCCGGATGGAACGCCTCGCCGAAGAGCTCGATCGCGGGCATGTTCCTTTCGGAAACCCGTTGGCTCACCCGAGCAGCCGCTCCTCGTACGGGAAGGTCGAGAGGAGCTGGTAGCCGTCGCGTGTCACGAGCGCGCATTCTTCGAGCTTGATGCCGTCGGAGCCGCCGGTTGCGCCGACGTAGCTCTCGACCGAGAAGACCATCCCTTCCTCGAGAACGCCGTCATAGCCGCGCGCTTCCCAATCGCTGCGATTGACGATGACGGGCCACTCGTCGGCGAGACCGACGCCGTGCATCACGTTCGCATAGCGATTCGCGTGAAAGGGCTCCGGCAGCACGAACGACTCTTCGGTGATCTCGCGAAAGCCGACGCCGGCCTTGATGAGGCCGAGGTTGTGCTGGATCTGCTCGACCGCCAGCGCGTACATCTGCCGCTGGTCGGCGTTCGGCTTGCCCGGTTCCGTGAAGAAGGTGCGCGAGATGTCGCAGCAGAATCCCATGGGCCCGATCATGTCGGTGTCGAACGCAACGAGATCGCCGGGACGGATGACGCGGTCGCTGCACTCCTGGAACCAGGGGTTCGTGCGTCCGCCCGAGGCGAAGAGCCGCGTCTCGATGCATTCGCCGCCGTGGCTGATGTTGGTCTCGTGCAGAAGCGCCCACAGCTCATTCTCCGTGAGTCCGGGACGCAGCGCTGCGCGCATCCGCGCGATGCCGGCGTCGCATACCGCGAGCGAGTGCGTCATGCCTGCGATCTCGTCTTCCGACTTGACCGAGCGCGCGTGCTGCATCACTTCTTCGCCTTCGAAGACGTCGATGCCCTCGGCGCGGACGAGATCAAGTCCGAGCGGGTCCAGGCGGTCGAACGCCACCCGGTGATTTTTTCCGCCGCCGTGTTCGCGGACGACCGCGGCCACGGTCGCGGCAAACGCCTTCGCTTTCTCCATCTGCCGCGTACCGGTCGTCATGTAGTACCAGCCGATGAATGGCCGGCACTCGCCCACCGTCTCGATGCCGTTCGCGAGGTGCTGGCTGCTGCGAAACTCGAACAGGATCGTCTTGCCCTGCGCTGGAACGAAGCAATAGCGCGCGGGAACGTGCGACGTCCAGACCGACATGTTGCGCGTGCCCGTCGCGTAGCGCACGTTGGACGGATCGCAGAAGAACCCGCCGGCGTAATCGTGCTTCCGGAGCTCATCCTGCACGCGCGCGAGCCGATACGCGCGCAGGCGCTTCATGTCGGGCTGGCGCTCGTACTCCGCGAGCGTCACGCTCGGCGAGCGGCGGGCGAGGGCGTGTACGTCGCGTTGGGGTTCCGTGTCCAAGATGGAGCCAGTATTTCCCACGAAATTCGTCTCTGACCCTATTTCGTGGTGGGCATCATGAATTCGGCACCCGCGCGGATGCCGGACGGCCACCGCTGCGTCACCGCCTTCTGCCGCGTGTAGAAGCGGATGCTCTCCGGACCATAGATGTGATGATCGCCGAACAGCGACGACTTCCAGCCGCCGAAGCTGTGGAACGCCACGGGCACGGGAATCGGAACATTGACGCCGACCATCCCGATCTGCACGCGCTGGACGAAGTTTCGCGCGGTGTCACCGTCGCGCGTGAAGATCGCCGCGCCGTTGCCGAACTCGTGCTCGTTGACGAGATCGAGCGCCTCGTCGTAGGTGCCGACGCGCAGCGACGACAGGACGGGGCCGAAAATCTCCTCCTTGTAGATCTTCATGTGCGGCGCGACGCGATCGAACAGCGTGGGGCCGACGTAATAGCCGTCCTCGTGTCCGGGAATCTCGAGCGCGCGGCCGTCGACCACGAGCTCCGCGCCTTCGGACGCACCGCTGTCGATGTAGCCTTTGACCTTGTCGCGGTGCGGCGCGGTGACGAGCGGTCCCATCTCGGCGCTCTTGTCGTCCGACGCACCGACTTTCATCGTTTTGATCCTGTCGCGGACGCGTCCCAGCACGTCGTCGGCGATCTTGTCGCCGACGAAGACCGCCACCGAGATCGCCATGCAGCGTTCCCCCGCGGATCCGTAAGCCGCGCCGACGAGCGCGTCGGCCGCCATTTCCGGGTCGGCGTCCGGCATGATCACCGCGTGATTCTTCGCGCCGCCCAGCGCCTGCACGCGCTTGCCGTGCGCGGTGCCGGTGGAAAAGATGTACTTCGCGATCGGCGTCGAGCCCACGAAGCTCACGGCCTGCACGTCGGGATGCGAGAGCAGCGCGTCGACCGCTTCCTTGTCGCCGTTGACGACGTTGAAGACGCCGTCGGGCAGGCCCGCTTCCTTCAGCAGACCCGCGAGAATCAGCGCCGCCGACGGATCGCGCTCGGACGGCTTCAGCACGAACGCGTTACCGCAGACGATCGCCATCGGAAACATCCACAGCGGAACCATCGCCGGGAAATTGAACGGCGTGATGCCGGCGACCACGCCCAGTGGCTGGCGGATCGTGTAGGCGTCGATGCCGGCGCTCACGTTCTCGGTGAACTCGCTCTTCAGCAATTGCGGAGCGCCGCACGCGTACTCGACGATGTCGATGCCGCGGGCGAGCTCGCCGGCCGCGTCGGACAGCACCTTGCCGTGCTCGCGCGAGATCGCGGCGACGAGCTCGTCGGCATGCTGCTCCAGCAGCGACTTGAAGCGGAACATGATGCGGGCGCGAGCAAGCGGCGTCGTCGCGGCCCATGCAGGGAATGCGGCCTTCGCCGCATCGACGGCTCGCCCGACCTCGGCGGCCGTCGCGAACGGAACACGCGCGCCCAGCGCGCCGGTCGCGGGTGTGAAGACATCCCCGAAGCGGCCGGACGTTCCGGGCGTACGCTTGCCGCCGATCCAATGGGCGAGCGTGGGGACATCGGCCTCTCGCAGTGCGGGCGTGGCAGTCATGGCAGCATCTCCGGGAGATCGTGCGGGGCCGCCGCATCGCACGCGGCACGGCACGCGGTGTTGGACGTCTCCGGCGAATTTTAGCGCATCGCCCGAGTCGGCTTAACCCTTTGGCGAGTAGAATGTCCGGTCGAAAAAGGGGGAACGTCGATGTCAGAGCGGGTCTACGTCGCCGGGGTCGGCATGATCCCGTTCGCCAAGCCTGGCGCGAGCGAGACCTACGACGTCATGGGCGCGGCAGCCACCGTCGAAGCGCTCGCCGATGCCGGCGTCGCCTATCCGGATGTCGAGCAGGCGTACGTCGGCTACGTCTACGCCGATTCCACCGCCGGCCAGAAGGCCCTGTACCGCGTCGGGATGACGGGCATCCCCATCTGCAACGTGAACAACAACTGCTCGACCGGATCGTCCGCGCTCTTCCTCGCGCGCCAGGCGGTGGAGCATGGAGTCGTCGAGTGCGCGCTGGCGCTCGGATTCGAGCAGATGGTGCCGGGTGCGATCACCACGCAATTCAACGACCGCCCGACACCGTTCGATGATTTCAACCGCGTGACGGATGAGCTCGTCGGGGCGCCGGACGTGCCGCTGGCGATCCGCTACTTCGGCGGCGCCGGGCGGGCGCACATGGAGAAGTACGGAACGAAGCTCGAGACGTTCGCGCGCATTCGCGCCAAAGCGAGCCGGCATGCGACGAACAATCCGCTGGCGCTGTTTCGGCGCGAGGTGAGCGTCGAAGACGTGCTCGCTTCCCCCGTGCTGATGCCCGGCGTGATGACGAGGCTGATGGCGTGCCCGCCGACCTGCGGCGCGGCGGCGGCTATCCTCGTGTCCGAAGCGTTCGCGCGGCGGCACCGTCTCGACACCACCGTCTCCATCGCCGGGCAGGCGATGACCACCGACACCTCCGGCACGTTCGCTTCACGCGACATGATGCAGCTCGTCGGATACGGAATGACGCAGGCGGCGGCGAGGCAGACGTTCGAGGCCGCGAACATCGGTCCCGAGGACGTCGACGTGGTCGAGCTGCACGACTGTTTCGCGCAGAACGAGCTCCTGAGCTACGAAGCGCTCGGCCTCTGCCCGGAAGGCGGCGCGGAAAAATTCGTGGCCGACGGCGACAACACGTACGGCGGCAAAGTGGTCACCAATCCCTCCGGCGGTCTGCTGTCGAAGGGACACCCGCTGGGGGCGACCGGCCTCGCGCAATGCTACGAGCTCACGCAGCAGCTTCGCGGCAAGGCAGAGCGGCGTCAGGTAGCCAATGCGCGCATCGCGCTTCAGCACAACCTCGGTCTCGGCGGTGCCTGCGTCGTCACCGTCTATCGCGCAGCATGAACGGCCCCTACGCTCACTACGTTCGCTGCCCCCCGGGGGGGCGCACCAGCGCGCTTCGGGCGGCCGTGCGCGCGCTGGAGGCGAGGCGCCGATGCTCGACCAGAAGCTGATCGGGCACCGGTTCCCGACGCATTCGGCCGTCGTCGAAGCGGGCCGCCTGCGCCTTTTCGCGAAAGCGACCGGCGAGACGCGGCCGGAATATGTCGACGAGCACGCCGCGCGCGCGGCCGGGCATCCGTCACTGCCGGCGCCGCCGACGTTTTCGGCGTGCCTCTATCTCGACCACTCCGACATTTTCGGATGGCTCGGCGGGCTCGGCGTCGACGTGTCCCGCATCCTGCATGGCTCGCAGTCGTTTCGCTACTTCGCACAGGTGTACGCCGGCGACCGCTTGACGTTCTCGTCGCGCATCGAGGACGTGCTGAGCAAGCGCGGCGGTGCGCTCGTGTTCATCGTGCGGGAAACGGATGTGGACAACCAGGCCGGTGTGCGGGTCGCGGAAGTGCGGTCGACGATCATCGTCAAAGGCAAATGACGCGCCCCGACACGACCATGAAATTGACCTACGACTCGGTCAACATCGGCGACACGCTGCCGCCGCTCGAGCTGCCGCCGCTTTCACGGGCAACGCTCGCGCTCTATGCCGGCGCGTCGGGCGATCACAATCCGATGCACATCGACACCGATTTCGCTCGCGCGGCAGGCATGCCCGATGTGTTCGCTCACGGCATGCTGTCCATGGCGTGGCTTGGCCGGCTGCTGACCAACTGGGCGCCGCAGCGCGACCTGCGGGAGTTCAGCGTGCGCTTTTCCGCGATCACCTACGTGGGCGAGCGCATCGTCTGCAACGGCCGCGTGGCCGACAAGCTCGAGCGCGACGGCGAGACGCTGATCCGCGTCGTCATGACGACCGCGAACGAAAAGGGCGAGGTCAAGCTGACGGGCGAAGCCTTCATCGCCGTGCAGCGCCAGTGAGCGTGGCAAAAACGGTCTAGCCGCCGCGCCCCGAAGGCGTCATTCGGAACGCACCCGGAAGTGCCCTGTGCCCACACCCTACCCTCATCTTCTTTCGCCGCTCGACCTCAAGTTCACGACGCTCCCGAACCGCGTGCTCATGGGCTCGATGCACACCGGGCTCGAGGAGGCGTCGGACGGCTTCGAGCGCATGGCTACGTTCTATGCGGAGCGGGCGCGCGGCGGGGTGGGACTCATCGTCACCGGCGGCATCGCACCGAACTTCGCAGGGCGAGTCGAGCCCCGCGCGTCCCAGCTGTCGTTTCCGTGGCAAGTCGGCCGCCATCGGCTCATCACCGATGCCGTGCATTCGGCGGGCGGCCGGATCGCGATGCAGATCCTGCACGCGGGACGCTACGCCTACCATCCGCTTTCCGTCGCACCGTCGGCGATACGCTCGCCGATCACGCCGTTCAAGCCGCGCGCGCTGTCCGGGTGGGGCGTGAGGAGAACCATAGCGGCCTACGTGCGCAGCGCCAGTCTCGCGCAGCGCGCCGGCTACGACGGTGTCGAGATCATGGGCTCCGAGGGTTACCTCATCAACGAGTTCGTGGCGCCGCGCACCAATCATCGCAGCGACGAGTGGGGCGGGAGCCTCGAGAACCGCATCCGGTTTCCGGTCGAAGTCGTTCGCCGGACGCGCGAGGCGGTGGGCGCCAGCTTCATCATCATCTTCCGCCTGTCGATGCTCGACCTTGTCGACGGCGGCAGCACGTGGGACGAAGTGGTCGTGCTCGCAAAGGCCGTCGAAGCCGCGGGCGCGACGATCATCAATACGGGAATCGGCTGGCACGAGGCGCGCGTTCCCACCATCGCCACGATGGTGCCCCGCGCGGCGTTCGCGTGGGTGACGAGACGCCTGAAAGGCGAGGTGGCGATTCCGCTCATCGCGACGAATCGCATCAACGATCCGGCCGTGGCCGAAGCGATCCTGGCACGGGGCGACGGCGACATGGTGTCGATGGCGCGACCATTTCTCGCCGACGCCGACTTCGTGAACAAGGCGGCGGCCGGCCGCGCCGACGAGATCAATACGTGCATCGCGTGCAACCAGGCGTGCCTCGACCAGATCTTCAATCGCGAAATCGCGTCGTGCCTCGTCAATCCGCGCGCGTGTCACGAGACGATCATCGTCGTGAAGCGGGCGGCGCGAAAGCGGCGCATCGCGGTGGTCGGCGCGGGCCCGGCCGGACTCGCGTGTGCGACGACCGCCGCGGAAGCGGGCCACGATGTCGCGCTGTTCGACGCGGCGACGGAAATCGGCGGCCAGTTCAATCTTGCGCGCCGCATTCCCGGCAAGGAGGAATTCGCCGAGACGCTTCGGTACTACCGGCGAATGCTCGAACGTCAGGGCGTCGGAGTTCATCTCGGCCGTCGCGTGGATGCGCCGGACCTCGAAGGCTACGATCACGTCGTGCTCGCTACCGGCATCGTGCCGCGGACGCCCGCGATTCGCGGCATCGATCATCCGAAGGTCGCGAGCTACACCGATATCGTGATGGGCCACCGCCAGGCGGGAAAGCGCGTCGCCATCATCGGCGCCGGCGGCATCGGCTTCGACGTCGGCGAATTCCTCACCCACTGCGGCGGTGCTGACGAAACGCAGACCTACTGCGCCGAGTGGGGCATCGACGTCGAATACCGGAATCGCGGCGGACTCGTGCCCTCGCACGAAGCCTCCGCGCCCCGCGAGGTGTGGCTGTTGCAGCGCAAATCGACCAAGGTCGGCGAAGGGCTCGCCAAGACGACGGGATGGATTCGCCGCACACTGCTCAAGAAACGGGGCGTGACGATGCTTCCGGGGGTCGAATACGAAACGATCGACGATGCGGGATTGCGAATCCGTGTCGACGGCCAGCACCGGTTGCTCGACGTCGATACCATCGTCGTGTGCGCGGGGCAGGAGCCGCGTCGGGACCTCCATGATCCGCTGCGCGAACGCGGCGTGCCCGTCACGCTGATCGGCGGCGCCGATGTGGCGGCGGAGCTCGACGCGCGTCGTGCGATCGCCCAGGGCACCGAGGTCGCACTGGGCTTGTAGGGCGTGGCGATGCCGCCGCGTCTGTACTATCCTCAACAACCCACTACCAGGAGCAATAACCATGGGACTTCTCGACTTCGTCAAGAGCGCCGGCGAAAAACTGTTCGGCACCGGCCAGGCCAAAGCGGCCATGCAGGAGGCCGAGGCCGCGCCCGCCGATGCGGCCAAGGCCAAGGCTGCGAACGATGCGGCCGCGGACGCGATCATGGGGTACATCGGCTCGCAGGGCCTCAAGGCGACCGGCCTCACGGTAACCTTCGACGGCGGCACATCGACGGTGAGCGTCTTCGGCGTCGCTCCCGACCAGGCGACGATGGAAAAGATCGTCCTCTGCTGCGGCAACGTCGCGGGCGTGGAAAAGGTCAACAACATGATGAGCGTCGACCAGAGCGAGCCGGAGGCGACTTACTACACGGTGGTCTCCGGCGATAATATCTCCAAGATCTCCAAGGTGCAGTACGGCGATCCGAA
>Ga0207676_10002851_pt1 | contig 12307 bp, 10 predicted proteins | sample KBSSwiS72_FD_184307 | JGI IMG/M metagenome (GOLD analysis project Ga0207676, IMG submission 184307) | Switchgrass rhizosphere microbial communities from Kellogg Biological Station, Michigan, USA - KBS Switchgrass S7-2 (SPAdes) (version 2) | ecosystem: Host-associated > Plants > Roots >... | reverse complement strand
AGAACCCGTTCTGTTTGCCGCCAGCATTGCGGAGAACATCGCTTATGGAAAACCCGACGCCAGCGATGAAGAAATCATCGCTGCGGCCTCGGCCGCAGCCTCGCACGACTTCATCCTCAATCTCCCGGAAGGCTATGAGACCCAGGTGGGGGAACGTGGATCGCGCCTTTCAGGAGGCGAGCGTCAACGAATTTCCCTGGCCCGTGCATTTCTCCGCAACAGCCCGATCCTGATCCTGGACGAACCGACCAGTTCGGTCGACGTACACACGGAAGCCGCGATCATGGAAGCGACCGAGCGCCTGATTAGCGGGCGCACAACCTTCATGATTGCGCACCGGCTGAGTACGTTAAAAAGTTGCGATCTCGTGCTGGTGCTGGACCAAGGCCGGCTGGTCGAGATCAAGCAGCGTGCTCAGGACGCTTGGACCCACGCCGCTGCCCCCTAGGGGTCGGGTCAAGGGAAGTTGCAAATTACAACCTCAAGTTCTTGTTTCCTGCTTCCCTTCGCTCTAGCGCGTGACCGCAATGTCAGTTACTCATGCGCGAGCAGAGAAACCCTTCCAGACTCATGGTACGAATGACTCCCGGAATTCGCGGACATGGCGAAGTTTCTATGATTGTTCAGATGCCGCCGCCCCCTTATGTCGCATCTCGGAGATCCTGATTAGCCCAGGCAGGATGTGGCCCATCTGTCCGGCCGCCTTTCCAAACTCGAAGTAAAGACGGCTGAACAGCCGGTACAGTTCGTCGTATATGCGCTGCTCGCCGGGATCGGGCGTGTAGGTCTTGTTTGGTGGGCAGACTTTGTCCTGAGCTTCCTCGATGGTCTTGAACGCCCCCGCCGCCATAAAGGCAAAGATCGCGGAACCAACGCTAGTCGTACTCTTCGTCGGAACCAGAACCGGACGGCCCAACACATTCGCGTACACTTGGTTGAGCACGTCGTTCTTCTGGGGAATCCCGCCGGCGTTGATGACGCGCGCAACCCGCACGCCCTTCTCATTCATGCGGTCAAAGATCACACGGGTGTGCAGCGCCGTGCCTTCGATGGCAGCAAAGAGTTCATCCTGTGCTGTGCTCTGTAGATTCCAGCCCAAGGTGATGCCGCGAAGATTGGGATTTACGAGGATCGTCCTGTCGCCGTTGTCCCACGTCATACGCAGCAAACCAGTTTGGCCGGCGCGAAATTTCTCCAGCCCGCGGCTTAGCGTGGCAACATCGGTTCCTGCGCGCTGGGCGATCGCGTTGAAGATATCTCCGACCGCAGAAAGTCCTGCTTCGATTCCGGTTCGCTGTGGATGCACGCTTCCCTGCACCACGCCACAGACCCCCGGAACAAGATTAGGCGAAGGCGTGATTCCAATGATGCAGGTCGAGGTGCCCACGACGTTCACCATGTCGTCGGTGCGGCAGCCTGCGCCGATTGCGTCCCAGTGCGCGTCGAATGCGCCGACCGGAACTGGAATACCGGCTTTCAGACCTAACTTCTCCGCCCAGAAAGCAGAGAGATGTCCCGCAATCGCATCCGACGTCGCGTACTCACCGTCGAGTTTCTCGCGCACTCCCTTGAGCAGCGGATCGACGGCAAGCAGGAATTGCTCAGGCGGCAGCCCTCCGAGTTGCGCGTTCCAAAGCCATTTGTGCCCCATGGCGCAGATGCTGCGCTTCACCCTTCGGGGATCGCTGATCCCGCCCAGGGTTGCGGCCACCATGTCGCAGTGCTCGAAGGCAGAGGCAAACATATCGCGCTTGTCAGGGTTGTGCCGCAGCCAGTGGAGTAGCTTTGAAAATCCCCACTCGGAGGAGTACACACCGCCGCACCACTCGATTGCCTCCAACTTTTTCTGGTGAGCCATGGTGGTGATTTCCTGCGCTTCGCCCTTGGCTCGGTGATCGCACCAGAGGTAGTACTCGCCAAGCGGTTTCATCTTAGAGTCCACAGGAATCACTGAGGAGCCGGTTGTGTCGAGTGCGATCGCTTCGACGGTGTCACCGGAAACACCGGCCTGCTTGACCGCGGCTCGCATCGCTTCGGCCAGCGCACGCATGTGATCGTCATGCGACTGCGTGGCGTATTCGGGGTCTTCGCGCTTGCGGTGCAGTGGATACTCAGCGACCGCCGAGCCCAGCATTCCTTGCTCGCTGTCGACGATGGAGACACGCACACTTAGGGTTCCGAAATCAACGCCAGCGACAATTGACATTTGCACTCCAATCTTCTCCTAACCACAAAGGACACGAAGAAACACGAAGGAAACCCAAACCGAAACCCTTCGTGGGCCTTTGTGTCCTGGGTGGTCAGTCGTTTTTAAGGGCACTCAGCTACGAAGTTTCCGGCCGCTCGTGCCAGTACATATCCCAACCCAAATAACGGGTTGCGGCTTCGTATACCGCCGGGGCGACCGAGGATAGATTCGCCGCGACGTGGTGTTCGAAGCCGTTCTCGCAGATGTAATGCAGCAACTTTTGCATGTTCGGGATCTCGCAGACGCCAGCACCCCCGAAGGTGTTCAGGGCGTCGTCGGTGAACCGCCCCTCGCCCACATAGCCGCGAATTTTTCCTTCGAGATCGCTGGTTGAGAAGCGGGTAAATGTCATCTTCTCCGGCTTGATCAGGCCAACTACCGTTCCGAAGGTGTTTTCCTTACCGACTGTTCCCGCGATGATTTCCTGGAAATCCATCTTGAACGAGCGAAAGAAGTGTTTGGGAAGGTTGGCGCAGTGGAAGCACACCGCCTTGTCGGGATTGTTACCGTAGTTGTTGTTCCAATCGAGCAATGCTGATGGAGTTCCCGAAGCCAACTGCATGGCATGCATTCCCAGCACTCCGGCAATATCCACCTCGCAGGCGCTGGAGAGCAATTGCTCGCTCATCATGCTCATCACCGTGCAAGGTACGACGCCGAAGTTTTCTTCGAGCGACGTCCAGCACTGGATAGCGCTGATCCTCACCTGGGTAGCCGCCATCCATTGATCGATGACGGCCCCCAGCTTCGCCATCTTCATCAGTGAAGCCGCGGGTACGTCCTTGGCGTCAACGTATTTCTGAATGGACGCGAGCTTCCCTTGCGCAGCAGGGTCGGAGTCCTTCATGCGATCGATGCGGCCAAGGACTTCGGAAAGATCCAGGGTCTCGATCGAAACTCCGTTGTGCTCAAGAATCTTTTCGCTATAACGAACGGTGTTGAACGCGGTAGGGCGGGCTCCGATTGCACCGACCCTGAGATTGCGAAAGCCATTGACAACCCGGCATACCGCTGCGAACCACTGCAGGTCCTTGGCAAATTCAGGCGAGTCTGGAGCTTCGGTGTGCAGCGTGGTGATCGAGTAGGGAATCCCGTATTGCTTCAGGTTGTTGCAGGCAGACATTTTTCCGCAGAAGCTGTCGCGGCGAAACGCGATCGTCATTTTCTTCGGATCATCGGGTGTGGCTTGAATCAGGACTGGAACTCGCAGTCCCGACAAGCGCAAGGTGTCGGCAATCGCCCTCTCCTCGCCGAAGTTGGGCAGCGTCACGACGATGCCATCGATCCGATCAGCGTTCTTCTTGAACAGTTCGGCGCAACGGGTTGATTCTTCGCGGGTTTCCACTGCGCCGTGTTTGCTTTGTTCGGGGGTGAGGGCGACCACTTCGATGCCGGCCGCCTCAAGAACGCGAATTATCTCTTCCCGCCCGCTCTTTGCCAAGTGATCGGGGAAAAAACCGCGATTCCCGACAATCAGCCCCATTGTCATTTTGTTATTCGTCATATGAAAGCCCCTGTAATCTTTCAAGCAACGGATCGCTCAGAAAACGTATTCTCTGCCGTGCCAGTGTTGCCGCCTAACGAAACCGCTTTGGAAACCATACCCGCACGCCAGACCGGCGCGACCCGTCTTATGCGTTCCTGCCCGGGCGAAACAAGAACAAGTACGCTCCCCCAAGCACAATCAGCAATGCGCCCCACCACACGGGTGCATGTAAGTTCGAAAGTACGGTGTCTGGCGGATGCGATAGTTCTGCTAGGCCGCTGATGAAAATCAGAACACCGTACACAAACAGCAGCAAGCCTACGAAGAACCAAACTGGAATGATGTGATGTTTTTCGCTCATCGTCTCACCAGAAAATGATTTGCAGAACTACGAATAACCCCATCGCCACGACGCCCCAGAAAGCTGGCTTGTGGAAGATGGTTGCATGTTCTTCATGCGAAATCGGAGTCAGGCTATAAACCAAGCCAACTAATTCTTCGTCAGGCTTGGGCTTGGTAAATAGCGTGACCAATACAGTCACTACGACGCAAGTGACGCAAGACCATAAGGACTGGTACATGTCTTGCGCTAGCCCCTTTGCGTAGGGCGAAAGCGCAAAGATGGGCACCCACCGCTCCGGATCAACTTTTTGCATCAGCAAGAACATCGTGATGGAGGAAGACGTACCCGCGAGCAATCCCAGGAAGCCAGCCCAACGCGTAACTCGTTTCCACAACATGCCCAGCACCACGGTGCCGAACAATGGCGCGATGAAAAATCCAAACAGCGCCTGCACGTAGTCCATAATGCTGGCGAAACCCATCACCAGGTAGGCTGTGCCGATGCTAACAAACAATCCGATAATGGTGCACCAGCGCCCCATGGAAACGTAATGCTTGTCGGCCGCGGTTTTGTTTATATAAGGGCGATATATGTCATACGTCCACACGGTTGCAAAGGCACTCACGTTTCCGGCCATTCCTGCCATGAAGCCCGCAACCAGTGCGGTGATCCCAAGGCCGAGCAAGCCTGGACCGCAGTACCGAGCCAACATCAAAGGCAGCACCTCGTTATAACTGTGCTCCCCAGGTGCTAGGTGCGGCGCGTTTGGGACCAAGTGCATGGGGAGAACCGCCAAACCGAGTAGGCCCGGAAGGATGACGATCAGCGGAACCGCCATCTTGAAAAAGGATCCGACTATCGGCGCCAATTTTGCCGAACGGATGTCCTTGGCTGAAAGCACGCGCTGAACCACGAGGAAGTCCGTAGTCCAGTACCCCATCGACTGCACGGCGCCGAGACCAAACACAATTCCCGTCCAGTGGATTCCCATTGGGTTGTTGGCAAACGAACCCATCGGCGCCCACATGTGCGTGAAGTCTTGGCCCGGGAAGTTGTGCTGAATGCGGGCGACCATGCCACTCCAGCCCCCGGTTTCAATCAAGCCGATAATTGGAATCAACAACGCACCGAACCAAATGAGAAAGAACTGCAAAACCTCGTTGAAGATGGCGGAAAACAACCCGCCTGCTGCGACGTAAACACCCACTGTCAGAGAGGACACCCAGATGCTGAAGTTAATGTCCCAGCCAAGAACCACCTTCATGACGACGGCCATGGCGTACATGTTCACGCCCGACATAAGAATCGTCATGACCGCAAATGTGATGCCGCTAAGGAAACTTGCTTCCGAGCCATAGCGCAGCTTCAAATATCCCGGCACCGAGTGGGTCTTGGAGATGTAGTAGAACGGCATCATCACCAGGCCGAGGAAAATCATCGCCGGGATCGCGCCCACCCAATACCAATGCGCCGCCATGATGCCGTATTGATATGCCGATCCTGCCCAACCGAGCAGTTCGAGCGAGCCCAGGTTGGCGGAGACGAATGCCAAACCCGCCACCCATGCGGTCATTTCGCGACCCGCGAGAAAAAAATCTTCGCCGGTGTTTGCAAATCTCTTCAGGTAGAAACCAATGACCAGCACCAGAAGGAAATAGAAAACAATGATGGCCAGGTCCACGCCCGAAAGCCGGACTAGCCGTTCTGCCAGGAACGTCGCCAAGAGCGGACTCATCTTTTCTCCCCTGCCTGACCGTAGTATGCGTTGCGACCGTGCTTGCGCAAAAAGTGCCGGTCGTGAAGCGCGCTCGAAATTGCCACTGCTTGCGGATTCAAAGTCGTCGTAAAGTATGCCATACGCGCGATTGATTCCAGCACAACCGCGTTGTGGGCCGCCATGGTAACGTCCTTGCCCCACACAAAGGGACCGTGGTTTGCGACCAGTACGGCGGGAATCACGTCGGGATCTTTGTCACGAAAAGCGCGTGCAATCGCTTCGCCCGTATTCCACTCGTATTCGCCAGCAATCTCCTCCGCGGACATAGGATCTGTTACCGGCACCGGTGCGTGGAAGTAATCGGCATGAGTCGTCCCGAAGCAAGGAATCGAACGCCGCGCCTGCGCCCAGGCTGTCGCATACTCTGAGTGGGTATGAACCACACCGCCGATAGCCTTGAATCGCTGGTAGAGAAGAACGTGCGTCGGCAGGTCGGAGGAGGGCCGGAGGTTGCCTTCGAGCACCTTGCCATCCAGGCCAGTCAGCACCAGGTGCTCAGGCTTCATCTTCTCGTAGGGAACACCACTCGGCTTAATCACGACCAGGCCTTCTTCCCGCAGAATTCCACTCGCGTTTCCGAAGGTGTAAAGTACCAGGCCGCGGCGAACCAATTCGAGATTGGCTTCGAGCACCTGCTCACGAAGCTCTTGCAGCGCTTTGCTGGAACCGACCGTTGGGGACATTGATTTCGAGTCTTCGTAGAACTGGGGCCGCGTCCTGCGGCCCGCGTGTTCGTTTGCAACAGGTGCTATCTCGTCGAGAACCGAAAAACTGTCACGGTGTGGTACTTCTGTCCCGGCTTCAACTCCGTTGACGGAAAGGTCGGGTGGTTCGGTGAATCGGGAAAGTGTTGCGTCTCTAGGCACAGGGCCGCGCGGTGTTCATAGACCGTACCGCCCTTTCCTTTAATGGTCCCATCGAGGAAGTTCCCGGTATAGAACTGGACCCCCGGCTGGTCGGTCAGGACCTGCATCACCCGCCCGCTGCCCGCCTCGTAAACCTCAGCCGCCTCCGCCAGCTTGCCGCTGCTGTCGAGCACCCAATTGTGATCGTAGCCATGGCCTTTCGTGAGCTGATCGTCTTTGTTGTCAATTCGCGATCCAACCGCCGTCGGCTTGCGGAAATCAAATGGCGTACCCTCTACCGACGCCAACTCCCCGGTCGGAATGAGAGTCGCGTCCACGGGTGTGTAACGGCTGGCGTTGATCTTCACCTGGTCCTTGAGGATGTTCCCGTTTCCCGCGCCCGCCAGATTGAAATAAGAGTGGTTGGTAAGATTGACGATGGTGTTCTTGTCGGTGGTCGCCGAATACTCGATTTTCAAGTCCTTACCGACGAGGGTGTAGCGCACGATTGCGGTGAGTGTCCCGGGAAAGCCCATCTCGCCGTCTGGGCTCACGTAGGTAAGTTCCACCCCGTGGGGAATGATTTTCCCGGTCCATAGAACCTTGTCAAAGCCCTTCGGTCCACCATGCAAGGCGTTTGAACCGTCATTCTGCGGGATCTGAAAAGTTTTCCCACCGAGCTGGAATTTGCCACCTGCGATACGGTTTCCGTAGCGCCCTATAATCGCGCCGAAGAAAGCCTTATTGCCGTTGATGTATTCCTCGGCGGTATCGAAGCCGAGCACCACGTCGGCGGACTTGCCATTCTTATCAGGCACCTTCAAGGACTGAAGAATGCCGCCATAGGTGATGATGTGAGCCTCCACGACTCCATCCTTGATCGTAAACATCTGGATCGGCTTGCCATCCGGTGTTTTGCCAAAGTTCTTCTTCGTGACTTGTGCTTCAGTGGCAGCTGTCATCATCAATAGCGCAATTACGAGAGCTGAAACCCTCATCTCGCACTCCTCCATTCTGTTGCCTGCGCATCCGCGGCAGACGTATGACCACGGGCATTGTAAGCGAAGCGAACAATTATCGACGATTGGGTCGCGTTTGTAAACGTTTACTCTGAGGGCGCCTTTATCGGAAGTTCACAGTTTTGCAAGGAAACTACCCCGCAGTTGTGGCTTCTGCTCCAGCCCCATCGGCGGCCGAACACACGTAAACGTCGGGATGAATTCCGATTTCTTTCTGGTAGCGGGAAGCAATCGCGGCTGCAAACGAGTTTGCCTGTTCTCTCACAACGAGATTTACCGTGCAACCGCCGAACCCCCCGCCGGTCATGCGGCCGCCAATCCAGCCGGGAAACCCTTTGGCGGCTTCTACCATGGCGTCCAGTTCGCGGCAGCTCACTTCGTACAGATCCCGCAGACTCTCGTGCGAATCGAGCATGAGTTCGCCGACGCTGGTCAAATCACCGCTCTCCAAGAACTTCTTCGTCTCCAGTACACGCTCGTTTTCCTTGACCACATGCAGGCAGCGGCGAAACACCACCTCCGGGATTTCCGAACGGCGCCCTTGCAGCTCGCGAACGGTGACGTCGCGCAATGCCCTGATTTTCGGATTTGAGTGCGAAAGGATTCGCACCCCTTCTTCGCACTGGGCCCGGCGCATGTTGTACTCGCCGCCCGAAAGCTCGTGTTTTACCATGGTGTTGCAAATGACCAGTTGAACCTGTTCCGGAATCGGCACCAACTCATAATCCAGGGAACGGCAATCCAGGAGCACGGCATGTCCGGCTTTGCCATGGCAGGAAACGAACTGGTCCATGATGCCGACGCGGGCTCCGACGAATTCGTTCTCAGCGCGCTGGCAGAGCTTGGCAATTTCCTTGAGCTGAAGGGTCTTCCCGGAAAGGCTTAGCAGCGCAAGAGCGGATGCGACCGCGAGCGACGCCGACGAACTCAATCCTGAGCCAACCGGCACCTCCCCGTGCACCAGCAAGTCGGCACCGCCAAGCGCAATGCCTGCCTTTACCAATTGCGTGGCGACACCTAAGACGTAATCGCACCATTCACCAAGTTTTTGGGAAGGCAAGCTCTCAGCCAAGAACTCAAATTCTCGGGGAAATTCGGTAGAACGCAGAACCAGTTTGCCGTCGCTTCGAGGAGAAACTGCGATGTGAGTATAAAAACCGATCGCGCTCGGAAGCACGAACCCATCGTTGTAGTCAGTATGCTCGCCAATGAGGTTCACACGCCCAGGCGCCCGAAATAGTTTCGTCTCAGCACGAATTTCCGGCTCGAACGTTTGCAGCCATTCTTCAGGGTTCAGTTTTTTCACTTTGCGGCGTGATCCCCTCGCCCCGCTCAGCAGTCACTTCCGACCGAGCAGGACGAACCCCGCTATTGTAATGGCAGTTGGTTTATGAGAGAACATACTAAAGTCTGAATCAGCATATGAATGGGTGCTGCTCGGAGCACGACGAGACCCAATGGGAAATCAATTGGATTCAGTTTTTCGCGAATCCCCGCACCGCAGGTTCAATCCTTTAAGCAATGAATGGGTTTTGGTTTCACCACACCGGACGCAAAGACCATGGCAAGGTGCAGTGGAAGCGATTCCTCAGGCGCAAAGACCGCAGTACGATCCTTCTTGCTATCTATGTCCAGGCAATCAGCGTGCGAATGGAGCACTGAATCCTCAGTACCACTCAACTTTCGTTTTTGAGAATGACTTCGCGGCTCTGAAAAAAGACATCCCTTCGGCGCGCTTCGACTTGGACCGTCGCGGCCTATTAGTGGCTGAAACGGAGTCGGGAATCTGCCGTGTCATGTGCTTTTCTCCTCGCCACGATCTCACACTGGCAACCATGGAAGGTCGGGAAATCGAGCCTGTGATCCGGGAATGGAGTGCGCAGACCCTGGAGCTGTCGCGAATCGAAGGAATTCGTCACGTACAAATCTTCGAGAACCGGGGCGAGATGATGGGAGCGAGCAACCCCCATCCCCATTGTCAGATTTGGGCCACCGCTACCGTGCCTCAGGCTTCCGCGCGCGAGCTTTTCGCACAGCGAAACTACCGCAATGAGAACCCTTCCTGCCTGCTTTGCGAATATGTGGAGCTTGAAGAGAAACAAGACACGCGAATCGTTTGCTCCAACGCCGGATTCACTGCCGTCGTTCCCTTCTGGGCGGTTTGGCCGTTTGAAGTGTTGGTGTGCAGCCGACGCCACTTCGGCAGTTTCCCCGACCTTAAGGACAAAGAGGTTGCGGATCTGAGTGCATTGTTGAGGCAGCTTACTTCGACGTATGACCGTATTTTCGATGTGCCGTTTCCGTATTCCATGGGATTTCACCAGCATCCTTTTGATGGGGATCCCCATCCGGAGTGGCACTTCCACGCTCACTTCTACCCGCCCCTGTTGCGTTCCGCCACGGTAAGAAAGTTTATGGTGGGATTCGAAATGCTGGGGACACCGCAACGCGACATTACGCCTGAGCTGGCTGCCGAGAAACTGCGCTCGATTGCTTCCAATCAGTAGCGGCCTTAGAGTCGTTCGAGGACGGTCGCGATTCCCTGCCCGACCCCGATACACATGGTGCAAAGCGCATACCTTGCACTCGTGCGTCTAAGTTGATTCACCGCTGAGATGACCAGACGGGCCCCACTTGCGCCCAGCGGGTGCCCGATGGCGATCGCGCCACCGTTTGGATTCACCTGCCCAGCGTCGTCCGGCAATCCAAGGTCGCGTAGGACCGCTAAAGACTGTGCTGCGAACGCTTCGTTCAATTCAATGACGTCCAACTGCGAGAGCTTGACGCCAGTCTTTTCAAGAACACGGCGCGTTGCCGGAACCGGTCCGATTCCCATGATCCGGGGTGGGACTCCAGCCGTGGCCGAACCCAAAACACGTGCGATGGGGGTCAATGCATGTTGCGATACTGCTTTTTCGGATGCCAGGAGGATGGCGGCAGAACCGTCGTTGACGCCGGAAGAGTTACCCGCCGTAACGGTCCCGTTCGGCTTGACGATCGGCTTCAGTTTCGCGAGGGCCTCAAGGATAGTGTCGGGACGCGGGTGCTCGTCCTGGACAACGATGGTTTCGCTTCCTCCCTTCTTGCCGGCAATCGCCACCGGAGTAATTTCTTCTGCGAGTTGTCCGGATCTCATTGCTGCGGCCGTGCGCTGTTGGCTGCGAACAGCGAAAGCATCCTGGTCCTGGCGGGAAATCTTCCATTGTTCGGCGATGTTCTCCGCAGTTTCCGGCATGGAGTCCGTTCCATATTTCTGCTTCATCACTGGATTCACGAAGCGCCACCCAATTGTGCTGTCTTCGATTCTTGGCGATCGCGAGAACGGATCTTCTGCTTTCGCCATCACGAAGGGCGCGCGCGACATGCTCTCGACACCACCCGCGATTACGAGACTTGCTTCGCCCGACTTGATCGCGCGTGCGGCGACTGACACGGCTTCCAGACTGGAGCCGCAGAGACGATTGACCGTGGCTCCTGGCACGTCCACCGGAAGTCCTGACAACAAGAGAGCCATGCGGGCTACGTTCCGATTGTCCTCGCCGGCCTGATTGGCGCACCCATAGAGGACATCATCGAGCGCGTTCCAATCCACTCTCGGATTGCGCTCTATCAAAGCCTTGAGGGAAATGGCAGCGAGATCATCGGTGCGGACGTGCGCCAGAGTTCCCCCATAGCGCCCGAATGGTGTGCGGATGGCGTCGCAAATGTAGGCGTTAGGCGTGCTCATCTGACGGTGCAACCCAGAGAGTTTACATGAGCCGCAGGGGCGAGCGGGTTCCTGCTTTCTCCCCGGTTTCCACACCTTACCTCACCATTTACAATGTTCCCTTCGAACGCGCCCGCTAAAATCGGGCTCTCAGCCGATGCCGCACTTGTTGCCAGCCTTCTCCGTGTTTCTTGCCCAGCCCGGGCTAGCGCAGTACGTCCGCAGACACTTTCTTGACACCACCTTCAAGGGTCTTTATGAGGCCAATGGGTTTGATCTGGCGCTGCTGATCCCCTACTTCATTGTTCTGATTCTGCTCGCCTCCTACGGCATTCACCGCTATACGCTTGTCTACCTTTATTACAAGAAGAAAAAGAACGCGACCAAACCGCCGCAAGAGTTCCCTACGTTGCCGCGCGTGACCGTGCAGCTCCCAATTTTCAATGAGCAGTATGTTGTTGATCGCCTCTTGCAAGCGGTGTGCCGGCTCGAATATCCGCGCGAGAAGCTCGATATTCAATTGCTGGACGACTCGACGGATGAAACCGCAAACGTGGCCCGTGAACTCGTCGAGCATTACGCCAGCCAGGGTTATCCGGTCACATACCTGCATCGCACAAACCGCGAAGGGTTCAAGGCTGGAGCCTTGCATGAAGGATTGAAGACAGCCAAAGGCGAGTTCGTCGCTATCTTTGACGCCGACTTCGTTCCGCCCTCGGACTTTTTGCTCAAAACCATCCACCACTTCACCGACCCAAAGACCGGGATGGTGCAGACGCGGTGGACGCACATCAATCGCAATTATTCTTTCCTAACCGAAGTCGAGGCCATCCTGCTCGACGGTCATTTCGTGCTAGAGCATTCCGGGCGCGCGCGTCATGAT
>Ga0207676_10002848_pt1 | contig 12317 bp, 11 predicted proteins | sample KBSSwiS72_FD_184307 | JGI IMG/M metagenome (GOLD analysis project Ga0207676, IMG submission 184307) | Switchgrass rhizosphere microbial communities from Kellogg Biological Station, Michigan, USA - KBS Switchgrass S7-2 (SPAdes) (version 2) | ecosystem: Host-associated > Plants > Roots >... | reverse complement strand
TCTGTGCGGGAATAGCGCTCAGCAAAAGTAGAGCCCGCACTGAACGCGATAATTGCTGGATGAAATTGTAGAGCACAGGCGAAGCGAGAAGATGATGCGCCTCGTCAACAACCACCATATCCCAATTGATTTCCGAAAGCTGCGGGGCTGCGTCATATGCCGCGAGCGTTGTGGAAGCGATGACTTTGCGTAAGTTCTGCCAGACGATCGGGCCTCCCACGTGCAAATCCAGTAGGCTGAAAATCTGCCCGCCGAATTTCGAATAGATTTCTGACAGCCATTGCTGCGTCAGTGCACCGGGACAGAGCACAAGCACCCGTCCGTCCGGCTTGCGCGTCAACAGGTCGTGGATAATAACACCTGCCTCAATTGTCTTACCGAGGCCCACTTCGTCAGCGAGGAGGTAACGCCGCTGAACATCAAGCAGGACAACACCGGCCACATATGCTTGATGTGGACGAAGATCAATGCGACTTGAAAGGAGAGCACGCAAACCCGCACCTTCACGCAGCATTTGCGAGTAGTTATCTACTAACCGCTCTCTCGAACTGAAAAGGCTATAGCCCTGGGGATCGAGGCTAGCGAACTGCATGAGAGGATCTTGCTCGATCTCGGTTGGGAGCGGTGTAAGGTCCAACTCACTAACAACAGCGCTCAAGCCATCGTTGTAAGTGACTTGATATTGATAGGGAGAGTCATCGCGAGACTCGCGCACAACGCGGGTGATCTTGCACTCACCGTTTTCCGCTAAGCAGTCAGTGCCAATTTCTAGGCGTGCGTGTGTAATGCTGCCGTTATCAAACGCGCCTGGGCCAAAGGAGAGTTCTTTACCCGTGATGAATTTGATAAGGACGGTGTTTGTCTGCTGACTAAAAACCTTCCCAATACCGAGATGCGAGTGTTTGACAATATAGCCAATCATCTGGTCATTAGGGTAAGACTACTATGGCCGATTGGTCAGCGCGCGAGTGACTTTAGTTACATTTCGCTCGGGACCCTCGTGGTCTGTTGACTAACATACATGTTGATTCGCTGAACTGCATCCGAAACTAGCATTCGGATGTCGTGCGGTTTGAGATGACGTTCGTAGCGCAATATCGCTTCCATGCTTGTTAGTGCTTCGTCCAACGGCATCATCTCATCCGCCGCAGGAAGTTCGGTTTTATCGCGCCAGCGATAGTAGTGTGCGAGTTCGTGTGCAGCAGCCGCGTCAAGGCTGAGCGCCGAATTTGGGTCTACGACGCCGCGACCAGGGTAGATGTCTGGACCAAAAACGACTTCGCCAAACTCATCGCCTGATTCGTCGTGTGCGATTCGAAAACCTGTTTGAACCGATGGATCGTGTCGCACGTTCACTGTTGAATCCAAACCTAGAAATGTATTGGTCGCCCTACGGATCTCAAGCGGTCCTAATGGACCTTGGTGGCGTCCAGCGAGAAGCAAGTAGTGAACATTCATCATTTTCTGCTACCGATTAACGAAGATCTTTAGGTTCTGCGGCGTCTGTTTGCGAGCAAGTAACTGCTTCAAAATGCGGCCACATTCCTTACGAGAATCTCTAAGATTTAGAACCGTCAGTCTCTTTCCGTCCCTTCCATGCTTAACGACACCAACATGCAGCCAAAGCGGGTTTCGCTTTTCAAACAAGTCTCCAGACCATCGTCCATATTTGTATTTTTGACCCGCAGAGAGCCGCTTCAGTTTCTTCTCCCACGTCTCAATTCCTTTCTTGACGCCGCTCTCAGCGATAGAGTCGTTAAATTCTCCCATTAGGGATGCATATCCGTGCATCATTACTGCGGATTCAACTAAGAGATTGGCACGGACCGCCCGTCTCTCTGCTACCGAGAGTTGGCCCAATTCGGGTCTAACCCTTGCAAGCAGGTCATAAAATGTTGCCGCAACCGTAGCAAGTCCTTCCATCTCAGCCATGTCTAAGATCTCGCTTGGCGCAAACCCCTTCATCATTTCCCTCAACGTCGATAGCGTCAGTACCTGGGGATTGCGTGCAGTCAGACGATCTGTAACCCGATTCACATTACCTCTAAGCGAATCACTTTTATCGATCACGGTCTTGGCCAAAAGCGAGAGATCGTCAAGTGTCGTGAGATCATAAGCCTTAGATTTCGCGGTTGGCCGTGGCCTCTGATTCTTATCAAAGAAGTAGTTGCCCTCGTCTTGTTTGGAAAGGAAATAAAGTTCCACCTTAAATTGACGATCACCCGAAAACTTCGGGTACGACGTTGGCGATTCGCGCCATGCCTGAACTGCCTTCACGATTGCCTGTTGCCGATGATGAGAATCGGGCAGATAGATTTTTCCAGAATAGATGAATATGTCCCGGCTCTTCTTATCCCAATATGCCTCAAAAGTTCCGGGCCTCAAGTTCCATACGAGAGGGCTGAGAAAAACTAACTCGCCTCCAAGGAGCTTTTCGACAATGTCGTCCGCATTTTTGGCATCGAAGATATATAACTGTGCATCCGGATAACCATTCGCCAGCGACAACTCTTTCGGGGGCTGGATGGATAACCCAGGCACAATCCCCCGCTGAACGTCTTGATCGGTCCACAAAAGACGTCCTTCTGCCGCGCCCGCCAGTTCCTCTGCGGTTATGGTGAAGGTAGCAAGTAGATCAGAGTTGTTGCCGGTCCATTGAACTTCGTCGCATGTAAATCGACCCCGGTAGACTCCTCCTGAGGCATTTGCTTTCGGCTCTTTCAGAAAACCTTGAACATGGGGACTGTTCATATTTTAAGAGGCAATGGATCGGCACTAGTCAAACATATTTTGTTGCGACAAACTGGCAACAGTCGAAAGACGTGGCTCGCGGTTCCAGACCAGACTCTTATATTGAACGAGGAGATAGTTAGCTAGTAGTTGGATGTCCTTCGTCGTATTTTGTATTTCATTCCACTTCCGTTGCCGCCCAGGTCCGAAATCCCAATACCCGTCCGTCCATCGGCAAACATCCTTGAGCGGTTGTAGATCCTCCACAAACTGTGTTTCAGAAACGACGCGAGCCTTTCGCAATCGCTCAGAAATGGCGTCCATTAGAAAACCCATACCTATTATGCCCGCACCGTGCACCAATCGAGATTGACGCGGTGGTAGTTGCCATGCATCGGGAAACACTCGACTCACAGCTCGCCAGAAATTTTTCAACACAGCCATCATACTATCCACATCTCCTGGTCCACCTTCGACATATCGAAAACGGTAAAGAACACCGTCACTTAGACTGTTTTCCAGCATTTTCAGAATGGAGTTGTCCTTAATAGATCCACCAGGGTTGGTCGGTGTCTGAATTCTGCCCTTCATAGCCGAGTCCTCGTCATTATTCAATAAGTCAAGCAAGTGGGCAGGAAACCGGCGCCGTTCAAGCAAGGTCGGAAGCGTTGCGCTCGTGCCGGGTAGCAATTCATATATGAGACCCTTTGGCAAGGGCTTTGTTGAATTTACTAAGATGAACTGTTCTGTCTGCTCCTGAATATCATTGGTGATAAAAGCGGTCACACAGATGGGAAATGATTCCACCTCAGCATCTCTGATTGCGGCAATGCGCTGTTGTCCATCAACAATGAAGCCGGGCTTTTCCTCGGGCGCGACATCGTCGTCAACAGGAATCACAATAACGCCGATACGGGTATAAGGCGTCGGATTCGTTGGGTCTACAGTGCACTCGAACCGAACGCGCGAATCGAACGCAATCACGATAGCATTCGGAATCATCGGTGCGTCGCTATCCAGATAGTTTCTTATTTCCGCGATATGAGACAACACCTCTGGCCGTTGATAGCCTTCGATCTGTTTATCTCCGTTGCGATGAATCCGCGATACGGTTGAGAAAGACGGGATCACTTTTCCATCGACGGCAAAAGTATATAGAAGATGCTCTGGACCCTGCCGCACCTCAATCGCTGGAAGCCTCAATTCATTTTTAGGACTCATTGTGAGCACCTCTCATGCGTTGAGAACAAAATTCTTCGGCCAACTCTGATTTTGCATACCGACATTCTCCATGTCATCGATAGGTAATCCAAGCTCTCGGCGCAACCTTCTATAGAATACCCACACATTATGGAGGCCACGCCGACGGTTACGCTCTGCTCCGCGAAAGAGAATGACGTGATAACCAAGCTTGCGACAAATATCGCAGGAACATTTGGTCCATGGACGATCAGCCAATACCTCGCGGTAAATTTCACGATGCGGGCGTTTCGAACCACAGAGCGTCTCATAGGCAACAAGCGCGTCAAGCACCTCTTCCATCGGGCAATTGTCCGATGCATACCGCTTCATGAGCTCTAAACAAGATTTCTCCAATTGGCGCGCGCGATCCTGAGAAACGACGCCCGACGAAATCATCCGCTGCAGAGTTGGGTTACCTTGAACCTGAGGAATTCTGATCGCGGTGTAAGTCCTATCGAGGGTGTAGTAGTTATCTCGGTCATCTTTAAACGCCTGACGAAGCGGTGATGTGCTGTCGAAACTTGCCACGCCGTAACCAGCGAAAGCAGAGACGTGGTCAGTACGAGTCACGCCGAGAAGGTGCAGTCTCGTGTTAGGCGCACGAATTTCATTAATCCTGGCAAGGCACTCCAGAATCTCACGAGTCTTTAGTGGCACCATACCGCCAAGAGCTATGTAGTCGTACCCCATCTTTTGCAATTCGTTCACGGCGCGGGCATATGACCCAGGAGACCAACCCTGCGCTACTCCGATCGGATAAAACTGCAACTTTAATGACCGCTGCTTGCTCATGAACTCGCTAGCGAGTTCGAGTGTGATCTGCTGGCGGTCAATTAGGTCTCTGGGAATTGCTGCGTCCATATTTGGGAGTTCATCGAATTTTGGTTGGTATGCGAGAATAACGTGGTCCACGGAAATGCCGAAATCGAAGCGGCATTCGACGTAGAATTGGAGAACTTCATCAACGCTGTAAGGTGGCTTGTCTTCTCGAACGTAAGTGAATGCCCCACAGTCTCCGATAATCGGTAAAGCCAAACCCGTCGTTCTGAAGAACTCCTCTGACCCAACCCGTAAGAGCCGATGTCGTTGACCTGTGGTATACCGACCGCCGTTCGCGCCAAAACCATCCACGATACCCTTTGAAACTAACAAGCCATCGAAGGCCGGCGCGGAAAAGACTTCATGAGCATACTGATCATGCCGATGACGAACGCGGTCTGATGCGCGCGTTTCGCGATCGAAGTCGAAACTGGGGTCAACTAGATCCTGACTGTCCGGGAAAAAGAATTTCATCAATTACTATTTCGCGCGGCGATATAGGTTCGAATTAGAAAGTTAGACAGCATTCGTATATGTTGCGAGACATCTTGTACTTCATTCCAACGAAGACCGCCGAGGTCCTCCCACGCACCACTGGTCCACCGACAATGCGGGCTCACGTGCTGCAACTCCCGGCGGACCAACGAAACAGCATTGCGCTGGTTAAAGTTCACAGACGACATCACACGATCCATTAAGCGCCCCATCGATCTGATGCCAGCGGCGTGCATTAAACGGCTCTTCTCAGGACGCACGCCCCAGGCTTCGGGAAACGTCTCCTTGACACCTTTCCAGTAAGCTAACAGCAATGCTCTGACGCTACCGAAATCAGTCACTCCGGTAGCAAGATTACGGAACGGAAAGAGAACGCCGGATGCGGAACTAAGACTATCCTGCAGCATTTGGACGATAACGGTATTCGTGACCACCGGTGATAATTGCTGCGTGTTCTTTGTCGAAGCTTGACGTACAAGTCCCAAAAAAGGAGATTGCGGGTCTCTGTTCAGCATATCGCACAAGGCAGATGGAATCTTGCGGGCCGCTAGATTAGCTGGAAGTATAGTTGAGACCTCGGGAAGTAATTCGTCGATCAACCCGCGGGGTAATGGCTTAGTGCTATTGATTCGGAGAAACTGATCGCGCTGCGTATCAACGTTGTCAGCAATAAAAGCATTAACGGGAATCGGAAAATCACGACGCTTGCTTAGAGTTAGAGCCATCGTTCGTTGTTGTCCATCGACAATCCAAGCTGGCTTGGGTTCTCCCGATTTTGGAAGAGGAACTTCCAACGTACCTGCCTTTGCGTATCCATGATCTACTTTAGGTCCACGGATTTCTTTAAATACAACATCCGAAGTAAGGGCCAATATTACGGAATTTGGAAAAAGCACATTGCCGCTATCTATATATTCGACAATGTTCTGGATGTGTCGCTTAACTTCTGGACGCTGGTAGCCGATCAGTTTTCCATCTTCGTCGCGCGATACACGTGAAATGTCTGCTATTTGCAACAATTCGTCTCCGGTAAGAGTGAACAGATACAAAGGGTGCTCAGGATCTTGATTGATCCGAAGAGCGCGACGCTTCAACATGTTCGAACGCTTAGGTCGCATGGCACCTTTCTCTTACGGCCCAAAAGAGATCAGTAAATCGCTTTTGTTCACACGCGAGTTTGCTGCGTCTAAGTTTTTGCAAAAGCGCGCTGCAACTCATCCGCGGTGATCGCTTTAGGCTATCCCTGATAAAACTCTTGATCTCCCGGTCGCTCAATCTTTTTCGATCATATCTTCTGAGAGAGCGACCTTTACTCGCCAGTTTCTTGAGTCGTTCTCTCAACGAGTCAGCTCGCAGATCCCACTTATGAGCGTTTCTAAAAATCAAAGAGGCGACCCGTGCGTGAAGAGAACCGAGCCCTCCCCCGAGTAGGGACTGGAGACGTTCAACGGATGGAACAATATGATCGCGGAGTTTCTGCGATAGGATTCCAGATGGGGAGGAAATGATTATTAGTTGGTTAGGATCTTTAAGGACCTTCAGTGTAACCAACAAATCTTGCTCCAACGCCAACAGATAACTGGGTGATGCTATAACGACGAACACCGCTTTCGGCGATTTCCGAGCGAGAGCGGAGATTGAGAGAGGTTTCTTCACGCCTACGGTTTTCATAGAACAGACTTCTTTCCACCAGGTCTGTAATTTTGCCTTCCGTGAAGTCGTCGAGACAACATGATTAATCACCGAGTCATGGTGAGAGTCAGCAAATGTGGCCCCGTAAGGATGAATCTTCGCTGTGATGGGAACCAAACCATACCCGGCTGATATGACCCACGATTCCGAACTCAAGCCGTGTCTTTCAATCATGGGAGGCAGTTTACGAACGATGGACCAGTGGTCGCCGGCGTAAAGCCTTTCAGCTGAGATAGACTCAACTCCATCCGTTCTCAAACGTTTCGACCAAGCCTTTGCGCGTCTCCTCGTATTTTGAATCGCAATGTCCCCTAATCGCAGCGAAGCAGGTACGGGGAGTCGCTTCCGGTCTGTGCATGCCGCCAATATATGAATGTCGGGATGCATCCGGTCAGCTTTTACAGTTTTTGAGATCGTCGAGCGAGGGAATTTACACGATTAAGGCTGCGAAAAGCAATGCAGTTTCCTCTAAGCGCTGAGAGGCAGTAATTACACTGGCGGTCGGTGCCACTGTAAGCTAGCAAACGCGTTGTGGTTGTGGATGCTTTCTTGATTGACAACATTCACCTGGAACCATGAGACTCGCTTGTCTGCCTGCAGTTTCATGGCGACGTTCCGCGCCATGTCCTCGACGAAAACGGGATTGTCATAAGCCTGCATGGTAACGTGCCGTTCATCTGCTCTCTTAAGCAATGCATAGACAGGTGCGGAAGCGCTGCTCTCTGCAATTTCAATTAGCTCTTCGATCCAAATGATAATTGGTTTACCGTTATTACTGGGAATACTACGGACCTCAATCGTAATCTCTCCCCGCTGGTTGTGTGCGCCGTAGTCGCTTATTGCTTTACTGCAGGGACAAAGACTAGTCACAGGTACCATGACACCCACGACGAAATCATCACTTTGTCCATTGGAATTGCCGGAGAAGTGGCACTCGTAATCAACCATTGCACGGGCCCCACTCACAGGTGCAGACCGTTCAACAAAATACGGGAAGCGGACTTCAACGTGCGCACTCTCCGCGTGAAGGCGCTCTTTCATCGTGTGCAATATGTCTGGTAGCGTTCGCATCGTGACCTCACCACGATGCTCATTAAGTATTTCAATAAACCGACTCATGTGAGTCCCTTTAAAATGATGAGGCAAGCTAACTGAGAGGGTTAGACTAGCAATGGTATGCTGGATTTCATGATCGCGGTCGAGCACGGTAATTGGGTACCTTAGATCGTTCACGCCGACCTTATCGATATGAATACACCGATCGTCATCCTGACTCTGGATGTCATGCATCTTCAGTTATCGACTCCTTCGTAAACACATCCAACATTGCAAGTTTCCCGCACGACAATTTTGCATAAACCATGTAAACCCGAGGAAAGGCGCTCCCAGATCCACTTGGCAAGGTTTTCACTCGTTGGGTTCGAAAGTCCCTCTATCTCGTTCAGGTAATGATGGTCCAACTGTTTCAGGAGCGGTTCGAATGCGGAGTGAATCTCGGCAAAATCGACAACCCAACCAGTCTCGGAACCGACACTTCCTTTAACGTGAACAGCGACTCGAAATGAATGACCGTGAAGCCGACGACATTTATGATCCGGTGCCGCGCATGGTAACAGGTGGGCTGCTTCAAACGTAAACTCTTTGAATATTTCCATGGTTTTCTCGAGTTCGCGTAGCGGGAAGCTAATTGTCTCTTAAGCGGAAAAACTATATACAGCAATTCCAGAACATTTTCTACCAGCGAATCGAAAATACGTTCGAAGCAGGATAAGAGACCTATTAAAATGGCGAAGTAGACTGCGGCCTTGAGAGGGTTGTCCTTCTAAACTCTCAAATTGAGAATTCTCGGCCGTTGGGCTATCGCAAACAAGAGTGTTGAGATCTTCGTTGCGATTGCTCGTATTGATGAACGCCGCACTAGCTTGTTTTAGTTCTTACCTATGATACGAGCGCAGTCGCTACGCCACTCATATGAGCACATGCCAAAACAAAAACGATCTTGCAAGCAGATTTGTCTTGAATTAACTCAACGAATGAAAATAGTTGCATAATAGAGTGCCCCCACAAATGAAAAGCCCATTCGTGAGGTGATTACACTAAGGGCGCTCGCCTTCAACGGCAGACAAACCGAACGCTAATGTTGCGACACCACCTAGCGCCGCGAGAATTCGGAGTCGGAGACCTAAGGTGAGGACAACCGTCTGCAAGTCGCTGTTTTGGAAAGTATCCTCCGACTGGCCCAGCAGACAAATTGCACCAGAATAGTTGTCCACACGCTACCCCCGGTAGCAAAGTTGCTACTGACAGTAACAAGAGCGTCAGTTTCCATCACTCCGATTCTAACCAGTTCTTAAGGAAAGAAGCAGCCAAACCCATTAGGTTTACAGATTCTATGATAGTCGCACATTCCTGTTGACGTCCAAATTGGCTTTCCGGACGTTTGGCATAGTGAATGCACCAGGGGTAGTCGGCTTTAGGCTAGTCTCCGTGGTGAACCGATTTGTTCAGGGGGCCTAGTCTTTAGGCCTTTATCCTCAGTTTCAAAAGAGAAGGTACAACCATGGGAAGCAGATTTGAGCTTCACGTTGGATTTCCTACCAGCGCGGAAGCTGCAGCGAGAGATTTTTTGGCCATAGTTTTAAACGGTGGGAAACGGGGCTGGAGTTGCTCAGATGTTCTCAGCATTCACAGTGAAATGGAAGCAGAAGATCCGCACAACGTCCCAGGAACGTTGAAATATCTTATTTCTCAAAGTTTTTCCGATCGGGAGGAGGTTTCGGCCGATTACGTTCTGTCCGAAGCCCAAAACGTTCTTTCAACGCTCGCCAAAATGGACATTGATGACGCTCGTCTCGAAGTTGAATATGTTTTTGGTTACAGAACGCGAGTTGAGGACTATGCGCTCAGCGGATCCAGTCTACCTTTTTCGGAACCGCCTGAGTGGTCCTCAGCGAGGCTGAATTTTCGAGACGGTGAACGTATCGTAACGCCAAACTCTGAAATTCACTTCGTCATTCAGAAGAAATCCGACGAATCACGCGCCGCATGTTTGAGCAGCGATCAAGCGTCTCGCATCCTGAGAACGTATGGCGTTGACGTTCAACAGACTATTGAGTACCGATCCCAGGCAATGACTGAAAGAGGCTCGAATGCTACCAAACTGATTTGTACTTCCTATCAGGAGAGTCCGTCTCACGCAGAGTTTGAAGCCGAAAGAGTATTTGCGCAGAGCGGGTTGTTCGAAGAATTGACGGCACGAGATTACACGTTAAAGCTCGTGTCGGAGCGGATCTTGGGATGTTTCAAACCGATCACAGAAATGGCGGGACATTTAAGCGTGTCAGAAGCGTCAGGCACGCAATATGCTGAGCACGTCCGATGAGGAGCCGCGATCTTGATGAATACAAACCGAAGTAAATTAATTCTACAGCTAGCAATAATCGTGATTGGGTTTCCCCTAGTATTCGCGGGGGCCTGCAACACGACACCGACGAAAAAGCCTTTCCGAGTTGCATTTAATACGTGGGTTGGTTATTCCCCGCTCCTTATCGCAAAGGAAAAGGGATTTCTTAGCGAGGAGGGGATAGATGCTGAAATCTCCTTTCTGGAAGGTGTCGGAGAGAAGAACTCCGCCTTGATCCGGGGTGATGTTGATGCCGTCGGTCACACGGCGGATGCTGCAGTCGTAAGTGCGGCCTCGGGTGTCGACGGGCAAATCATATTTTGCTTCGATCGTTCACTAGGAGCAGACGGGATTCTGACTAAGAAGTATGTTAATTCCGTTAAGGACCTGAAGGGAAAAAAGATTGCATTGGAACCGGGCTTCACGGGACACTTTTTCTTCCTAACCCTGTTGGATGAAGCTGGAATGCAGCCTAGCGATGTTCAAATTGTTCCTATGGAAACCGGATTGGCCGGTAGCTCTTTCGTCTCCGGCAATGTTGATGCAGCCGTTACATGGCAACCCTGGATTGGAAAGGCGAGCGGTGTTCCTGATGGAAAAGTCTTCATAACCAGCAAAGATCGACCCGGGCTCATCATCGATATCCTCTACATGAATCGAAACGTGATTAACACTCGGCGCGATGATGTTATCAAGCTTATTCGGGCCATGGGTAAAGCCACTGATTGGTATGCGACCCATAAGGAAGAGGGCGACGCTATCATGGCCAAGTTCTGGAAACTTTCCGCTGACGAAGAGAAAGAGACGGTCGCTGGCATGAGTTTCATGACGCTTCCAGAGAACGCAACTTTCTTTGGCACGGCCGATAATCCAGGGCAGATGTACAAAACGACAGCATCAGCCGCCCAGCTTTGGAGAAAGACAGACGTCATTAAAAAGGACGTAGATCCAAAGGCGCTCGTTGCTTTTGATGTTCTAAACGAGGCTGCAAAAAAGTAATCACCGTTGAGTCAGCCTACGAATACACAATCAGGAAGTGCACATTATCTCTGAGTCTTCCGCACCATTACGAAAAAGCAGTGAACCTTCGTTCGCGAAGAACCTCCCCAGTGATGCGGAGACACCTCGCAGATCTGCTCGACTTCAACTCCCCCTTCGGCCTAACAGGTGGACCAGGAAGTTGACGGCTGTTCTCACTGCAGGAGTGCCGTTCCTCCTCGTCATAATTATTTGGCAAGCCTTCAGCGCTGAATCTGGTCCACGAAGCGTGTTTTTGCCACCACCTATAGCGGTAATTCGCTCGCTCTGGGAGTTGTTTAGGCAAGAATCTTTCATCGTTGATATAGGGGCTAGTGTTTATCGAGTTACTGCGGGGTTCCTTTTGGCAGCGTTCGTCGCGGTCCCCTTGGGTTTGCTTGCAGGATCTATCAGATTCATCGACCGACTTGTCCAACCAATAAATGACTTCACAAGGTACCTTCCAGTACCTGCTTTCATACCACTGTGCATTCTGTGGGTCGGAATTGGAGATGCTGAGAAGATATTGATCATCTTCATTGGTACGGTCTTCCAGGTTATTCCGCTCGTCGCTGATACGGCTGCCAACGTCCCTCGCAACCTAATCGATTTGGGCTACACCAGCGGAGCCTCCCGTCGCCAGACACTTACCAAAGTGATATTTCCCTGGTGCGCACCTACTATTTACGATCATTTAAGAGTCGCCTTAGGTTGGGCGTGGGGTTATCTGGTAATCGCTGAACTTGTTGCAGCCGTTTCCGGTATTGGGCATGTCATTATTCAAGCTCAGCGATACATTCAAACATCTCGTGTAATGGCTGGCATATTGATGATTGGTCTAATTGGACTTTTCTTTGACCTGTGTTTCAAATTGCCTAAGAAAAGGATATTTCGTTGGCTTTAAGCAGCAACTTCACAT